>Ga0214919_10009347_pt1 | contig 12662 bp, 16 predicted proteins | sample LL1503_MetaG_FD_177994 | JGI IMG/M metagenome (GOLD analysis project Ga0214919, IMG submission 177994) | Freshwater microbial communities from Lake Lanier, Atlanta, Georgia, United States - LL-1503 | ecosystem: Environmental > Aquatic > Freshwater > Lake | place: USA: Georgia | collected...
ATCGATCCGACGTTTGCTCCAGAAGAGGTATCAATGCACTTTAAATTTTCACCATCAACTATTACCGTATATATTGTTTTTTGCACAAAATTATTTACTCTTTCCCATAAATAATTCCATGGGCGATTTTTCCAAAATTATAATAAGACAAGGACTTGAAAGTGATAGAGAGAGCGTGGTGTATTCTTCCGGTGAACCTTTATATATTACAAATTCCAAAAGAACATTCATTGGAGACGGTGTTACGAATGGTGGTGTGCCTCTATCTAATAAATTTCTCGGTATTGCAACATTTGACGTAAACACTGGCTCAACTGGGATTACATATGCATATAACGGTGATATTGTTTTTGACATAACAACCGATAATCTATATGCATTGACAGGATCATCGCCCGCTACCGTGGCATCATATGCTAAAATTACTAGAAATTTCACAGCTGATAATATAACAACAGAGTTAACACAGGTTAGTGCCATAGCGGTTAAAGCTTTGAGTCTCAATTCTGATTATCTATCACCATCCATTTATGGTAGAGGGTTGGAAAAAAATGGTGTTCAAATACGATTGTCAGATACCGAAACAAATGGTGGATTGGAATTCGGTACAAATAGTAAATTACAAATTAAAGAAAGAAGTGTTACCAATATAATGTTGGATGGTATGATGGGTAATACTGTGAAGGGAAATATTGGAGTTGCTGGTGATGTTGAAGATATCCCATTAGCAACTTTAGCTACCGTCATTGCGCCCTTATTAGTGGGTGTAAACACCAATTTCGGAGTTCCTGTGGGTACAATTATAGATTTTGGGGGAGTAACATCTCCTACCGGTTATTTAAAATGTGACGGTAGTACTGTTTTAGTAGCCGATTATCCCGATTTATATGCCGCAATTGGAAATAATTGGGGTGGTAATTCGACTTCTTTCACTTTACCGGATATGCGTAGACGAATTTCTGTTGGTTCGGGAGGAACCGAAACAACCGTATTGAGTTCTTATGTTGGTGCAACAGGTGGTTTTGAAAATACTATTCTATTAAAACAAAATATACCGTCACATGTTCATACATATGATGCGGCTTCATCTGGTGGTGCATCGTCTTTAAATACAACTGGTGGTACTTTGAGCATTGGATCGCATTTAACTGGTGATGGAACGAGTGATGGTCTTAATGTTGGACCGCTTGGTAAGCCATTCAGTAATATTCAACCAAGTGCTGTTGTGTTGAAGTGTATCAAGGCGTTCTAAAATGAAATTTGATACAGAAATACAAAAAATATTAGAAGATTTCAATATTTATCCAAGAGCAAGAGCCGTCCAAGGTAGACAAGCACCGGTTCCATCCACAAATGTAGATAGTGCTGGGCCTCAACCGATGGGATTTAAGGGAAGTGGGCCAAGTGGGATAGGTCCATCGGCAATGTCTACTATTTTGTTGGAATTACCGAAAAAGAAAAAGAAAAAATTTAAAAAGAAGAAATAGAGCGTCTTTTTGTTTCGTGGGCAGCTGTTTCCAACATTCCGATTAATTCTGGATCTCGCATCAGTTGCAATATCAGGTCATATTGATTACCGCTTTTCTTGGAATCTTTACCAACTTTCGATAAGTCATATATATGTTCGATGTTTTCTTCAATTTTTTTACATAAATCCGAAAGTTTTGCAATACCTTTATGCGGATATTCTAATTTATCGTGTGTTTCCTCTCCCGCTTGTTCAACGGGAACGCCATTGGCATTATGATCTGCTCCTGCATATCCCGTCCCATAGCTCGAATAACCAGTTGCATCATTCTCATTTAAAACCCAATTGTCAATGTTCGGTTGCCAGTATTGTCTCATATATAGTTATTTAATGATTTGAATAAAAACTAGTGTATCTATTCATCCATAAGGAGTGGTCCCGCAATAATTATATCTTCAATTTCTCCCAAGGAATCATTTGAAGACAAACCCAATCCAAGTCTATTTTTTTCAGTTTCACATTCTTGGTGAGTCCCTACATATAGAATGCTTTGTGTTGATATTGATTTATTTGTTTGTTCAAAAAATATAATATTGGTTCCATCATGCACAAGCTTCCATGAGTTTGATCCGTCATATGACCAGCCGTTTTCGTTGGGTGAGATTATCATGGTATTGTTACGGAAAGTGTTGAGGTTGCGGAGTTATAAGTTGCGGTTGAGCCAGATGGAAGCCCCACCAAAGTGATGGGTGAAAAAGTTTGCACCGTTGAACCTTGAAAGAAGCGAAATGTTGTTACGCCCAATGGTGGGGAAACATCAAATGAAACCACCAGCGAAATTCCAACAGAAGAAGAAGCCTGAAATGTTGCTGTTGCCGTTGAGGTTCCGGTTGTTTTTATTGCGCGGATATATCCAGATGTAATCGTTGTCGACCCTGTGTAACTCAGCGTTGACGCAGTTAAATCAAGCGTTCCATTTCCTGTTTTGTTTATGCTTCCACTATTAGTAATATTCCCTGTAACAGTTATTGTGTTGGCTCCAGCCGTCCGATATTGCAAAGTAGCTCCAGCATTTATCTGAAAATTATTTGGTAAAGTTACATTGTTTGAGGTAATAATTTGAGATGCTGTCTGAGCCATAAATAAACCAGTTCCGAAAGCATTACCAGACGTAAAAGTGATCGTCCCCAAAGAAAATATTGTTCCGCCAGTATAAGTATTATTTCCTCCAATTGTTACGGCAAATGAACCACTTTTCGTCAATGATCCCGCCCCGCTAATAACTCCGTTAAGTATCGAAGCATTCGTAATGACAAGTGATCCAGCATTGATTTGCGTTGGCCCAGTGTAGTTACATACTCCAGAAAGAGTAAGCCCGCCTATCCCGTTTTTAATAAGCCCAATTGTTCCAGAAATTGCAGTTGGAATAATTGTGTTTAAATAGCACATGAATTGACGAAAGGATGACGTTGAATATACTATTGCGCCTACATTGTTTCCACCTAAGTTTGCTGCATTAGAATCTGTTAAAATCATCCGATAATAATATAAAGAGTGTTGGGATTAGGAGATGCTGGTAGGGCTGATACAGCTACAATATTAGTTACAGCACTTATTCCAGGAGTTGTTGTTGTTGTTGCAACTGTTGTTACGAATGTGGCGGAATTAGTATTTACAGTTGTATAAACACTGTTCCAACTGTCAGCACTCAATGGAGCATTAATCCAAAGCGTATTTGTGCTATTTCTTCGTAAAACATCTCCAGCAGAAAGGCTACTAATCAAAACGTCATGGATTTCGTCCAATTCATAACCATTTTGAACTTTAATGTATGCAAGACCATTTCCATTATTAGCTCTTTCAACAACACCGAGATATACTAAGTGATTTGGTGCGGTCGGTTTAACTCTTGTAAATGTTCCCGGAGTACTACCCAACCACAATGCATCCCCGTCAACAAATGGATGTGCAAAGGACATTTTATCCATTCTACCAGCAACAGTAGCATATCCAATTCCATTGGGAATAATGGTCTCGTTAATAATTCCAAGCGTTTTCGAGGAAGTTGATTCAGTGGAATTTGAAGCCAACTTAACCGACATTACACTACCAGTCGCACCAAAAGAATATATAACATCGCCTCGGTTTAAAGTGACGCTATCAGCATTTGATACTTGTGCAACTAAAATTTCATCTGCCGCATTCCACGCAGCCGAATTTGAACTGACAGTGGTATATGTGGATTCCCAATTAGCCGTCAAGTTCCTCACTCCTGTATCTATAGCGTTTGAGTCTACGAGAGAAGATAAGGATACCGTGTTGCTGTTTACAATGGATAGATTTTTCGTTCCTTCATCGAAACTCAAGGTGGGAGTTATTGAGGAACTGTCGAAGTTACCGATAAATGGATTAAATGAGTATGCCATAATTAAAATTTCTTCACGCTGGATAGTAGGGCATCGTTAGAGGTTGGTGGATTTGGTACATATCCCAACGATAGGCTTAAAGCGGTTGTGGTATTATTTTTGTATATAACAGTTTCGATGTTGTTAGTCAATCCGTAATAATTCAAACTTATTTCATCGTATGGTGGTATTGAAAACCCAGGTATTCTAATGTTAATCGACGTTAAGGAATCAAGGAGAGATATCTCTTGATCTTGTTTGTAAGATGTTGCATAATCAACAGCTGTAAGAACATCTAATCTGGTTTCTAATCCACTTACATCGGTTGTCGTTTGCTTGGCTGTTAATGCATCTAGTAAGGTTATAATACTATCTTGTTTAGTTTCCGTGGAATAATCTACGGCAGTAAGTGCATCCAACCTCGTTTCGATTCCGGTTACATCAGTAATCGTGTCTTTTGCTGTTAAAACGTCTAAGAGCGTATTTGATGTTTTAATCAAACTTTCAATTTCATCCGTGTTGAGATTAATTGCCGAAACATCTAAGTTGATTGTCGTTTGCTTGGCTGTTAAAGAATCAAGAAGCGTTATAATACTATCTTGTTTGTAAGATGTTGCATAATCAACAGCTGTAAGGGTGTTCAGAAGAACATTTGTATCGAATATTAAAGATTCAACTTCGTCCGTATTAACTTCTATGCTGTCGGTGTTGGCCGTTAATTGATTGAGAAGAGTAATTATATCGTTTTGTTTGATTTCTTGGAGGGATGTCAAAGAATCCAAGAGTGTTTGTGTTTGCTCAAATTCATTTTGAGTTAATGCTGTCAATGAATCCAAAAGTGTTTCTATATTATCAGTATTAGCTGTTAATGCATTGAGTAAACTCAATGGAAGAGCATTACCATTACTAGCGGTTAGTACTTCAACCAATGAATTGCTTCGAGCAACCAAATATTCCAATTCATCCAAAGAAACGTTAATGTTTTCAGCACTTAAAGATATTTTAATATCTTCGGGATTGGTCAAATGTGTTAAAACAGCATATTTAGAATAAACATCAACCGAGCTTACAGGTGGAAGTCCCGAATTTTCCGGAAATGCATCGGATGTGTCTGGATAAGACAATCTTACTACGGAAATAGCTGGATATGTAGTATTGTTTAAAATTTCAATAAATTTACCATTTTCAGCGGTTTGATAAGAAGTTATTTTGTTCACCATAATAGTATTTATATTATTTAACGAAAATATATAAATACTTGTATGAATAAATTACGTTACTTGTTTTTTACTTTATTATGCGTGTTTGCATCTTCATGTACCATATATACGGAAAAACAATCGGAGGCATTGTCTAAGGTGGTGTATGCTTCTAAAGATTCCATGGAATCAGCTAGAATTGATTTGGCCGACAAATATATCACAGAAACAACCAGACTAGTTAGACCTCCCAAAAATAGAATAAAAATAGAATCAGTGTATCAGAAGAGTGTTCAACAACACATTGAAACGTTGGGTTCTAGTAGTAATCGTGAGCCAATACCCGTCAATAAACAGAGAATGGTGATCATCCCTGAGAAATATAGGGGCGACACTGTTGTTGTGGTTAGTACTGATGAATATCAACGTCTTTTGAAGGATAAGGAGACGTTTGCTCAAATACAAAGAGATAATGAGGGTTTATCGGAAGCTAAGGATTTAGTTGACAGTGAATTGATACGTCAGATGGGCAATAGAGACAAAATGATTAACGATCTCAATTCAATGCAAAAAAAACTTGTTGAAAAGGATTTAGCTATCCTTCAACGTAATATAATTATTATAGGATTGCTCGCCGCAATTGGAGGGGCAACATATTTGAGAATCAAGGGAATTTTATAAATTTATGAATACATCAATTGAAGAAAAAATAAAAGATTTTATTTGGAATAACCCGATAAAAGTTCTTTTCGGTTCGGGTTTTATTATTGGTTTCATAATAGGATATATTTTATGATCCCATTGTTAAAAAATGCAGTAATGAGCGGAATCTCTTATTTGAGTAGTAATCGAGTACCACCAAATACCCTTCCGGAAGATTATAAACGATTGAAATCAACTAATCACATGGAATCTAAAAAATTCTACATAGTATTAACTTCTGTTTTTATTCTGGCATTTTTTTATTTTACTAGTATAGGTATAATGTTTTTGTTACCACACGATGCGCCCGAATTCGTTAGTGGATTCGTCACTATATTTTCCAAAACTATTGAAATATTATCAATAATTATTGCAACATATGTGGGTGCTCAGGCAGTTGTTGATTTGAAATATGGTAGCTCATCCAGTTCCGCATTGGAAGGAACAACTCATACGGAAAAAACCGAAAATATAACTGTTATACATACAAATGCCAAAGAAGACGACTATGAACTCATCTAAACCATCGGAAAAAACTTTAGAACTTTTGTTAAAATACGAGGTTGGTGGGGGAAAGGCGTATTATGACAACTACCTTTCCAGATTTACTTGGCCGGGAGGCGCATCTGGTCCTACAATCGCAATTGGTGTAGATTGTGGATATTACACCGAATCGGAGCTTACAAGAATATTCATATTTTTAAAAAACAATGAAATAAAACAAATTTTAGAGGCATCTGGTAAAACTGGAGAAAAGGGAAAAGAGTGTGCGAAGAAACTTAGGGTAACTGGTATTGTTGTCGATTGGGAACAAGCTATGAATATTTTTAAAACACTCACTTGGCCCAAATTCACAAAATTAGCCGAAAAAACATTTCCTGGTTTAGAAAATTTACATCCCGATGCATACGGTGCAATTATTTCTCTAGTATTCAACAGAGGGACTAGTCTAAAGGGTGACTCTAGAAAAGAAATGGTTAATATAAAAAATCTAATACCAAAACAAGACTACAAAAAAATCGCAAAAGAAATACGTTCCATGAAACGAATTTGGGTTGGTAAAAATTTAGATGGTTTAATATCGAGAAGAGAAGCGGAAGCTAAATTGGTGGAGAGTTGTGTTTGAGGCTAACCAATTGCTGTAAAGTTTTTATAATATTTAGAATCTCCTCGATAGTGCATGTCATCTGGACGATGTAGTTCCACTGCTCGTTTAACATTCAGGGATGTGGCTATGGCCGATGGTGCTGACAAATTACCCAAATACATCTTCCCACTATTAATAATGACAAACATTTCATACAAATCTTTAACTTGTAATATCTTTACATTATTTTTAAATAAAAAACTATCATATTGACTAACATCGTAACATACGAAATAAATGCTTGAATACGTTTCTATTATTTTTTCGTATTCTAATATAGTTTCTTTTGTAAGCGCACCAGTATTCGATCTATTAATAATTAAGCTGTCGGATAATTCATTCTTTTTTTCCGGAATATTTATCCACGAATATTCTAATGGAATGTCTTTTTCGGATAATTTATGATATGTTTCTAAATATATTTCAATCCAACTTTTTTTATAAAGAAGAGAACTTCCTCTAACGTCACACAATGAAAAATCACATATTTGATTATTAAATATATTTAAACTGTTAAACCAATTTTGTTTTGACAGTATGGGCAAGATCTCATTATAAGTATGTTCAACACCATGCCTGAATGCATCACCACGATTTGAAATGTAAATATCGGCTTTTTTACCGGATAATTCATATTCATACTTGCATACGATCAAAGCGTGTATAAAATCACCAAGCTTACCACCTATTAAATATTTTTTAATTTCCATACATTTTACTGCTACCTTGCTTGTATAATTTTTGTGGTTTATTGGTTGTAATCAATTCATTAAGTTTCTCATCAATTTCTTGAATTAAATCCGTTCTGTATGAATTTGCAACATTTGTAACTCTGGTCGCATCTGCAATTTGTTTATCTGTTGCTGATTTATTCCTTTTGATATCTTCAGCCATCCATATTCTAATATTTGCGATGGTTAGTTTGTCTATTAAATTTCCAATTGTTTCCATAATTTTAAAAAATATCGTCTATCATTTTTCGAGGGTTCCGGAGATCGTATAATTCTTTAACTTTATTTTTATTATCCATTTTTTGAAATAATTTGAAACTTAGGACAGGGGACAATGAAAGATCCACCTAGAGATAAGAATTTTTCTTCTCTTTTTACAAATTCATTAATAAAATGCCAAGGTAAAACCAGCATGTAATCGGGATTCATTGCTCTAACTTCTTCCTCCGATTTTATCGGTATATTAGTTCCAATGGTTTTTAATCCAAATTTATAGTGACTTCTTTCAGCAATAGCATCGATTAACGTATTATCCAATCCAAAATATTGTAATAGAGTATTTCCTTTGGTCGATGCACCGTATCCACAAATAGTCTTACCTTTCTCTTTTTCTTTTTTGATGAAATTAACGGTTTCTTCTTTTAATTTTTGAATATCTTTAAAAAAAGTAAGCCATGTTTTTTCACTATTTACACTAGTCTCCTTCTCCCACGCTAATAAAGAATCTATTCTCGTATTACAAACATCACGATATGGAGCAGTTGAAAATTTCAAAACATCACTATTTTTCTTTTTGATATACACTCTAAAACTTCCACCATTAACATCGTTCAATTGACAATCTACGATTTTAAAATTAGCTTCTGATAAAAGTTTATTTATAGACTCTAAAGACCAATAATATACGTGTTCATGACAAATGTTATCAAATGCCAATTGTTTAATCATTAATGGCGTGTAGCTCATTTGTAAAACAAATAAACCATCATCATCTAAAACAGAGTGAACGTCATTTAAAAAGTTTATTGGCTCATCTAAATCATAAAACATGGCGATACATGTTACGACATCAGCTTTTTTATTTTTAAATTTTGATTTATTAAAGTTATCTAAATTAAAAAAATCCTGAATTATTTCATCTGCTATTTTTTCAGATTCTTTTTTAAATGAATCTTCTGCGGGGTCTATTCCTAATTTTTTAAATGTATTGGGAACATAACTCAATAAAGTACCATCATTACATGCTATATCTAACCATAAATTATCCGCACCGAAAGATTGCAAAGAAACTATACTATCTACAATATCGTTTAATTCCCTTTTCATTGTCGAATTGATACCACTCCTATACCAGTATTTTCCAAACATAGAATGAATTGGTGTGGTTTTACTCAATCTAGCCGCACCGTATCTTTCATCTATTACCAAAGTCAAATCGTGTTTTCCTGCCCTAGCGTCCGATTCTTTGTCGATAAAATCGGATACGTATAAATCACCCAAACTGAATAATTTTTTAATAAAATCGCTCATGTCAATATAATTTAATCAACTTTGTTATTTTTCAATAAACGAATATCATTTTTAACCATTTTCGCTACCATTTCCGAAAAAGATGTTTTTGGTGTCCAGTTTAATTTATTTTTAGCTTTTGTTGCGTCTCCCCGCAAAACATCCACTTCTGCTGGTCTAAAAAATTTTTCATCTTTTATTACATATTTTGACCATTCTTTTATTCCTATGTTAGAAAATGCCTCGTCTAGAAAGTTTCTTATTGTTCTTGTCTCTCCTGTGGCCAGAACGTAATCATCCGGTGTTTCTTGCTGTAACATTAACCACATTCCTTCTACATAATCCGGTGCATAACCCCAGTCTCTAGAGGCTTCTAGATTACCCAAACTCAATGTGTCTTGTAAACCCAAATGTATTTTAGCTACTCCATCTGTTATTTTTCTAGTTACAAATTGTTTTCCTCTTCTTTCGCTTTCGTGGTTGAATAAAATTCCACTACAATTAAACATGCGGTACGATTCTCTGTAATTTTTACATATCCAATGACCATAAAGTTTTGCAACCCCATATGGTGATCTTGGGTAAAATGGTGTGGTTTCTTTTGCTGGATTTTCTACCATTTTTCCAAACATTTCAGATGAAGATGCTTGATAGAATTTTATATTTTTATCACCATATTCTCTTATGGATTCCAACATTCTAAGAACACCAACCCCAGTGGTATTGGCTATCACTTCAGGAGTGTCCCAACTATCTTCGACGAATGATTGTGATGCTAAATTATAAACTTCATCCGGTTTAGATTCCTTTAAGCATCGCACTAAAGAATTTTGATCCGATAAATCGCCTTTAATATATTTAATATCATTTATTAAATGACTGGTATTCCTTCTATCTTCATTGGCTTTTCGTCGTTCTATTCCAAATACCTCATAATCTTTTTCGAGAAGAAATTCCGCTAAATGACTCCCATCCATTCCGTTAATACCACTTATTAGGGCCTTTTTTTTCATTAATATTATTTATCGAAATTAGACATTAATGCAATTTAAAACCAGTTTATGTTGGAGTTATGATGATGTAAAAATTGATGTACATTTTTAACACCACTTCTGAATAGAGTGATCCACATACCACAGTTACCAGAATGCGTTATAACATGTTTGCATTGAGATAACATAAAAATCGAAGCTAGGATCATGCATCCAAACATAGGTCTATGTTTATCATAAATTAAAGAATGTATCACTTTATTTTTATCATGCGATATTTGTGGTATTTTTTCCAAATGAAACGTATTTGGAAATTGTTTATAAAATTCATTTGAAAACTCCTTTTCATCTGTTTGTAGAAAAAATACACAATCTGCATTTTTATTATAAACTTCCGAGCATTTTTTTAAAAAATCATCATACGATGCTATATTAGTTTCACCATGTTTATCGTTTCCCCTGTAACAAACTCCTATAGTCTTATCATAATTTATATTATATTTTACCGTATCGCTTGTAATTAAATTCAATATTTCATCACTGAGACTGTAATATTTTTCAATAAATGGTTTTAATTCATCGAAATTAATTTTATAATATGGTGTAAATTGAAAATCCGAGTATTCGGCATCAGATATTATAATATCTTTAACATATGGTATATCATCAAATGTCTTATATTTTTTAAAAAATAATAAATTCAAATCTTCATTAATATCGAATGGGTCATTTTTAAAATATGCGAATTGTGTTTTACAATTTAAAACTCTAGGTTCTTTTTTAAATTTGTTAAAATATTCAATAATTTTAGATAGTCGAACATTACAACACGAAAAAAATCCAGAATTATGAGTGACATTTAAAACGCCATTATCTATCATTTTTTCCATTTTAATTCAAATTTTTCAGCTTGTCCCGTGGTTTGGGATATCCTATCTTCCGGATTCCAGAGATTATGACTCTGTTCGATCAAATGAACGGCTTCAGCGTCTCCAATTAATGCATGTGTTAATTTATATTTTTCCAATAATTTAGAGTAATCATCATCAGCATACCAGAATGAAAATGATTCATCGAATTTAGACCCTATTGTTTCTAGGGTTTTTTTGGTAGTACATATACACCATCCCGTTATATATTTTCTCGTAGCATATCCTATTTTATTTGACCGTTCAGAGTGAAATAACGGAGACACAGATGGTTCCCAGGGGCTGACAGAATCATATAATGACAAATTGTCACATAACGATTTCAATGTGTGGGGTGAATAAATGACATCATTGTTAGAAAAACAAACAATATCATTTTTAGAAAGTGATATACCATAATTTTGAAATTTGTTATAATTAAATTTTTCATCATCTGGTACATAAAAAACATCTATGGGTAAAAGATATTCGTTTTTTTTGTTTTTTAATTTTTCATTTGATTCGATTAGAATGATGTTGGTTTCAATACCCACACTATTTTTTATGGAAGTAATACAGTCCCTTAACATGGTATAGTATTTCATGTTAGCTGTATTCGATAATATAATTACATCGATTGTCATGTTAATAGATATTTATAATTGTAAAAGATATAATCTTCGGGGTCTTTGTAGAGTTTGGCCGCATTATAATTATGCTCTACACTATCTAGTTTACTATAATAAAAAGTATCATTTATTTTGTTCTCAATTATATCGTCTAGTTCATCCATATTTTCAAAAAATAATACCCCATTAGTGTCAAAAAACCGACTGATATTTTTATCACCCCAATATATGGGGATTGTTTTTGTCATGAAACAATCGAGTAATTTTTCCGTCCAATAGCCCTCTTGTTGAGAGTTTTCGATTGATATGGAGAAAAGGTAATTATCCAAAGCATCGTTCTTAGATTTTATTTTATTGTATAATGGGTGATTACCATATACATCTATATTAACATTTGCGTTTTTTAATCGTTCAATAACGGAGTGTCTCAATTGATGACCATTTGTTTGATTTTTATAAGATGCAATTATGGAAACACTTTTATTTTTTGTATAATTATTTTTATCATCTACCCAATATGTACCATAAGGGCAGAATAACCCGTTAGGAATAGAATTTAAGATATTCGAGTCAAAGGTAAGAACATTATCAAATTTATTGAAATTTTGTCCAATATAATCGTATATTTCAGGTAAAATAGCCCTGGGTTCCAATAACCAAGCAATTTTATGTTGTTTGGTTTTTAATTTATCAACTAAGTTTAATTTATAGTCGGTAAAAAAAACACTATTGCTAACTTGTTCGTTTTTAGTACACCATTTAAAGAACCTTGGATTTAAGGACATATCTCTACCAACGAAATTACTATCTACGAGATTTATTTCCATGTTTTGATATATTCTTTCAATTGTTCATGAGGCATATTGGATATTTTAAAGAATTCTTCATAATTGTTTTTATAGAATTCATGTTGGCTTTTATCTGAATACGGTAATTCGGCGTGTGGTAGATGGAACAATAAAGGTTTTTTGG
>Ga0214919_10009349_pt1 | contig 12661 bp, 13 predicted proteins | sample LL1503_MetaG_FD_177994 | JGI IMG/M metagenome (GOLD analysis project Ga0214919, IMG submission 177994) | Freshwater microbial communities from Lake Lanier, Atlanta, Georgia, United States - LL-1503 | ecosystem: Environmental > Aquatic > Freshwater > Lake | place: USA: Georgia | collected...
GGCATGTCTCATCGTGCTCAAAGCATTTCTTTCGATGACGTATCTGCGGCGTACTTTAGATATTGCGAATTACTCAATTCGGCGGTGGTGGTTGTCTCTGAAGGTACATCAGCGATTGTTGATTCGCGTGCCAGAGGAATACCAGTAATCTTGCCGGCTTTCAAAAAAGATGCCGTGATTGGCTCGCAATGGTGCAATTTAATTGGCTACGAGCATTTGCGCGGGCTACGTGAAACAGCTGGTGTATTCATAGCTGAAGATGAATCTGAACTAGAGCGACTACTCACTGATTTTCTAGAAAACCCAAGACGAATAGAACCTGATAACTCGGGCGAAAATATTTTTGTAGATCACCGAACATACGCGCAACGACTCTTGGATGTTATTGACGAAGTATTGATCGACGCAAGTAAAAACTAAAAATCGCTGCGACTAAAAATCGCTATACGAGTGGCCAGGGGTAGTGGCGTCCAGATGGGTCAACCGGAAACTTTGCGCCATCAAGAAGCCATTTCGCGCGCTCAGTAATCGCGACAACTTCTTGCTCGTTGAGCAGAGTCGCAACTTCAAGTGGCACAGTCTGAATTAGTGGCTCAATTTTTTTAAGTAGTGACTGTTCGATTGCTTCGCCGCCAAACTCCCAGATCACTGTTCGAATTTTGAAGTCTTGGGCAAAGCACAAACCGTGATCGATTCCCCAAACGCGAGAGGCTTTATCAACCAAAACGTGGCCAGATTTTCGATCGGTGTTATTTGCAACGATGTCAAATGCACACATCGCTCGAAATTGATCGTGCAGTTCTTGTCGTTCTTCGAAAATTGCAAAATAGTGATCGTCTGGGCTTGCTTCAATCAGTAGTTGCACTGAGCCTTCGCCGTGCGGACCGTCGCGTAAAATTGTTGGCGGCACAAAGTGCAGACCCATTGCTTCTGCCAAGCGGTATGCCGCTACTTCGCGTCGGTGCAAACCCGGTTCGAAATCCCAAAGTGGTTTCTCTCCACGCATTGGCTTATAAATTGCTTTAACGGTTTCATCGTGATCAATTATTGAAACTAAAAACGTTGCGTTGCTGCTATACGGCATGCGCATTTCTATAGTCATCTCGCCGCGAAGCAAGTGGCTTATTATTTCTGAAGAATTATCTAATTCATCCGCGGACACAAATGGCCATCTTTGTTAATTGGCCGACCGCAGAAAATACAAGTTGGCCGACCAGACGCGACGATACTGTCTGCGTGTTCACAGAACGCTGCAGCCTGCCCACGAGTGATGTTGGCGCGAATTCTTGACAGATCTTGCGAATCGAGAATTTCTTCTGGGCTCTCGTCGCCATTGAAGATTTCAATTTCGTCTAGTTGAATAACTAAACGATCGCTGATTGCGTCGTATGCCAAGCCGACGGTGCCGAGTACAAACTCAGGTTCGACGGGCATTGATAGTTGCATCGCATCTTTAATTGGTCGTTGCGAAACATCTGGTGCATCGGCAAGAAGTTTGCGCAAATACTCAGACATCGCCGCGACTTGGTCTTTTTCACACTTTATTGTGATTCGTTGTCCATCAGCACGCACTTGCAACACGAATGTTCGTTGGCCTGGTTCGCCAAGTGCGCCAGTTGTGAAAGCGTCAGTTGTATCAAACTCAAAGTATGAACTCACGACATCCGCAATTCAGATAGGTCGCCACCTGTTGAATTAACAGTCAGCACTACCGGCCCAAACGTCGAATATGAAACTGCACTTACAGAGCAAGTACTAATCACGATGCGTTGAAATAGATCAAGGTGTGTTCCCATGGCGTGGGCAACAGCGGCCTTAATCGGATCGGCGTGCGAGAAGCAGATTACGACGCCACCACTGTGTTTGATACGCAGAGCATCAAGTGTTGAAGTCATTCGAGTTTGCATTTCGGTGAAACTTTCGCCTTTTGGAAACCGAAAAGTGCTTGGCGCACGCTGAACAGTTGACCATTCTGGAAGTTTCATTAACTTGCTTAGTTCTTTGCCTGTCCAGTCGCCGAATTCACATTCAAGCAGGCCTTTTTCGATGATCACTTTCTGATTCAGAAGTTTGGCAGTTGGTGCTGCCGTCTCGCGCGCGCGTTCTAACGGTGATGCATAAATCGCTGAGACATTTTTGAGATTAGTCAGACGTTGGGCAACGTCGATTGCCTCTTGTTTGCCGATATCGCTGAGGTGAAGACCCTTGGCGCGACCAGGAAGCAACTTGCCTGTGCTCGGCGTTTTGCCATGCCGAACCATGATTATCAGCGTCGACTTCGGGGCGTTTGGTTTTTTGATTTTGCTACTCATTGGCAGATCTTCAAACTATCGGCACAGCGCATAATCTCGGGTTGTGCCTAAACATGATGAACTCGACAAATTGGCGATTGAAATAATTGATTGTCATAAATGCACACGCCTAGTTAAATGGCGTGAGAAGGTTTCGGTCGAAAAGCGTGCTGCATATGTCACAGAAAGTTATTGGGGCAAGCCGATCGTTGGATTCGGCGACAAGCGAGCACAAATTTTGGTTTTAGGTTTAGCACCTGGCGCACATGGTGCAAATCGAACGGGTCGCGTTTTCACTGGAGACCGAAGTGGTGACTGGCTGTATCGGGCATTACACAAGGCCGGATTGGCGTCGCAACCAGAATCTGTGTCGGTTGATGATGGTCTCACTTTGCAAAATGTGTGGATCACATCGGCCGTGCGTTGTGCGCCACCCGCCAACAAGCCGACACCGGGCGAGCGCAAAAAATGTTCATCGTTTCTGACACGAGAACTTGCAATGCTGGTGAACGTCCGAGTAATTATTTGTCTTGGATCTTTTTCGTTTCAGGCAATCTGTGACGAGTTAAAAATTCGCCCAAGACCTAAGTTTGGTCACGGTGTTGTCGTCGATCATGAGAGATATAAAATTGTTTGTTCGTATCATCCGAGTCAGCAAAATACATTTACAGGCAAACTTACTGAAAAAATGTTCGACAGTGTTTTCGAAACTGCGCTGATGCTGCTGCGCTGAAATTACAAAGCCAAGAGTTCACCAACGCCGTAGACGACGGCAACAGCAGCAAGAAAAAGACCAAACACGCGTTGTAACTTTTTGTCGCTCATTTTCAAAGCCATCTTTGAGCCAAGTGGCGCGCCAACGACAACGCCAGCGGTTAGCCAAAGCGCAAAGCGCCAGTCGATTCCATTTTCTATCGCATGAGTGATCGTGCCCGGCACCGCGAAACATCCAACACAAATCAGCGAGGTCGCCACAGCATTTTTAATTGGCAGTCTGAGCCAGCGTCGAAACAGCGGAACCATGATGATTCCGCCACCGAGTCCGAGCAATCCAGACAATCCACCAGCAAATACTCCAGTAAGAATTGCAAGAGAGTTCTGAGATTTTTTGATTGCCGCCACCTCGCCTGTCAACTCTTTTGGTGCAGCACTGCGGATCATATTGATTGCGCTCCACATCAGTAGCAACGCAGTCAACACCATCAACAAATGGCCGTTACCCGGCACGCGTGGCGAGACCCACGCGCCAACAACGGCAGCAACGATGCCACTCGGTGCCGTAAAGCGAATAACTTGCCAACGAATTAGTTCGCCTTGCCGATAGCGCCACGAACCAGTCACGGCGCCTGGCAAAATCGACGGCAATGTTGTGCCAACGGCGAGTGCAGCCGAGCAACCAAGCGCGCGAATCGCTGGAGTAGAGATAACTGCACCGCCGACGCCAAAAGTGCCTGACATTAATCCAGTAGCAACACCCGCGACAAGTGTTAGCGCGTCACGAAAAATGCCAGCGTCCATTAACTAAAACTTTTCTAGTGCGCCGCAGGCACTGTGCCGTCAGCCTTTTTCTTTGGCGCAGGTACACCAACGCTGACTGCCTTATTGGCAAACTCGGGCCAACGTCGACGGCTGACGATGCTTAGCAATCGCAACAACTTCATCGCCGTCGCATCTGTTTCTGCTGGTCGAGCAATTATTGATCCATCTTTGATCATTCGGGTCATTACTTCTTCGCCCAGTTCGGTTCGCACAACACACAATGTCCAGTCGTTATCTTCACCGATGCCACCAGTAGAAATGTCTGCGTGTTCAGCAGCAAAGTCCGGACACATTTTGCAACCTTCGCGTGTCCATTTGTGACACTCTTTTAGATCTATCTCGTGATACGAGCCGTCGCGCATCCAAATTTGAAACACGCCTTTGATATTCATCTTGACCATTTCTTCTTTTTTCAAGCCGTATTTTGCCAAAAACAGCTCTTCAAAAATTGCGTCATCAAAAGTTTTTGAACAAAGCAAACCAATATTGAATAAGAATGGTTTGCCGATCTTTCCGGCTTTGCGTTTCCACATAATTGGCAACGCCGATGATTGACAACTCATGCCTACAAGCGCGAGACGATTTAATCCTTCTTTTTGTGCATCACGAATCGCCAAAGTATTTGCCGAATATGTGTAGCGACTACCCGAAGATGCGAGCACTTCTTCTGGCGTACGAGCAAGACCAGGCAACGCCTTCCACGAAGATCCGTCGCCTTCAACAAAACTTGTCAATGCCGCGTCGATGTAGTCGTGTTTCAACAACCAAATCAACATCGCACCAACGAAACCACCATCCTGACCTTTTTTGTGTGTCTGCTCATCTGCGGCACGAACCATCAATAGTTGCCTGTACTGGCCATACATTTCTTCGTCTTTTCGTTCGCGACCGAATAGGTGCATATCTGCCTCAGGCTCCCATGCGCGAAATCGTGGGCATGCGCGCGTGCAACTTGTGCAACCTTTTTCACCGTGACCACAATTGTCAAGACCGAGATCTTCTTCTAAATGAAATGGTTTGTATTTACCTTCTTCATGTTCGTAACCGATCACATCATGCGGACAAGAAATTACGCACGCAGCGCATCCTGTGCACAAGCCAGTATTAATTACTTCTTCGTAAAGTTCTTTCCATTGATGTGTCCAACGCTCGGTTGTTGCAGGTGGGTTATCTGTCAAAGTCATGCTTGAACTTTAGGCTGTTGGGCAGGCCGTGCACCTAACGAAGCAAGAACTAGCGAAGCGCGCGTTTAACTCGCTCGCCGGCTTGAAGCGAAATTTTTCTACCGAGATGATCTGAAACCTCAAACTCATTATGCACTTGTGCACTAATAGTTGAGATTTTGGCATGGTGAATAATGACTTTGCTTCGTGCCAAGCCAGCAGTGATATCGCGTAATAATCCTTGACGGTCGGCACCTTCAATTCGCAAGATTGTGTGCCAAGGGTGAGCGCTTTGGTCAATTGTTACCGAAAGATTTAATGCTCCGCGTTGCACATTTGCGATGCGCCCGCGCAATGAGTCTCTGACCGCACCATCAAGAGCGAGCAGATTTGGTTTTTGTGCACTGCGCACAATAAAGGTGTCAATTACGGCGCCGTCAGGCCAAGTTGCAATGTCGGCATTGATTACATTCAATTCAAGCGATGCCAGCGCGCCCGACAATCGCGCCAATAATGCCGATCGGTCCTTGGTCGCAATGTTGACCATCCATTCGTGTTCATCGTTTGCTGTTCTGTGAACTGCGACCCGAGCCTGTCCAGAGCGTGGAAGTGGCTCGACGAGTTCTGCATGACGCACGAGTTCTTCGGCTGAATGCGTCAGCACATAGCTTGCCGGTGCATTTGAAATTCGTGCATGAATATTGGCGTCAGTTACCAGCGCTTGGGCAGCCTGCATTCGTACTTCAAATGGATTGTTAGAACTTGAGTCAATCAAATCTGGGTGGGCTAGAACTTCTTGCACACCAGTAACGATTTGGATCAGCGCAAAATGTTGCGTCTCGTTAATGTTGTCTCGAGCATTCATTAATTGTCGGCATTGTTCAACTGTCTTTGGGTTTTTCAGATGATTCGCGATCTGGGTAATTAATCGGTCTGTAATTTGTAATGGTTCAACCTGAGTAATTGAATGCAACATTGCGCTGCCTTCAACCAGCATGTTGATCTCTGAGGTAGTTGCGAGATCTAAACCAAGACGATGCACGGCTTGTGTCCAATCTGCGCCCGCATCATTGATATCTTTGGCAAACGCAGCCAGCACAATTTCGTCATCGTCAGTTGTAGTGGTTGACGCATTTGAGCAAATCGCATCAACAGTTGGAAACCGTAACGAATGGGTCGGGTCAAGTTCGGTGGCATCACTTGAGCGAGCAGACATTGCGCTGGCAACCTCAGGTAGCGCCCGAGAAATTAAACCAATTGCATCAAGAAATCTCCACGATCGAGCCGAGCCATATCGAAGTACACGCAGTAATCCGACAGTTGCAGATTTGTTCCAACTCAAAGTTGCATTTCGATGAAGTGCAAACCAGTCAAGCATATTTTCATTTGGCCGTGCATCAGAAACGAGAAGCGCAGTATCCAGCCCGAGTTCAACGAGCATGCTCACAGGTGGCGTGCCGTTGAGAGAGATGATCCCGTCGCTCACTGAAAGCCACCCGTTTGTCGGCTCTTGAGAAATTAAATCTAAATCATCAACTGCTGATTGTTCTTTGCCGAGACGCCAACGCAAAAGCGGTGGTGCGACCAAAGTTGTTGTGAGCACTACTACTAACAGTGCACCATATAAATCTTTGTTAAGCACACCTGTGCGCAATCCGATTGTCGCAAAAATTAAACCCACTTCGCCACGAGGCAACATTCCAAGGCCGATTGCTAACTTGTCGGCCCTGACCCCGAATGCGCCAACTGATGAAATTAGTTTGCCAAAAATAGCAACTGCGCTCAAGGCGGCGGCGATGCCGAGAACTTTTGAGTTGGCCATGCTCGATAGATCAGTGTTGATACCGATATTGAGAAAGAAGATTGGGATGAAAATTTGACCAAGTGAGCTGACATCGCGTTCAACACGCTCGTGCGCGGTAATCCGCCGTAGTGAAAACCCAGCGACGAACGCACCAATGATTGGGGCAAGTTGTGCAGCATCGGCCAGAACTGCAAAGCCGAGCGTGATGCCAATTGCGACAACCGGGATCGTTGAAGATGACTTGCTGAGTTTTGAGATTCGAGAAAATAAAATTGGAAATATTTTTAATCCGATGGTGCTTGTGATAACGAGAAACACAACAGCAAGTGCTGTGGTTGAAATGATCGTGCCGATGCCGACTGAGCCTTGTTCGACTACGCGAGTGATCACTGTCAAGATAATCAAACCCAAAATGTCGTCTGCTACGGCGGCGCCAAGAACAATTCGCGCTTCAACTGTCGCAAGCGCGCGTAAGTCACCAAATACTCGCGCGGTTATGCCGATACTTGTTGCAGTTAGTGCCGCGCCCAAAAATAGTGAAGTCATGATCTCGTTGCCAAATAACACGCCAGTGCCGATACCCAAAACCATCGGCGCAAAGACACCGATTACGCCAACAAATAGCGAAGCACGACCAACATTTTTCAATTCGACAACATCGGTCTCTAGACCAACTTGGAGCAATAAAAAAATTACTCCGAGTTCGGACATCACATACAAAATCTCATTGGCGTTAACCAAGCCCAGAACAGAATTGCCGATCAAAATTCCGGCCAAGATTTCTCCGATTACGGCGGGTATCGCCAGTCGGTCCGAAACTTCGGCGGCAACTTTGGCAACAAGCAAGATAATCGCTAGGTCAAGCAACACACGGCTGATATCGAGGCCACCGTCTGAACTAGTAGCGGCCGAATTACCCAAGAAATACACGAAATCTGTTTTCACAATGAGACTAACTATACGAGTGTTATGTTGCGGGAGTTTTAACAGTCTGTGTAAATTGCGAGCAGATTGTGATTTGTCACATCGCAAAGTTGTTTCACATGGACTTAAGGGGTCAAAATCAGCAAGACTGTTTGGATGCTGACATACACCCCCGAAGCCGAGGCTCGTCGAGTAGAAATTCGCGCATGGCTCAAAGAAAACCTTCCATCAAAATGGTTTGACAAAAGTTATGAGATGACATCAGCTGAGCGCAAAGCATTTAATGACACTTGGCCTGACAAATTATTTGCAGGCGGGTGGATTTGTGCGACTTGGCCAAAAGAATATGGTGGTAAAGGGTTGAGCACTTTAGAGGGCGTTGTTCTAGCCGAAGAATTTGCAAACGCTGGCGCCCCGATGCGCGCGGATTTTTTTGGCGACACTCTTGTTGGTCCGACATTGTTGCAGTGGGGCACCGAAGAACAAAAAAAAGAATTCTTGCCAAAGATCTTGAGTGGCAAAATGCGTTGGTGCCAAGGTTTCAGCGAGCCAAATAGTGGCAGCGATCTTGCCAGCGTAAAGACGACCGCGGTTCTTGACGGAGACGAATGGATTATTAATGGACAAAAAGTTTGGACGACACAGGGTCATCACGCAGATTATTGCTTCTTGCTAACTCGCACCGATAAAGATTCACCAAAACACAAAGGCATCTCGTATTTGTTGGTTCCGATGAAACAACCAGGCATTGAAGTGCGCGGTATTACACAACCAGATGGCACAGCAGAATTTTGTGAAGTGTTCTTCACTGACGCGCGTTGCCCGAAAGACAACGTTGTTGGTGGCGTGAATAACGGCTGGAAGGTAGCCAACAGCACACTCGCTTTCGAACGTGGCATGAGCGCTACAACTGGCTACCGACGATTTGAAGAAGAGTACAAACTGTTTGTCGCGCAGGCCAAAGTCAACGGCAAGATCAACGACGCAGCAATCCGTCAACGATTGATGCAGTACTACGCCAAGATCCAAATCTTACGATTCAATGGTTTGCGCTCGCTTGGTTCAACATTGGCCGGTACAAAAGATTTTGGTGTGATGGCGCTTGGTGCGAGCAACAAGATGTTTTGGTCTGAGATGCATCAAAGCGCAATGGAACTCGCACTAGATATTTACGGCCCGTATTCGATGCTGGTTGACACTGGTCCAGAGTCAGGCACATGGCCGGGGGCACTGCGCGACAAGCGGCGTGCGAATTACCCAGCGTCGCCGATGATGTCGAGTTTCTTTTTCTCACGCTCAGAGACAATTTGGGGTGGAACAAGTCAGATTCAGCGCAACATCGTCGGTGAGCGCGTGCTCGCGTTGCCAAAAGAACCAAAACCTGCTGGTGGAGAGTAACTAGCATTAAAGAGCCATGAACTTTCAAACTGCAATTCGTTCTGGCTTTCAAAATTATGCAAATTTCAAAGGCCGTGCATCGCGCTCAGAATATTGGTGGTGGGTGTTATTCACGGTGATTCTTGGTCTGGTTGGTTCTTCAATTCATTCGTCGCTGGGTAATGCAGCATCGTTTGTCACGCTGTTGCCGACGCTTGCGGTAGCGGTCCGCCGAATGCATGACACTGACCATGCGGGCTGGTGGATATTCGCACCAATTTTCAACTTGGTTTTAGGCTTGCGCCAAGGTGACACTATTGCGAATCGTTTTGGGCCGCCTCCGCCGCCACGCACTAGTTAATAAAGCGCTATTTAATAACGCGTTTTAATATTTGGGCACGCGTCGCTGGTAGATGCCACCGAGTAGTGGCGAACTCAAAATAAAGTCGGCGCTCGCTCGGTTGCACGCCACCGGAATATTCCAGACCACTGCGATGCGCAACAACGCGCGAATATCTGGGTCATGCGGCTGGGGCTCAAGTGGATCCCAAAAAAACAACAACACATCAATGCCACCATCAGAAATTCGCGCGCCGATTTGTTGATCACCGCCAAGTGGTCCACTTCGCATTCGTTCGAGTGTCAAGCCTGTGCTGTCGGCAATTAATTTACCTGTTGAACCAGTGGCAATTAGCGTGTGCCTTTTCAATTCGTCTTTATGTTCAGTTGCCCACTCGAGCATTTCGCGTTTCATATTGTCATGAGCCACAAGTGCGATACGTTTTGTGGCTGGGCTTTCAATGCTCGTCATCTCATGGGAGGTCATAAATGAAGGTTACGCCAAAACTCAACTCAGACTTGACTGCATCACGGATAATCGCCACACCAATCGGCAAACTTACTTTGGTTGCGTCGCCATTAGGTTTGCAACAAGTTGTTTTCGGCGCAAAAAAGTTGCGCAACGTGCGCACTGTGTCGACAAAAGCAAGTGGGCATCTAATTCAAACCGAGCGCCAGTTGCGCGAATATTTTGCTGGCAAGCGTAAGAAGTTTTCAATCAAACTCGATATTTCTGGCACCGAGTTTCAAGAGTCTGTTTGGTATGCGCTGAATAAAATCGCATATGGCGAGACGATCTCATATGCGCAGCAAGCAAGACTTGTGCGCAAGCCAAAAGCATTTCGTGCAGTCGGCTCGGCAAACGGCAAAAATCCAGTGGCGATCGTGCTGCCGTGCCACCGAGTAGTTGCATCAGACGGCACACTTGGTGGTTACGCCGGTGGGCTAGCGATCAAGCGAAAGTTGCTCGCACTCGAAAAGAATTTCTAGTAAAGCGCCTAGTGGGGCTGGGTAAAACCGAAACATTCGCGTAGATATTCGTCACGCAATGCAACCTCAGGCGCACCTATAGATACGACCCGTTGGGCTAACAACATCACGGTGTTTGCATTGTCTGCGTCTTGCAATTCGTGAGTCGCCATCACAACGGTCACACCGCGTGCGCGCTCATTTGCGATTATCTCGGCAACAAGTTTTCTGCCGTTGATGTCAAGGCCGGCTGTGGGTTCGTCGAGCAACAGAACTTCTGCCTGTCGTGTCAAGACCTGGGCCAAGTGCGTTCGTTGTTGTTGGCCACTTGAAAGATCGCGCAGTGGTTTTTCGGCAAACTCAATTGTGCCAGTTCGCTCGAGCGAGGTTTGTAAAATTCTTCTATCTTCCAATGATTCACGGTTGAATAACCCAAGATTTGCGAATCTTCCCATTGCTACGACATCGCGCGCTCGAAGCGGAAGAGTGTGAGATGAAATTGGATGTTGCGGTAAATATGCAACTCGGCGCGGTGACTTGCCAGGATCACCATCAAGTATCTTCACTGAACCAGAAATAGGTTTGAGCATTCCAGCCAGAGTTTTGAGGAGTGTTGATTTGCCAGACCCATTCGTACCAATTAGCACGACTAGTGCACCTGGTGAAGTCGTGAATTCAATATTCGCAACAACTGTATGTTTGCCGAAACCAATCGAAAGATGAGACGCGAGAATTGTTTCAGTGTGCATGTGCGTGCTCATGTTGGTGAGGTAATTCATCGTGGCGTAAGTTGCGGCTTCGTTTGATTTCTGTGGCAATAGCCCCGACAGCAAAAATTGATACGGCGACGAGCACGATGCTTGCACTTGCAGCGAGTTCAAAATGAAAGCTAATCAACAGCCCTGAATAGCTTGCAACGCAGCCAATAACACTTGCAATTAGCATCATCGACGAAATACGTCTAGCAAAGAACACACCCGTCGCGGCTGGAGCGATAAGCATTCCAAGTACAAGCAATGTGCCGACAGTTTGAAAACTCGCAATCACAGTCAGCCCAATCATTGCCATCATTAAGTTCTGAAAAAATGTCACGTTAAACCCAGAAGTTTGTGCAAGTCCATCGTCTACTGACATCAGCAAAAATGGTCGCCTCGCGAAAACTCCGATTGCACCAACAACCAAAAGTGCGATTCCTTGCCAAATTAAATTGGTCGGTTTAACTGCTAAAGATTCACCAAACAAGATGTGATCTAAATCTTCTGGAAATTTCGGTGATGAAGATGTAATTAGAACACCCAATGCGAGCATGCCGACAAAAAGCAAACCAATTGCTGTGTCACTTGAAAGTTTGTAACGACGCGTAACAAGATTGACGCCGCCCATCATTACTCCAGCGCCAACGGCTGCACCGATGATCCCAGATACTCCGAAAATTAATGCGGTTGCAATACCTGGTAGAACTCCATGGCTTAACGCATCGCCGACAAACGCTAAACCTCGAAGCACGACGAAAGTGCCTGCAATCGCACAGGTGATTGCCACGAGCATGCTGGCCAGTAACGCCAAGCGCAAGTTCTCGTTTTCAACAAACGGCGCAATGAAAATTTGGTTCACGCCTCAAACCTAGCAATAATGAGAACCATTCTCAACATTGCATGTGCAAAAAGTAACTAAAACCTTGACCTAATTATTTAGGCGATGCGGATCACTTGGGTGCCGGCAAATACATTGCCAACAACAAACTTTTACTGGTTAGACGCCGAGCGTCTTGGTGATGATCTCGGTGAGGACTTTCATTTCGATCTCGCCACTTCCTCGAAATGCGACTTTGCCATCGGCACCTATCAACACAAAGAATGGAAACCCAGAAACACCCATCGCCCCCGCGGCTGTTTTTTCTGCACTATCGGCCATCACTGGCCAAAGCACCGGAAACTCTTCACGGGCCAACCACTCAGACGGTGGAAAGTTCGGTGACGCCGGGTCAGTTGACGTCGCAACGCCAATTACGTCAACACCACTTGGCACAAGACCATCTTTATTCCATTGCACGAGCAACGGCACTTCACGCTGACAGTGTGGGCACCAGTGCGCAAGAAACACGAGAAGTGTCGGTGCGCCTGGAGTCGTGACGATCTTATTTCCGGTGAAACCTGCGCCCGTAAGAACTGGTGCAGTCATGCCAATTGCTTTGTCGGCAGCACCATCTGCATAGGCAGGCAGAACATCTCCTGAAACTTCAACAGCATGAAACT
>Ga0214919_10009350_pt1 | contig 12659 bp, 9 predicted proteins | sample LL1503_MetaG_FD_177994 | JGI IMG/M metagenome (GOLD analysis project Ga0214919, IMG submission 177994) | Freshwater microbial communities from Lake Lanier, Atlanta, Georgia, United States - LL-1503 | ecosystem: Environmental > Aquatic > Freshwater > Lake | place: USA: Georgia | collected 2015-03-15
AGTCATGCAAGAGCCGTCTAAAGATGTGAAATTGAATGAAGGTATTATGAAAGAATTGACGGGTGGTGACCCTGTCCAAGGTCGTGCGTTGTATTGCGAAAGCGAAACCTTTGAAACGCAATTTAAATTGGTGGTATGCACGAATAGTCTGTTTGATATTAATAGTAATGATGATGGTACTTGGAGACGTATTCGCAAATGTGATTTCGTGTCAAAATTTGTAGATAACATGGATAACATGGATAATACGGATACACCTTATGTGTTCTTGAAAGACAAGAGCTTGAAAGAGAAATTTCATGTGTTTGCGCCAGTATTTGCAAGTATGTTGGTTCAAATCGCATACAAAACGAATGGAAATGTAGAAGATTGTGAGGTGGTCATGAGCGCATCCAATAAATACAGATGCGGACAAGATCATATTTCATCGTTTGTGAATGATACTGTTTTGCGAACGGATAACCAAGATTTTATTTCGAAGGGTGATTTACAAGCAGAATTTAAATTATGGTATCAGAATGAACAAGGTAGCCGAAAGATGCCGAAATTACAGGAATTGTATGATTTTATGGAAAAGAGATTTGGAATGTGTAAGCAAAAACGATGGACGGGAGTGAAATTAATTCGTCCAGATAAAACGGAAGATATTCGTGATTTACAATTGTAAATAGATATTCGTGATGTACAATCGTAATAATAAAAATTGTAAATTTAGAATAATAATTGTTGTATTTTTTTTATTATTCTTTAAAATTATGTCAATATCCCAAAATGGCGGAACTATTTTGTTACAACAGTCAGGTAGTAATGTGCAGTATTCAACAAATGGTGGTGCGACTTGGTCTAATGTTTCATGGCCATTAACTATAACAAATTTAACTCCAAGTAGTTCATCTGTATTAACTGTGGAATTTACAACAGATTTAACTTTAACCGCTGCAGATCAGTATTTTATTATTGGTTCTGATTACGTAACCATCGATGGAGTTTCAAAAGTAGTAACCGTAACTGGGGTTACTTATCCAGGTTTGGTACAAAATAGTGGTAACACTAATATTACAATCCAAAATATTGGAATTACATCAAGTGGTTCAAATTTAATCCAACGTGGAGGTTGGATTTGTCAACAATTTTTTGGCCAAAATATTTCATCAGGAATAATTAAGGTATATAATTGTAATAACTCAGGTGGTATATCTAGTTTTAGTGGTGGTATTTTAGGTAGTAGTGCGGGTTCTAATGCTTCTGGTAATGCAATCATTTGTGCAGATAGTTGTTATAATATAGGAACTATTAATGTATCTTCTGCCGGAGGCATTTTCGGTGAAAATGCAGGTACTGGTGCTTCAGGTACAGCACAAATTTATGCTATATATTGTTATAACACAAGTGTTATGAGTGGCAACGAAAATGGAGGGATTATTGGTTTGTATGCAGGTCAAGGAGCTTTCGGATCCGCAAAAATTTATGCTATGTATTGTTATAACACAGGTAGTGTTGGTGGTTCATCTGGTGGTATCCTTGGTTATGGTGCAGGTGCTAATTCTACAGGAACAGCCGAAACTTTTGCGATTAATTGTTTTAACACAGGTGATGTAATTTCAAATAATGGGGGAGGTATAATTGGGTATGCACCTGGAGAAGGTACATCATCTTCAACAGTTAAAATATATGCAACAAACTGTTATTTTTCAGGTACGCTTAATACTACTATAAGCGGCGGTATTATCGGAAAATCAACGCCAATTAATACAAGCATCGTTAGTGTAAATAATTGTTATGTTAATAGTTCAACCGTAAGGTATTATGGATCTGGAAGTAATGTTGGTAGTGTAGTTAACAATTCTAGTTATTCGACTCCGTGGAACAATAGTATTGCTGCAACATCAATCGGAACACCTGCATATTATCCTTCATGGGTTGTACCAAGCAATAATACTCGTTGGTTTTTAACTGCCTTAAATCCGTATGCTCCATCAAACGTTACCGCTAGTGCAGTAAATACGATTGCAACTGTATCCTGGACAGCAGCAGATGCTGTTAATTACACAGTAACTACTGGTGGATTTACAAAAATCACACGCGATACATCAACTAACTTCACTCTAACACCCGGAACTTATTATTTTACAGTCACAGCCAACGCACCAGGACAAACAGGAGAAACATCTTCATCTACTATTTCTCCGGTTATTATTTCTACGGGAACAGCCTATTTAACTTTACAATTTTCCCAACTTGTTGGTAACTCTTTTACAACAAACAACGGAAACGTGTTTACCACGACTAGCACAATTGCACCATACATATATAGCACAACTGTTATAACCACAATCGCTGCGGGTGAATTTGCATACAACCTGGACCCTGAACAAGAAAAATACCAATATTTAACTTATGCCTTTATTCCATTATCCATAGTACAGATTGGTAATAGCGGATTTGACGGATGTCCAAATTTAACTAGTGTGGAATTTGAAGGGAACGCACGAGACTTTCCTTATAGTCCCGACGTATTATTACCTAGCTTAACTTTCGGGGATAATGTATTTTTAAATAGCGGGTTAAAAAGTATATATTTACCAAATAGGTTGATTTTTATGGGTGTAGACTTTAATAATTGTACAAGTTTAACAGAAGTTGTGTTTCCGATAAATCTATTCACTACTATCCCTGCGGGAACATGTAAAAACTGTCCTTCATTATGGGTATTACAAATTTATAGTAATGTAACGTCAATTGCTAGTGATGCCTTTAATAATACACCTTTTTTTCCCTCACAAGCACGATCAAGAGATCTAACAAATCCAACATTATTTACTGATTCACTAGAATCGACTGCAGCAGATTATTTTAGGTATTCAGTTACTAATCCTACAGCTAATCCAAATACACAAATAGAAATAGGTGCTTCTTGTTTTAATCACGATACCAAAATCCTTTGTTTAAATAAAGGATTCGAAGAATATATTCCTATTCAAGATTTGCGAAAAGGCGATATTGTGAAAACTTATTTACACGGATACCGAAAAATTGATTTGATTGGAAAAGGAAAAACAATAAATGATGTGACTAGATGGAACACTTGTATGTATAAAATGAAAAAAAGCGAAGAAAACGGATTATTAGAAGATTTGATTGTTACTGGTGGTCATGCGATTTTAGTGGATGATTTAGGAGAACATAAAGAAATGAACGATACTTTGTTTAATGGAGAAACTCCAAAAATAGATGGAAAATCGTTATTATTATCAGGTGTAAGTAATGAATTTGTTAAAATACAAGATTCCAATATTTATACATACTACCATCTAGTACCAGAAAATAATGGAAACGATGAACGTGTTGGAATATGGGCGAATGGTGTTTTAACCGAAACGCCATCGAAAAATCAATTTCTAGCGTTTGATTATAAAGACATGAAATAAAACGTTGTATGATTTTATGGAAAAGAGATTTACAATCGTAAATAAAAATATACAAAATACAAATTAGTAAAAATCCGCCATCTTTTCTCTCTTAATATTAAATGGAAAAAGAAAAGAATGAAAAAATTTCAAAACAAATCAAACCCATTACGTTGGAAAAGATTAAACGAGAATTTCAAATACTACAAAACATCGACGCAAAAGAAATGTCTGTTAGCCGAAAAGGGAACGATATAGTGGACTATTTTACCTTTACAGAGAGACTACGCACCAAAGGAAAATACAATATAAATTTTTATGAATTTGTAGAACAAATCGAGGAATTCAAAAAAAAGAAATTTATTCATAATATGTTAAACTATTATGAAAAAGTAAAAAATAAAAACAAGACGAAAAACGAATATGTGGTTTATAAAGAAGTCTATAATATATGCATTAGTGCTATCAATCTGTTTCGTCCTCTCATGGCCATGGAAATATACACACGATACAATCCAACTAGCATATTAGATTTCACTTGTGGATGGGGAGGCAGATTAGTAGGCGCATGTGCATTAAACATTCCCAATTATATAGGTATTGATATGAATACGGATTTAACAAAACCGTATGAAGAAATGAAACTCTTTTTAGAAGAACGCAGTCAAACAAAGATAGATATCAGAATCGCGGATGCCACTAAAATAGATTATTCGCAGCTCGTGTATGATATGGTATTTACTTCACCGCCCTATTTTTTCCTGGAAAAGTATCCCAATAACACGGATTACGAATCCAAAGAAAAAATGAAAACCCAATTTTATCTTCCTCTTTTTTCAAATACTTTTCAGCATTTAAAGAAAAACGGTTATTATTGTTTGAATGTCAATACAGAAGTATACGAAATAGCCGTATCTTTATGGGGAAAAGCGAATGAAATGATTCCACTCAAAAAAAGCAAACGACAAAATAAATACACGGAATATATTTATGTTTGGAAAAAGGAATTATACATTTAGAGCAATCTGTTTGCAAAAAATCTCATTAGCGCATTTTTCAAATTTGGCGTCATCTACGACCGGTGATGATATATTATGTATTTCAATCTTATCTGAGTTGCTTTTATATATTTTATTTGAATCAAAACATTTTTCACAAACAAGTATAACTATTATCTTATAATTCAAATTTGGATATTTATTTGAAAGAATTCTATCTAAGTCTTCTGCATCTTTAATATCGCTTTTAATATTTGAATATTTTTCATTATGTTCGTAATGATGATGTGGAGAATGACCTTTCCTGCAAAATATTATTTCTTCTGTAGTTTCTAGAATATTTTGTAAACGCTGAATTCTACGTTTATATTTAATTACGTCCTCGTGATATGTATTTTCAAAATCATGTAAAAAAAATATATCATATGCATTTATTCTTTCGTATTCGTTCGGTATAAAATTGTTAAAATTATCATTTATGCATTCAGATACACCGTTATAAGTTACATTCCAATCAAACGGAAATGATGTATATCGTAAATTATGTTTTTTACAAAAATTAGCCATTCCACAGTCTACACCGATTGGTACAATCATACTCTATGTTTTATTAAAATTATAATGTTTTATACGCATTTTTAGGCAATACAGTTAATGCTTTGTTGTACATTTTCATGAGACCCAAGAATAATGGTGTAGAAAAAAAAGGATAAGCGATTAAAATCACGAGCGCAACCAGTAAAATCGGTTTGATAGTATCGGAAGGAACTGCAAATATACATATAGCAAAAGAAATAAGCAATATAACATAAATAATTCTGAAAATAGTATAAAAAAAATTCAATTGGTCAATACCATGGTCTTCATAATATGTTTTCCTATCATTCGTGACGATTCCTTCCCCTTTTTCCTTTAATTTTTTTTTCAATACCGCGTTTTCTTTTTGCAATTTGTCATCGTAATCATAGACGTATCCATGTGTTTTTAAAAGACTTTCGTATGTTTTTAAAAGAGACATTATATCAGCTATGCTTCCTTTAAATTTTTCAGATGTTTTGTTGATAATTATTTCGGCTTCTGTTTTCAGTTTCTTCGCATGCTCCTCATTATAAGCTAATTCGCCATACTTGTATTCATATAAATTTTTAAAAGCGATATCTACTTTTTCAGGTGCAGTAATCAAATTTATTTTCGATTTTTCATATTCCTTTGCTAATTGTTGCATACCTTTGTTTTTTTGACAATCTGCATCACAAGCGATAGATTCACTCGCCCTAGTAATTAACTCATTAAATTTATCATATGTGCCGTAAAAACTATTACTCATATTATAATATAAGATTATAATACTAGACAAAAGATCGAATGACTAATAATTCATAAAACTAGCATAACTTGGACTCACATTTTCCCCACCTAAAACCACATCTGGCTTTTTGTATCTTGAACTATTGGAAATTTTACTCACGAATGATTCTGAAATGGTACATGTGTTGGCACTTGAATCCCATGACATTCCAGTAGTACAGCAAGCGTCGCCTACACATGTTCCAGTAGTACTGGTGCTTAACCACGGGTCGCTCGTACTAGTATTGGAAGATGCATCTAAATTAGGATTATAATTCCATTGATAAGCTTGGTAATTCATATTGTCACGATATAAAATGGAAATAAATCTGCGAATAAAAAAATATCCGCCTATAGCTGCAATAATCCCCACTAAAATATAATAAATATTGGTAGGCAGAATATTGTATTTATTTAGCAACGCTAGAATGAGAATAGGAACTAAAATCAGGATAAGAATTCTCATTAAAGCGCCGTGTTCTAAATATTTATCCCCATAATATTGATTGATTTCGATCATTCTTATTTTATTGTTTTTTTCTTCTTCCAGTACTTTTAAATTCATTTTCGCTTTTTGTAATTCTTCTTCTACTACATTAATCGTTTGGGTTTGCTGTGTGAGTGTATTTTGCGAATTAGATAAAGAGTTTTCAAAATAAACACTCACATCTCTTAATGTGCTGTATAGATTGAGTCGCATCGTATAAATTTCTTGGATTTTATTGATTAAATTTGTTTTGTTTGTTTGCGACATATTTGGATTTGCGGTCAATTGTCCAATCAAATCTTGTTCTATACTTTGCAACGATTGAATGTTTGTAAGTATGCTTTGCGCTTGTGATTCAACATCTGTAATTGACATATTTATATAATTTATAGGAAGATAATATAAATAAGGACTTAATAAATTTAATAAAGTCAATCTAAAATAATTTATTCATTTATGATTCACGAATCAATATTAATTCGTTTGAATCTTCATTAGAATTAGTAGAGAACCGATAGCTAAAATACTCCAGAATAAAAATCCGTATGTTTCTTGCAATACACGAATATCCGTATCTTCTTTGATTCGTTCAAAATTTCCTAATTCTTTCTCTTTCATTTGATTAATTCTTTTGGTGGTGTCGTTTAATTCTCTTTTGTATTTATTAAAATTTGCGCTGTTCTGGGTGGCCTGCTTATTCACTAAACCTGTATAGCTGCTAAATTTCCCGATCGTTTCATTCACTTGACTACTAATATTGTTAAAACTGGTGTCTAAATTATTTAAACTGGACAAGGCTGATTGCACGATCGGGTCTTCGTTTAATCCGTACCCTTCTCTAAACCCTTCTCTCCAGCCGGTAAATCCTTCTTTAATAACACCTCCCTGATAATAATTTCCCCAAGCCGTAGTGCTAATAGGAGTAGTTACTTTGGGAACTCCTAGAGGAGGTCCAGCTACCGCTTTGTGTCGGGTGTATAAATCTACTGCTGGATTGTCATTATTTCCACTATAACTCATGTCATTTGTTTTTGGGTAACAAGTACCATTCGAAAAAGCAAATCCAAAACAATCGTTATAAGAATTACATGTATTTTCACAATCTTGTACTGTAGCTGCGGGTTGTCCAAAAGCAGTTCCATACCAAATCATTTGCACACCACTCAAATCTGTCCACATATCGGCACCTTCGTTATCCATACCAGGAATTTTAGTGTATTTATTGAGTAGTTTTGTATTTGTACAAGTACCCCACTGATAATCGGAAACATAATTTTGACAGACAGGAGCTTCTTTAGGACAAATGTATTGAGAAGCAACAGGAGACCCTGCATTATTATTGGTCGCATTCGTAGTACCATAATTTGCCGCACAAATTGGAACACTCGAATTAGAAGCTGGAAATGTGTATAAAGTAGAATTATTATCCACATAGCCAAGTTGTCCCATGTTTCCAGGAATACCAACCCCTGGTAATTGATATAAAGCAGTCCCGTATTGACCTCCACCCATTTGAGTGAGTGAGGCAGCTTTAGAAGTTGCATTCGTTCCAGAAGGCGTATTTAAAGTATTGGTTAAGGTAGAGCAATTGGTTCCCATTTGACTTGTATAATAAACTAAATTGCCATCTGATTGCATAATCAGGTAACCAGAACCGTTTGTGTTTCCGATAAAATCTCCAGGATAAAGAGCTTGACCAACCGTGATATAATTAACACCGTAAACACCGCTGGACGCCTGATAAGCCGGATTCGCATCTTGTAATTGATTTTGTGTTCCAGTAGCCCAAATAACACCTTGGTCATCATTCGGTCCTTGTCCTCTGTACAAAACCAAATTACCGTCATCTTGAGCAGTTAAATAATAATCTACTCCTGGACTAACTCCATATACTGCATTAGACCAACCTCCACCGTACATATCGCCGCTTACAGAAGTACAATTGGAAGCCAGTCCGTATTCTCGAGATTGGTCTATATCGTTACTTAAAAAGCACTGTCCTTGTCCGTTAGATTGAACCCATTCTAATCCGAAATAGTTCATACCTTGATTTTGAGCTTGTTGCATACAACTAGCTACTGTATAATTAGTAGCACCACCATCTACCATAGTTGTCATAGCTCTAGTACCTGCATCTCCATAACAACCATAATAATTACTAGGTGTCGCTCCACTTGCATCTGTCGTATAAACAATCGTTCCAGAAGAATTATATACTACTAAAGCACCTGTATTAGTAACCGTAGCATAAGAGCCCACGCCATTTCCTGTGTTAGAACTCCATAAAGAAGTAGTGCCTGTCGCGATAGTCGATGCTCCCAAAGAAGTAGCTGATACTTGGTCATTACTGACTGCGCAATAACCTTGACCTGTTGCAGTATTTACATTCTGCAATCCGAAATATTGGTAACCATTTATAATAGCAGCTTGCTGACATTGTTGCAAAGTATAATTGCCTGAAGAATCAGATGATCCGCTGCTTAATGTAACCCCTTGAATAGCCGTGCTATTGTTATCATTATCAATAGTTCCAATAAATTGTATAACATTAGTTCCGCTGGTAGTTACGTTTAAAGAAACATCGTAAGAAGTCCATACATTTACTGGAGGAGTGATACTTGTAACCGTTGCGCTATTCAATACAACATTAATGGTATTTGAACCAGAATAATTCGGTCTACCGCAGGCCCAAAAAGATAAATTATATGTGCCTTCGTCCATATTAACATATTGACCTATAGAAGAGGTTGCTTGGATAGTTGCAGCTTGATTTCCTACTGGATAAGGTGTAGCGTATCCCCAAGCGGTTGAATTGTTCATGAGACTTGCCCATGAAAATGTCCATCCAGGAACAGTACTGGAATCATCTAAATATTCGTATGTATTATCTGCTATAGCAGGTTGACTGAAATTACCGTTGACAATAACTGCGCCAGAAGCGGGCGCACTTCCAATAAAATTCATTACTGATTGGGTAGGATTATCTGCATAACATCCTAAATAAGTAGGAGTAGGATTTTCAAGCATTCTATCAACAAAAACGGTCTGTCCTTCATGTCCGACTTGACCTCCGGTGCCAATCATAATGGTTGCAAGGGTGGATGTAATTAAAGGTGGAGTAGTATTAATGACGGTTCCTTCTGTCCAGAAATTATCCGGCATGGGAATTGTCAAATAAATCATTTTATCAATCTGTTCTTGAGTTCCTCCGGCGTTTAAAAAAGTTTGCCAAGTCGGAATGTACGCGATGTACCCTTTATTATTGACATAACAGCATTCTCCGGATGTAAAAGCAACTACTTTGTTGAGATAAGGATTCGTTTTTTTATTGGTTCGTTCATAATACTTCTTAATAGATTCATCTAAACCTTTGATAGATGCTTTGTATTCTTTGGCCAAAGAAAGATCAGTTCCAGTCAATTGTTGATCATTCGTTTGTTCTTGTGAAGAGATGGCTGTTTCATTCAATACTTGTTGAGATTGGGAAGAATCTGAAGAACCGGAACCTGAACCTGAACCTGAATTGAAAGAACCTTGAAATCCTTCTCTACGGCTTACTTTATTAGCATTTTTTTGATTTTTGAAAAGTATTTTCTCTTGATATTTTTTAAATTGTTTTCCTTGATGGAGAGAAGTATGATGCAAAGAATCTGGCTGTCCATACTTGCGAACACTATCATTTCCCGTATTACCATTCTGGCTAGCGTTTCTATATGCAGTATCATTTCCAGTTAATTTATTTATAGAATCATCTAAACTAGAAAATACATTAAAAAGACTTGTCATTAATATAAATGGACAGAAAAATAATAAAGAAATACAATTCTTTATTCAAGTATTCAACACTCGAATATTACATAATACATAAGATATAATACACTAGATATAATATATAATACACTACATAACTAAATATGTAAAGGACGTAAAAAAAAGGAAACAATCATAAAAAGCACGATAACACCTAATAAAAAAAGACTCTCATTCAAAAAACGTTTATTCATTCCTTTTCCTCCACCTCTTTGTTCTCCAGTAGAAACAGACACCCTTATGATTATACAAACTAAGACAAATACTACAAAGGCTAAAAAAAGATACATAGAAAAGGTTTGTGTCACTACAATCTGATTGTTTTCATTTTCATTCTGTAATTTTACATTTTCTCTCATCAATAGGTCAATATGTTTCTTTTCTTCTTCCAAAATCTGGTTGTTTGTCGTCATGGTTTGTTGTGCATTCTGTAGATTTGCAGAACTAACCTGTTGTTGATATTGTGTTCCTTGTTGCTGTACATTTTGTAAGATTTGATTATTTAAGTTTTTCAATTGAGAATTCAGAGTATTTAGTTTACTTGCATAACTGGAACTATTTCCTGAACCATCTAAAGAATTGTAAGAAATATCTGAATTGTAAGAACTATCTGAATTGGAAGAAGCATCTAAAGAGTTCAAATAATTTTGATAGGTGGTTTGATATTTGGATAATGTGCTATTAAATTGTTGTGTTAATGACTGAAATTGAGAACTACTCATTAATATATCAAAAGAAAACAAAATTCTTTTATTGTGTTATTCTTTGGATAGCATCATTTGAGGAAAAATAGCAACATAAAGCTTTTATAAAATGAAACAAAGGTTTAATGAGTTGGTATGGATAAAACACATTTGTCGCATTTTTTACAGGATCGGGTAAGATTTTAGATTTATTCAACGATTTCTGAATGGATTGTAGAATATAACATTTCATTTCATTTGTGACTGGTTTACAAAAAGGACGAAACATAATCATTCTTTTTATAAAAAAAATAGAAAATAAATGCAAAAATTAATGACGAGGACTATTTTGTGTATTCCGATTGTTTGGTCTGTTTGGATTGGGAGCACTCTGTCCAGTAAAAAATTTGCTTATTAAAAATGCGGAAATGATAATTCCGATAACTAGGGCAAAATTTCTTAAATATAAAATATTGTACATTTTTGTATAATCGTCAATCAATTCAGTTGAACCGTTGTATTCATTTTCTAAAGTAGGCAATTTACTTAAATATAATTTGTTCAACTTTTTTTGTTTATTAATGTCATCGTCAATCTGAATCATGCTTTTGTTCAACAAATCTATATGAACTTCTACATCGTTTTGAATAAGAAATAATTCGGTATTTAAATTTTCTAAATTGGAATGAATATTTTGAAAAAAATGTTGGTATTCTTCGTTGTCGGGATTGGAAGAATAAGCTGTATAATAACCAACAAATTCTTTCAATATGGATTCCATTTTTTGTTTTAAATTTTCTATTTTCTTTTTAAAAGTATCGGATTTTGGAAATTTAGATTTTTCATTTCCGGAATTATCATAATCACTCATCGTTTATATAATATTATATTATAGATTGATACATATTCTGTAATATTTTGCCAAAATAGCTGATTTACTTGGCCTAGTAATTTCGCAAACGTTTCCAGGTCTTAATCCAATCGCTTGAGCAACCGGGTCAAATCTAGAAATATCCGGGAATTTCGTTTTTTCCTGAATATTGTACTTTTTCATTATAAATTCGGTTTCCTTTTCATCTATAGCACGATGGTCGGGAACCAATACGTGCTCTAAAATATTAAATTGGAGTCCCTTTATACTTTGCACGACCAAGAAAATCCCGTCTTTTTCCCAAATGTGTTTCAGCTCACTTGTATTTGTATCGTTTAATACATCTTTTGTGATAATAAATAATGTATCCTCTTTGGTTAGTATTTGCTCCACATGAAACAAGTCATCAATCATTTCATGGATATTGGCTGGGCGAATAATTTTCCCTAAATAATAGCGAATATATATTTTTCTTGGTTTTTCACTCGGCTCATGATTTTTAGTCTCCAAAAGCATATCTAATTGATTGTTTTGAAACATGGTATTTACTTCATTCGCGCTGAAATTTTCGTAATCGGTTACATCATAACCCTGCTTTTTCATTAGCGCCAAGACATTTTTTCTGGAAGTATAAATAGAAGAGATTAAACTAGCTGTAGACATCGTTAGATATAAGATAATGATTTATTTTTATTTCATTTTTATTATATAATATTTTTTACAAAGAAAAATGAGTTGTATGGAAGACGTATTGACTGTCTTTTTTTGGTGTATTTATACTTTTGGTGTTAATCCGTAAAAATGAAAGAGATCAAAACCTAATATCTTCGTACGATAACAATAAATTAAAATTCTTTCTACTCTGGAACACGTAGTTGTTCCATAATTCTACGGCATACATGTATTGTGCGGCCGAACGGCTGCTACTGGATGTCCATGGGGAAATGAACTTGTCCAATATACAAAGGAACACATCGATACTTAAATCAGGTTTCTGCGCTTTTATTTCAGACATTATCTGCATTACCTTGATTTTTCCATAAGGTAGTTGCTTCA
>Ga0214919_10009351_pt1 | contig 12657 bp, 11 predicted proteins | sample LL1503_MetaG_FD_177994 | JGI IMG/M metagenome (GOLD analysis project Ga0214919, IMG submission 177994) | Freshwater microbial communities from Lake Lanier, Atlanta, Georgia, United States - LL-1503 | ecosystem: Environmental > Aquatic > Freshwater > Lake | place: USA: Georgia | collected...
GATGAGATAAGAGAATTAATAAGCAGAGCATCTTGGGCACCATCAGTGGCTGCTTGGCGTGTTGTTGTAATTGAAGATGCCGATCGATTAACTGATTCAGCAGCGAATGCATTACTTAAAGTGATTGAAGAGCCTGGGCTTAGAACTGTTTGGTTACTTTGCGCACCAACCCTTACCGATGTTCTGCCAACCATAAGGTCACGGTGTCGTCATCTTTCGCTACGTACGCCATCGACTAAGGCAATTACAAAATTATTAATTGAGCGAGATTCAATAGATCCAGCAACCGCTGGATTTGTTGCAAAAGCATCAGGTGGTCATATTGGACGTGCTAGGCGATTAGCCACAGATACAAGTGTTAAAGAAAAGCGGAAAAATATTATGAAATTACCATTTGCAATAAAAGATATAGCAAGTGCTTTTAAAGCAGCCCAGTATTTAGTAGAGGCAGCAAAGGCAGATGCACTTGCTGACTCTGAAGTAAAAGATGAATTAGAGATTTCTAAATTAAAGGAGGCGTGGGGAGGGAGCGGATCAAAATTAGCTGTCGGTGGTTCTAAGGCTGTAAAAGAGTTAGAGAAGGAACAGAAGTCTCGTTCTACTCGAATGATAAGAGATTATCTTGATCGAGCATTATTAGATCTTGCAACTTTATACCGAGATGTTTTACTCGTTCAATCTGGTTCAAATGATTCGTTAATAAATGAAGATTTAAAATCTGAAATTAGTAAACTTGCTACTACGGATGGCCCAGCACGAACACTTAAGAAGACCGAAGCCATTTTGAAAACCAGGAGCAATTTGGCACAAAATGCTGCCTCACTGTTACAAATTGAAGCCTTAATGTGTGAATTAAGGTAAAAAATGGTAATTAGCACCCATAAACATAGGGCAAAATACTCTCATGCGACTTGACCACGTCTCTTATGTTTCCTCACACGATCAAATATCAGACGTTGTAAACCGTATTGGTTCACAAATCGGTACAGCATTTGTTGATGGTGGAATTCACCCAAAGTTTGGTACAAGGAATTTCACAGCACCTTTGCTAAACGGCCAATATATTGAGGTTGTTTGCCCCATGGATCATCCAGCCACAGAAGCAACTCCTTTTGGTCAAGCAGTAAAAAAGAAGGCAAATGAAGGTGGAGGCTGGATGGGTTGGGCAATAGCCACCGACAAAATTCAAATAATTGAATCTAGATTAGAGCGAAAATCCGTCGACGGATTAAGGAAACGGCCAGACGGAACTTCACTCCACTGGAAACAAATCGGAGTGTTAGAAATAATTCAAAATTCAAATTCACCCTTTTTTGTTGAATGGCTATCTATAGAACATCCTTCAAGAGACGGAATTCCTATTGCGGAGATTGTTAAACTATATTTATCTGGTTTAACTTTGAATTCAGAGTTATTCAAACAAGTGAGTAATTCGATAAAACAACAAGGAACAGAAATTCAATTAGTAAGCCAAGCCGCGAATGAATTTGGTCAAGGATTATCACAAGTTGATTTTAAAATAAAAAATCGTGTTATTTCTATAAAATAACTATTTTATAGAAAGTATTTTAATAGTAGATTAATAGGATTTAATGTGTATTTAGTTTTGTAAATTGTATATCTATACTTCAAATAATCGTTTTACTACTTCTCAATTATACTTAAAGCTGTTTCATCTATGTGACCTCAATTAACTTCAAGAAAAACTGAATTGTCTATAAAAATTAGCCAAGAACCTAGAGCATCCCTTGTCACAACACTTGGAGCTCCAATGCATGAATCCCCAAGCAACTAATGGAATTTGATTTTAAAAATTAACAGGTTCACCATAATTGGTCGGATATAAAAGTAGATTACCAACTCAAGATTCAAAACCACTAAAAGATTTATCAATTCGAAAAAACTTACTCTTAAAAATAGATGGAACATTATATGTAAAGTCTGGATCTGCAGTGGGGATCATAAATAAAAAAATTATCACTAATCACGAATGGTTGGCAAGTTGAAAAATTTCCCAATTCCATTCAATGAGGCAGTTCTGTCCAAATAAAACAGCCGATCGATTGACCTACAATGCACTATGATTACAATGTTTTATAAAATTATTCTATGTATAGAAATCTGAGCGCTATAGTAAAATCAGTTACGGTGAAGATTTTTACATCAATAAATCCAAGTTCTATATTTAAAGCAATTCTTTGAAATTCTTAACTGTAAATTTTATACAGAATTAAATTTTTTAAAACATCCCCCAAGTATATTCAAGAATATATAACACTATTGGTAGGATACCGAAGATGAAATTAAAAGCAGTTTTAACTAGCAAGGATATCCCAGTATTGCTAATTGGTTACAACAGACCAGAATTAATAGAAAGACGGCTTATTGAATTATCTCAAATGGAGATTAAACATTTGTACATATCAATTGATGGAGGGCTTAAGGGGAATTATAGTAAATTCGAATTTATATTATCAAAAACACGAAACTTGTTTATAAATATGGAAACATTTAAAGTTAACTATTATAAAAGAAATCTTGGTATGGTAGAACACATAAACCTTGCAATCAATAAAGTTTTTGAAGAGTTTAATTACGTAATAATTGTCGAAGACGATATCTCACTATCTAATAATTTTTATGTAAATATGGTAAATGGTTTTAACACCCAATCTAAGAACAATTTAACAGGAATAGTTGGAGCTTTTTCACCACTTGAACTTAGCAGATTAAAAATAATTTCTAACAGATGGAGAATTACTAGTTACGTACCGATATGGGGCTGGGGATGCTCTTCTTATTTATGGAGTCAATATAATAAAGATCTATCTAAAGAAGAAATAAAGGATAATTTATCCAAGTCTAAAAGCTGGCAAAGCCTTAGCGAGTTCCAAAAAAATGTATGGTTAAATCGATTTTATAAAATTCAAAAAAGTCCAAATTTAACCTGGGATGTTCAGCTGCAATATTTATCATTTCTGAAGAATTTTCAAAACCTAGTCCCACTTTCCAGATTTATAGAAAATGAAGGATTTTCCGATCTAAGGGCGGTTCACACAAAGGGAACTAGGCCGAGATGGCTTGGCAAAGAAAGCTTATGCGAAGGAGTTATTGGATCCAACAAAATAATGAAGAATTCAATGCTTTTTAGCAGGATGATCGATAGCAATACCTACGCAGGCGATACCAAATATTTCCATCTTTGGTATCGTTTAAAACAAAACTCCAGATAATACATATAAGTTATTTATCCAATGTATAATTCAAATATGACAAATATTAGTTATATTCCTAATCTTATTTCGATTCTGGTACCAACCAGGGAAAGACCCAAAAACGTAATTAGGTTAATCGAATCTATCTTTACGCAGTCCCTACATAAAGAATTAGTAGAAATAATATTTTATGTTGATTTTGATGATTTTAGTTTTCCAGAATACGTTTTAACTCAGAATGTAAGGTTGGTAAGGGGTCCAAAAATATTTGATTCATTAATGCATAACGTTTTATACACTCACGCTAAAGGTGAAATATTAATGTGGGCTGCAGATGATATTCAATTTGAAAGTAAATATTGGGATTCAAATATCAGAAAAGAATTCGAAAAAGTTCCAGACCGAATTCTTATAGTTTATCCAAATGATAAAGGATCCTACGCCGGCAAGATTGCTATCCATGGTTTTATACACCGAAGATGGGTAGAGGCTGTTAAATACTTTGCTTACCCATCTCGTAACTCATTAATGGATTTATGGCATACTGAAAACGCCTCAAAATTAGACAGACTTGTTTTTTTACCAGATTTAATAATTTCGCATCTACATTACAGACAAGGCTTAGCAACCGCCGATTTTGATGAGACTTATAAAAAAAGATATAGTGAATCACGATCATGGGCTCCAAAAATAACATACAAGAAATTAGCAAGGGAGCGCAGAATCGATCGAATAATTTTATCTGAGATTATGGATACAAAACCTAAAAATGAATATAAATATTTTATTGGAGATTTTTTAGCTAAAAACAAGAATAATTATAAAATAAAACAAGTTGATCCAAGAAGATTAAAATCAATAAGCAATTATTTAATCATTCTTATTATACTAAAGAATATCTGTATTCGGTTATTTCGGGTGGCTACTTTAAGGCAACGAACTAGTAGTAAATAAAGTTTGTATTTGTATTAATATTAGGTTTTAGTAATTCGAGATCATTTTTCAGCTGAACCGGTAAAGCATTATATGATTTATCATTTAAATGTAATCGTAACAAAACAATCCATATTGATATTTTCGAATTTGTACCTATAAAATATTTATAAGTTAAAGATTGCCGAATAACGTCTAATGGATCTACACTCATAAATTTAAAATCGAAATTCGGATTAGTAAAAAAGGATTCAGCTGCCTTTGGTGAATCCGAATATACAAAAACTTTACGGATACTCAAATTTTTTGGAATAGCTTCTATTAGTTCCATAATATGATGAGGTTTAATATAGCTTTTTATATCATAATTCAACAAGTCTCCTAAACGGTAATGAATCATTAAACTATCGTTTAAATGATGGTTAAGGTACTCAGCCGGCTTATTTCCAGAAAACTTCTCAAGAATTAAATTCAAAGAATAATCAGAAATTTTACGATGTGAATAGTGACCCCGAATTTCAATAATATTTTTTCGCATATTATCGAAATCCTTATTTGTATTTGCGTGAGAGAAAAATCCAAAATATTCTAAAATTATTTTAAATAAACCCACAGAATTTTTATACGAATGCCTTAAAATATCGCTGGATTGATCAATTCGAACGAAATCATCCCTAAAAATTACATTACAAGTTTTAGTGAATAATATTTGCTCAGGAGTTCTCCGAGTTACCCCTGACGAATGAAAATAAATCTTAATTCTTCTACTTTTATAAGATTTTTCTAGATCTAAATATAAAGCCCATGCGCACAGTTGAGAACCGAGTCCTCCCCAGCAATGTAAACGGATCGGAAAATATCTTTTAATCATGTAATCTTAATTTATTATTCCATAAATATTATTTATACTCTTTGACATCTCAATTGAATCAAAACACTTCATCCTCTGATCCGCAAAAAAAACTAGATCATCTTTAAAATCAATAGACTCACACATCATTATTTTATTATATAAATCATCACTATTTCCAGTATTAAATAATCCTGGATAATCGCTCCCCAAAACTTCTGATATAGCTGAATTGTTGGCTGCTAAAATGGGAATTCTTGATTGCATAGCCTCTAACAGTACCAATCCAAAACCTTCATATTTACTTGATAAAACGAAAAGATCCATTTCACTTAACACACTTTCTACATCAGTTACCTTACCAATCCATCTTATTGATTCATTTATTTTAAGCTTTTTAGCAAGGTTAATCATTTTATTCTTCAAGGCACCATCACCGACTACTAATAATTCGTACGACTTTAATTTGTTACCTAACAAAGAAAACGCATGAAGTAGGGTAGGGTAATCTTTTTGCGTAACTATCCGACCAATTGTGCCAATTTTAATCAAATCTGATTTATCATGACCGTGATTAACATTCTTTCTACTAGTCGGAAAATTAGTTGGAATACCATAATGAACAACCGAAAAAGTATCTGTAACATATAACTCATTAATACTGATAAGGTAATTAGATACCGCTCTTGAAATTACAATACAATAATCAGACTTATGTAAAACATATCTAGAAAATATTCTTGATAAGAAATTAGGTGCTTTAGGTATAAATTTTTCTGAATTATGTTTAGAAACAACAAAAGGGCCATCTGATTTAGAAATAGCACCTATAAGCTCAGCTCGAGGCAAGTGAGAATGCAAAATTCCAGGGTAATTTTTCAGATAATTTTTAAGCTTGATTATTTGGAAAAATGGGTTGAGATTTGCTATAAAATTTAATACTTCTATTCCAGCATTAGAAAATTGATCTGCAAGCTCCGCACTTCCTTTAAGATATATCACGCGAACTTTTAGTCCAGATTTCTTCTGTTCTATTGCAAGTGTAAGAAGTTGATTTTCAGCCCCACCTCGGTCTATTGTTGTAATGCAATGTAAAACTTCATGCATGTAACAATCGCTTTCTAAAATAATCAATAGTTAGTGAAAGTCCAGAATCTAAATTAACTAAAGGTTTCCAGTCAAACACCTTAGACACAAGCTTAATGTCTGGCTTCCGTTGACGAGGGTCGTCTAAAGGTAAATCTTTATAAGTTATTTTAGAAGTTGAATTAGTCATTTTAATTATTTTCTTAACTAAATCTACGATTGTAAATTCTTCAGGATTTCCAATATTAATCGGAGAATCTACCTGCTTTTTGTAATTAGTTATTTTATAGATACCATCGATTAAGTCGGACACGTAACAAAAAGATCGTGTCTGTGTACCATCACCATACACGGTTATTGGATCATTTCGTATCGCTTGAACTATAAAATTACTTACAACCCGTCCATCATTAATTGACATATTTGGCCCGTATGTATTAAAAATTCTGATAACTCGCGCATCAATTTTATATTGCCTTTTATAATCAAAAAAAAGTGTTTCAGCTGCCCTTTTTCCTTCGTCATAGCAAGATCTAATTCCTATAGGGTTTACATTTCCCCAATAACTTTCTGTCTGGGGTGATTCTGTAGGATCTCCATAAATCTCACTGGTGGATGCTTGCAGAATCATTGCTCCTGTCTCACGAGCTAGGCGAAGTAAATTAATCGCACCAAGAAAATTAGTTTCGATCGTTTTAACAGGATCTAACTGATAATGTTTTGGAGAGGCCGGACACGCAAAATTTAGAATTGCATCTACATGTAATCTGTAAGGAATTCTAACATCATGATTGGTCATTGTAAATGCAGGATTATTTATAATAGACTTTAAATTACTAATATCCCCGGTGCTGAAGTCATCAATTCCAAAGACTTCATGCCCATTATCAAGAAATTTCTTTGCCAGATGTGTCCCTAGAAAACCTGCTGCACCTGTAAGTAGTATTTTCATTGCCCCACTATACATTATTATCAATTTATTGTGTATAATATTACTAATTTTATGACGCAATTATGTAGTATGTGATTGATAAAATTGTTGGCCAAATGAAAATTTAAACTAATTTATTCCAGTTCCGGTTATTGAAATTACTGTAAATTGAATCTGAGATCAATCTAATTCTGCGCTTAAATTTACTTAATTTATATAAAATTAGGAAAAATTGCTTAATAATTCACTTTAACTAGCATTGATTATTAAACAATCTGTATAGTATACATAGGTAACAAATTGGGAATTAATCAATATTACAAATTGATTTAGGAGTCAAAATTAACACATCTATCAAAACCACATTTAAGTTAAAAGCATCTAATTCGGTTTTTAATGAAATACTTAGTGTATTACCGAATTCAGACAGATTGAAATTAGTATATGTTTTATTCATACAAATTTTTTTAAGCATATTTGATTTAATTGGAGTAGTTTTGTTTGGTATTTTAGGTTCGTTAACTTTTTCGGGAATTGGAAATAAACAGCCAGGAGTAAGGACTTCCCAAATTCTTAATTATTTTAATATCGAGAGCTTTACTTTTCAGAAACAAGTTGCATTTATAGGATTATTAGCGGCTTCATTATTGGTTCTAAAAACTATTTTTTCATTGTATTTAACGAAAAAAACTCTATACTTTTTAAGTTATCGTTCTGCAGAGATTTCTTCTACACTCACATCAAAGTTTTTATCACAATCATTATCTGGTATTAACTCAAAATCTATACAAGATACAACCTACTCTCTGATTAATGGACCATCTATCATTACTACTGGGATAATTGGAGGAACAATCTCATTATTATCAGATATGTCCTTACTAATTATTCTATTGGCAGGGCTTTTTGTCGTAGATACTTTGATAGCAATATTAACCATAATTTTATTTAGTACAGTGGGTTTTGGCTTATATTTTCTGCTAAAAAACAAAGTTAAAAAATTTGGTGTGCTAGAGTCACAAAACAGTATAAAAAGTGCAGAAAAAATTAACGAAGCTATTTCTACGTTTCGCGAAATTTTTGTAAAAAATCGAATAAGCTTTTATTCAGCCGAAATAAAAAAATTAAGATTTACTGGGGCAAAATTAGTTGCAGATAATTCATTCTATCAAGGTCTAAGTAAATATATAATCGAATTAGTAGTTATTTTTGGATCTATTACTATTTCCGCAATACAGTTTTCAATTCACACCGCAGAGCATGCTATTGCTGTATTAGGAATTTTTCTTGCCGCGAGCACAAGAATTGCTCCAGCAGTACTAAGAATGCAACAAGGTTTTCTCAGTTTATTACAAAATATTGGATCAGTAACACCGACACTTAATTTAATATCTAAATTAGAAAATGTAAGCATTCAAACGACCTTCAAAGAAATTGTAAAATTCGAGCATTTAAATTTTAAATCGAATATTATAATTGAAGATTTAACGCTAATTTATCCTTCGAAAAATACTCCAGCTGTTTCTTCGGTTTCAATAAATATAATGGAAGGTTCAGTAATTTCAATCGTCGGGCCATCTGGTGCTGGGAAAACCACTTTAGTAGATTTGATATTGGGAGTTTTAAATCCTACCTCTGGGTCTATAAAAATATCTGGGTATTCTCCAAAAGATGCGATTAGTAAATGGACTGGCGCAATCGCTTACGTGCCTCAGGAAATTAGTATTATTGATGGTACGTTGGCTGAAAACGTCACCATGGGTTATCCCGGTATAATTTATTCAGAAAAATATATTGATAAAGCATTAAAACTTTCAAAATTATTTGACTTCGTATCTAAACTTCCAAATGGAATTCATACTCAAGTCGGTCCAAGAGGAACTAAACTTAGTGGAGGGCAAAAACAAAGACTTGGAATTGCAAGAGCGCTTTTTACTCAGCCAAAACTTATAATTCTCGATGAGGCTACAAGTTCATTGGATGCGATTATGGAATCTGACATAAATGAATCAATTCAATCCATGAAAGGATCTACGACTATTGTAATAGTGGCTCATAGATTATCAACCGTCCAGAACTCTGACTGTATTTTTTACTTAGATAACGGAAAATTATTGGCTTGCGGAAATTTTACAGAGGTTCGAGAAAAGATTCCAAATTTTGATAAACAGGCTAAATTAATGGGAATTTAAATTATGTTAAAACTAAGACACTACTTAATTATCCTTACAAACTCAGTTAATTTTAAAAATATTTAATATGATTACGCCAAATCTATTTAAGAAAATACTCCGCATTACTTCACCATTTCTTGCTTTATTAAATCCAAAGATTCGCCTAATACTAGCTAAATTAATAATTTATCCCAAAGGTGCTCGGACACTTTTTGATCCAAATTCAATTCGTCACTTTTCTCACCTTAGAGAAAAGGGCAGTTTTAAAAAAGTAAAATTGCAAGGCGGAATTGAATTAACGGTTGATCTTAATGATATTATAGGTTTCCGTACAGCATTAAACAACAAATGGGATTCTACTTCATTGAATTTAGTAAAAAAAATATTTTCAAAAGATTTAATATTCATAGATATTGGTGCAAATATTGGAGCAACATGCATACCCATAGCAGGTTTGAAATTACAAATTATAGCTATCGAGGCTAATTTGAATACTGCACAAATTTTATTTAAAAATATATTAGACAATCAAATTAAGCAGTTTATTGTTTTTCCATTAGCCCTTGGCGCAAATGAGCAAGACGGAAAATTCATGGATATTTCTATCCCAGTTGGGAACATTAGTTCCTCTTCGCTGGTTCAAGATTGGAGTCATGGTTCGGATCCCGTGAAAAAACAAAGTACTTACGTAACAACACTTGACAGAATTCTTAATTCCTTAAGTTTTATGGTGACTAAGCGCAATATTGTAATTAAAATCGATGTTGAAGGCTTTGAAGCTGCAGTTATAAATGGATCCGTTCTTACTATCAAAAAACATAGACCAATTATTATTTTTGAAAATAATCCAATTGTTAATGAAGATAGCGCTAGATTTCTAACCATGTTTAACGAAATATTTCTTGAATATAACATATACGAGTTAACAGAAAACACATCATTGCTAGATTACAACCCTAATATACGTTACGAAAATGCGGTATTAATCCCAAATGAAAAATTAAATTTATTTGAAATTTAAAGCTAAATACTAAATTTTTTAAATTCTTTAAAGAATCTTATAATCTTAATTTTATTTATATTATAAATATTCCATTTCGAATTTATTAAATTTGGATTAATATAAAAGTTTGCTCCATTTCTAAAACACTTTAAATTAAAATCAACATGGTCAATTGCTGTTTTGCCATTTGTTTCATCATGGTTGTAGTCTTCAAAAATAAATAAATTAGTCTTATAGATCGCGAATGCACCAAAAGCAGATTTCACTTTAATCCATGATTGATTAGTAGCAATTTTATGCATATTACTGTATATAAATTTATTTCTTAGATTATCGTAATATAGAAATGCAAATAGAAAGTTCACCAATCTATTTTTTCGTGGCCTATATGGTGAAACCTGTTGTTTACCAGAAGATAACAATTCAAAGCAATCGTATTCCATCCAACCATCTGCGCGTAATGCTAATAAATCATAGTACCCATATTTCTGATTTGCCATTACACCATCCCAGTTCGGAGAATTAATAAAACAAGTGCTAATCGATTTAGCATTTAATTTTAAATTCATACCGTCAAGGTCAGCAACTATTACAAAATCCCAATTCTTAATTAAATTATTTTCCCTGATATATTCTACATAACGGTTTCTACAATACCTTAATCGCTCTATTCTATTATTAATAGTACCTCGAAGGTTCCCTAAAGTAACAAATTTAATATTTAAGTTTTCTAAACTAATTGTTGTTAGCTTACTTAATGTCGTGTCTGTCGAATCAGATTCGACTAAGAAAACTTCGACAGAGTCAAATATTGACAGAGCCTTTAAAACTATTTTTAATTCTTTTTCAATAGTTTTGGCGACATTTGAGACTGTGCCAACGAGTAGTATTTTTTTATTCACGAAGTAAGTTTATAACTAATATTGTCGGTTGGAACTAAGGCTGGTCGTTAGTCATCACTTGTGGTAAATGAGTGATTTATTATGTTGTATACTTTGCTTGTCCATATACCTACAGCTTGTAGGTGTCTTGCGAGTCTTAATCTCTAATCACCACCAAGACGCGCATCATGTCTTGTTAGGTTGATTGATGTCATTTAAAGATTTAGGTGTTAATCCTGCGCTGATCAAAGCACTTCACACTGCAGGCATTGAAAAACCATTCCCGATTCAGAAAGCCACATTGCCTGATGCAATCGCTGGTAAAGATATTTTAGGTAGAGGCCAAACCGGTTCCGGTAAAACCTTAGCTTTTGGTCTAGCCCTTATGACCCGGCTAGCTGGAAGAGCAGCTGCCCCAATGAAGCCACTTGCTTTAGTTTTATCACCAACTAGAGAGCTGGCAATGCAGATTAGCGATGTAATCGCGCCATTGTCGCGAACAGTTAATTTGAACTCACAAGTTGTTGCTGGCGGTCTTTCTTATTCAAAACAGATTCAAGCGCTTAAAAGAGGTGTGCCAATTGTGGTTGCCACCCCCGGGCGGTTAATCGATTTAATTCAAAAGAAACATATTCGCCTAGATGATATTTCAATAACAGTTTTAGATGAAGCAGATCAAATGGCTGATATGGGATTTCTTCCAGATGTGAAAAAAATTCTTGACCAAACCAAACCTGATGGACAACGGATGCTATTTAGTGCCACATTAGATAAAGATGTTGATTCACTTGTTAAAAAGTATTTAAAAAATCCAGTAACTCATTCACTAGCAAATGAGAAATCAACTGCTGGCAATATGACTCACCATGTTTTAATTATGGAGCAAGCACACAAAGATTTAATCACATCACAGATTGCTGCCAGAAAAGGAAAGAGTATTTTCTTTGTTAGAACAAAACATGGCGCAGATAAGTTAACTAAGAAGATGAATGAGGCAGGGGTTGCAGTAGGCGCATTACATGGCGGAAAAACTCAAGCACAGCGTTCTAGAGTTCTAGAAGCATTTAAAGCAGGTCACACAAATGCATTAGTAGCAACAGATGTGGCAGCTCGGGGCATACATGTTGATGATGTCTCACTAGTTGTCCATGTTGATGCACCTGAAAACCACAAAGATTATTTACACAGAGCTGGCAGAACTGCCAGAGCCGGCGCAGTGGGCACGGTGGTAACACTTGCAACCCATAAGCAAAGAAAAGGTGTGCACGGTCTTGCAGCAAGAGCTGGCGTAAGATTAAATGAATCAACAGTTAGACCACTTGATGCTAATTTAATAAAGGTAACTGGGGCGGCAGAGCCATCTGGAATACCAATTGTTGCAGCTCATGGTGCTAAGAGTGAAGGTGAAGGCAGATCTGGTGGGTATCGAGGTTCAAGATCAAGAGGTGGCGGTAAAAAGAAGAAATCTCGACCACGTCCGCATGAGCGTCGCAAACGTCCTCGGTAATAATATTTAAAGTTAAAATTTCTTATGCCAAATATCTCCAGCAATATTGAGTTAAATGGAGTTAACTTCATTAATGA
>Ga0214919_10009353_pt1 | contig 12652 bp, 10 predicted proteins | sample LL1503_MetaG_FD_177994 | JGI IMG/M metagenome (GOLD analysis project Ga0214919, IMG submission 177994) | Freshwater microbial communities from Lake Lanier, Atlanta, Georgia, United States - LL-1503 | ecosystem: Environmental > Aquatic > Freshwater > Lake | place: USA: Georgia | collected...
TTCCGCGGACTCGGCCTCCCGCAGGTCCCGTTCGCCGTGCAGCACGCCCTGCAGCATCGCCATGAAGGCGTAGTAGTCGGTCGCCGGGACCGGGTCGAACTTGTGGTCGTGGCAACGGGCGCAGGCGAGCGTCGTGCCCAGGAACGCCGAGGCCGTCGTCCCGATCATGTCATGCAGCTCGTCCGCCCGTTGGTTCGCGGTCAGCACCGGGTCGGGCGATTTCACCCGATCCCAGGGGCCGCCGACCAGGAAGCCGGTGGCCGCATCCGCGCCGAGCTGGTCCCCCGCCAGCTGTTCGCGGATGAAACGGTCGTAGGGCAGGTCGGCGTTGAAGGCCTGGATCACGTAGTCGCGGTAGGGCCATGCGTTCGGGCGCGCGAGGTTCGTCTCGAACCCGTCCGACTCCGCGAAGCGGGCCACGTCGAGCCAGTGGCGCGCCCACTTCTCCCCGAAGCGCGGGGACGCGAGCAGGCGCTCGACCATCGCCGCGAAAGCGTCGTCCGAGGGGTCGGCGACGAAGGCCGCGACCTCGGCCGGCGTGGGCGGGAGCCCGATCACGTCGAAATAAGTCCGGCGGATGAGCGTCCGGGCGTCGGCCGGGCCCGACCTCCGCAGGCCTTGGGCGCGCAGGCCCGCCTCGATGAAGTCGTCGATGGTCCGTCCGGAAGCCGGCCGGCGCACCGGCTGGTAGGCCCAGTGGTCGCGGCGCGGATCGCGGAGGGCCGCGCGGTCGGCGGCGTTCTCCGGCCAGTCGGCGCCTTCCGCGATCCATCGGCGGACCGTCGCGACCTGCGCCGCGGTCAGCGGCGCGCCCTTCGGCGGCATGCGCTTGTCCGCGTCGGCGCTCGTGATCCGTTCGAGCAGCGGCGACTTCGCGGGGTCGCCGCCGACGAAGGCCGGACCGGATTCGCCGCCCTTGAGCGCGAACGACCGGGCGTCCAGCCGCAGCTCGGCCTTGGCCTTCTTCGGACCGTGGCATTCCACGCAGCGATCCTGGAGCAAGGGGCGGACCTCGGCGTCGAAGTCCACGGCGGCCCGCGCGGCGGCCAGCCACAGGCAGCAGAGGAGGATGGCGGGGCGGGCCATGGGGTGGCCGCATTAAAGGCGGTCGGCCGGCCATTCCAAGCCGCTTGTCCGGGGCTCAGGGGGCGCTGCGTCCGCTGGCCTTGGTCTCTTCCAGCAAAGCCTTGAGTTCCTTGGCGATTTCCGGGCGCTCGAAGTAGAGGTTGCGGCGTTCCCCCGGGTCGTTCCGCAGGTCGTACAACTGGCCCGGGGCCGTCGGCGCGGTGTCCGGCAAGGCGAACGGGACCAGTTCGCCCTTCTCGTAGCCATTGCCGCCGGAGCCCCGATGGTCGAGGTACTTCCAGTCCCCGCGGCGGATCGCCAGGTCGGATTTGATGGTCTGATGCAGCGTGAACGCGCGCCGGGGGCGCCCGTCGTCGGCGCCGGTGAGGGCGGGCAGGAAGCTGAAGCTGTCCTCGCCGGCATCGCGCGGGAGCTTCACGCCGGTCAAGGCCGCGCAAGTCGCGAGGAGATCGGTGAGGCAGACCGTCTGGTCGTTGACGCCGGGTGCCGCCCGCCCGGGCCAGCGCACGATCAAAGGCACCCGGTGGCCGCCTTCCCAGTCGTCGCGCTTCATCCCGCGCCACGGGCTCGCCGGGTCGTGGCCTTGCTCGGCGCGCATGTGGACGACCGCGGTCGTCTCCGGACCATTGTCGCTGCTGAAGACCACCAAGGTATTGTCGGCCACCCCCAGCTGTTCGAGCGTCGCGAGCAGCTCCCCCACCACGAAATCCAGCTCGGCGATGAAGTCGCCATGCGGACCCGCCGTGGTCGCTCCCTGGAAGCGCGGCGCCGCGAAGGACGGCAGGTGCGCGGCCTGCGTCGCGTGGTAGAGGAAGAACGGCTGGTCGGGCGCCCGCCGCACCTGCGCCGTCAACCAGGCGCGGCTCTTCTCGAGGAAGACCAGGTCGACCTGGTCATGCTCGAAGCCCGGGGCGACCAGCCCGCGGCGGCAGTCGTTCGCGTAGGGATGCTTCGGGAGTTTCGAGGCGTCGAGCAAGCTGGTCGGCGGGATCGGGATGCGGTCGTTCTCGATGTACGCGTAGAGCCAGTCCGTGGTCGGGCAGCAGGCCGTGCCGAAGAAATAGTCGAACCCGCGGTGGGTCGGCCCATCGGTGAGCGGGCGGCGGAAGTCCGTCAGCCGGACGCGGGCCAGCTCCTTGGCCGCCCCGGTGCCGTCCCCCGGGATCTTCACCTGATGCACCGGGGTGCCGTCCGCGGTCTGAAAGGTCAAACCGACGTGCCATTTGCCCACGCAGGCCGTCGCGTAGCCTTGGTCGCGGAGCATCCCCGGCAAGGTCAGCCGGCCGGGTTCGATCAGGCTGGGGCCGCCGACGCCGGTGAAGACCCCGCCGCGGTAGCCTGTCCGGAAGGCCATCCGGCCCGTCAGCAGGCTGTAGCGCGAGGGCGTGCACACGGTCGACGGCGAGTGCGCGTCGGTGAAGCGCACGCCCGACTTCGCCAGCCGGTCGAGGTTCGGGGTCGGGATCTTCGACCGCGGGTTGTAGCAACCCACGTCCCCGTAGCCCAGGTCGTCGGCCAGGATCACGACGATATTGGGCCGGCGGGGGTCGCCCGCGGCCCCGAGCGTGACGAGCGCCAGCAGCGCGGCGCACGTGAGGCGAACCAGGCTCATTTCGTCACGAGCCAGATGTTCCGGTAGTACACCGGGTTGCCGTGCTCCTGCAGCTGGAGCGGACCCGGGGTGTCGGTGATGGTCTTGATCCCGCTGCTGGTGGTCGTGTGGGGCAGGGCGACGTCGTCCTGGATGAGGACGCCGTTGTGCCGGACGGTGATCCGGGCCGGCGCGGTGCGCTTGCCTTCCGCGTCGAAGCGCGCCGCGGTGAAGTCGACGTCGTAGGTCTGCCACTGCAGGGGCGGGAAGCAGAGGTTCGCCTTCGGGGCCGAGATCGTGTAGATGCCCCCGCACTCGTTGTTCTCGCCCTTGAGGCCGAAACTGTCGAGGACCTGGACCTCATAGCGGTCCTGGTGGTAGACGCCGCTGTTCGCGCGGCCCTGGCCGCGGGCGAAGGGCTTGAACGGCAGGAAGAACTCAAGGTGCAGGGTGTAGTCGCGGAAGGCTTCCTTCGAGGTCGTGCCGCAGCGCAGGAACCCGCGCTCGTCGACCTTGCCGTCCTTCCAGGCGTCGGCGTTCTTCCCGTCGAAGAGCACCTTGGCACCGGCGGGCGGCGGGGCTCCCTCGGTCGGGCTATGGCGCACGATGCGCCGGAACGCGAGGGGCTCGGCGCCCGGGCGCGTCACGGTCAGCACGCCCTCCGCGAGCGTGGCCCGCGTCTCGCCGGACTTGGGCGCGAAGGCGACCTTCTCGCCGTCGGCCTTGCCCTCCATTTCCGAGCGCGGCGAGCCGTCCCAGCCGGCGCCGGGCAGGCCGCCCGTGAAGAGCACCAGCCGATACTGGTCGCCGCCGAGCGCGAGGATGTTCGCGCCGTGACCGGTGGTCGTGAACTCGCCTTGCCGCAGGAAGGCCGGGCCGGCGGCCTCCGCGGTCAGGAAGACCGCGGGTTCGGCGGGCTTGGCCTTGGGGGTGTTCGGTTCGGCGGCGATCAGCGCGCCGCAGGCGGCGAGCAAGAGCAGGCGGGCGGGGTGCAGGGGCATGCCCTTGGGATAGCCGAACTCACCCGGCGTTCCACCTCAAACTGGCTCAACCGACGATCAGCCAGGCGGCCGCGAAGGCCGTGAGCCAGGCCAGCGTGCCCTCGAAGGCGTCCTGCTGGATGCGCTTGAGGATCTGCCAGCCGAGCAGGATGCCGAGGACGACCCCGGGGAGAAGCACGAGGTTCGTCGCCAGCGAGGGCGCGGTGATGATCCCCGCGCTCCGGCTGAACGGCAACTTGAAGAGGTTGATGAAGAGGAAGAACCGGCAGAAGACCCCGAGGTGCTCCTTTTTCTCGAGTCGTTGCGAGAGCAGGAAGACGGTCATCACCGGGCCGGCCGCGTTCGCCAGCATCGTCACCGTCCCCGACAAGAAGCCCATGCCCCAGGAGAACGTCCGGTGACGGGTCAGCTCCAGCAGTTCCGCGCGCTTGCGCCGGAGCACGAGGTTGAAGCCGAGCAGGGCCAGGATGATCCAGCCGATCGTCACCCGGGCGACGTTGTTGTCGATGCGATCGAGCAACCACCAGCCGAGGACGACGCCGGCGATGGCGGGCGGCACCATCGGCAGGATCTGCCGCCAGCTTCCGCCCTTGCGGTTCAGGAGGAAGCCGAGGAAGTCCGCCACGATCAGCAACGGCAGCACGAGACCGACGGAGGCCTTGGCCCCGAAGATCTTGGCCATCAGCACCACGTTGAGCGTGGCCGTCCCGGCCAGCCCGGCCTTCGACAGCCCGATGCACATGGCTCCGAACAGCGCCAGCAGCAGGATCCACCCGTCGGCGGGTAGCAAGGTATGGCCGGCGAGCCAGTCCACCGGCTCAGCGGGCGGAGTCCGTGTCGAAGACGAGCACCTCGAACGGTTGCAACGTCACCGTGACCTTCGCGCCCGCGGTGAGCTGGAGCGCGCGCAGCCGCTGGTCCGCGTAGGGCGAGCGCAGTTCGAACGCCGGCGTCGCCGTCCGCGTGGCCCGCGGCAGGTCGAAGACCTCATCCGCGTCCAGCGCGATGGTCCGCGGCTGGTCGTCCGGGTTGCGCAGCATCAGGGTCGCCTGGCGCGGGTTCCAGGCCGCGTAACCGTAGGGCTCGAGCTTCAGCGGGTCACCCCCGACCCAGTGGGCGTCCCGCAGCACGTCGGCGTGCGCGTGGGCCCACTTCGCCGAGGCGGCCACCTGGTCCCAGGCCTCCGTCGTCATCATCGACGGGGTGAGGTACAGCTCCTGCAGGGACGCACCGTTCGCGAAGTAGGAGCGGACCTCGTTCTTCAGGTCGTTGCCGGCCTTGCCGACCTTGTCGCCCTGGAACGCGCGGCCGTGGACGACCCCGTGGTGCATGGCGGAATTGAGCGGGTAGAGCGGGGCGGCCTGCACGAACATCTTGTGGCAGTAGCCGTCGCGGAACGTCAGCCACTTCTCGCGGTCGTCGCCCTTGCCGGTCCAGCCCACGTCGCTGCTGTGCATGCGCCAGGTGGAGTCGACGTGGTTGAGCCAGAAGGGCGAGGGCCAGGTCCCGACCGTCACGTTGATGAACACGGCGGGGTTGTCGCGGCGCAGCTGGCGGGCGACGTCCAGCAGGGCCATGAAGTGCGGGCTGACGCCGTCGCCCGCGCGATCCCATTTGAAAGCGTTGACGCCGCCCTCGCGCATCAGCTGCCGGCAGCGGTCGACGAACCACTGCTTGTATTTCGGGAAGGAAAGGTCGAGTTTGGCGTCCGCCGGGATGAGCCCCATCTTCTGCGCCTGGGCGGTGCGTTCCTTGTCGCCGCCGTAGCCGCCCAGCGGCGAGATCCAGATGCCGAGGTGCGCGCCGAAGGTCTCCATCTTGGCCTTGGTCGCCGCGAACCCGCCGGGGAACTTGCGCTCGTGCTCCACCCAGAGGCCCTTCGCCGGCTGGTCCCAGCCGTCGTCGACCAGGTACGAGAGCACGGGCACGCCGCGCTTCTTGACGAGCTCGGTGTCGAAGGCCTTCACCACCTCGAGCATCTTCGGCTCATCGACGCCGAACCCGAGGTCATACCAGCAGTTGTAATGCAGGAAGGGGCTGCTGGGGCGGGCGCGCTCGCGCTCGACGTAGCGCAGGAAGGAGCGGCGGAGCTGGCCCGTGGGCGCCAGCCCGGTGACGGCGCCGAAGTCGTAGGACTGCTCGGCCGAGAGCGTGAGCGTGCAGTTGAAGGCGGTGCGCGCCCCGGCGGACGTGACGAGGTTGGCGGAGCCGGGCATCTCGACCCCGGCGAAGAAACCGGCCCCGGCGAGCGGGCTGCCCGGGGAGGTGCCGACCTGCCTCAAACCGGGCGCGCGGAGGTCGGTGAATTCGACCCCGTGGAGCTCGAAGGGTTTGTCCGCGGCGGCGAGCAGGATCGTCTGGCGGAAGTAATGGGAGCCGTCGCGCAGCTCGGCCCGCCAGCGGACCTTGACGCCGCGGGTCGAGACGAGGTCGGCCTCGAGGGCCTGCCCATCCTTGAGGGTGGCCCGGCGCACCGCACCCACCACCCCGAACGCGGAGGCCGGAAGGTCGCCGGCCGGGAAAGGCGTGAACTTCGGCGACAGCATCCGTTCGCCGGCCGCGGTCGTCACGTTGAAGATGCCGCGTTTATCGCGTACGCCGACCAGCAGGAAGGACTTGCCGTCCTCCCAGATCAGCGCGACCGCGGGCGACCAGGAAAGGGCGGTGTCCGTGCCGCGGTCGATGCGGGCGTGCAAGGTGCGCGCGCCGCCGGACCAAGGGAATTCGGTCGTGGCGGCCCGGTTCGCGGCCGCGCGGAAAGCATAGCTCGATTGGCCGGCCGGGGCGGGGTTGATCTCCAGGATCCCGCCGACGCCGATGGCCCCGGCCTCGCCGGCGTGGTCCTTGGACTGCGCCTTGAGGTTCATCTTGCCGACGCGGACGAGCTTCGGCTCGCCGGGGAACTCCGTGCGCGGGAAGGTCGCGAGCTCTTGCATCGACTTGCCGTTGGGGCCGGCGCGCACGACCACGCGGGTGTCCTCCAGGTCGACCTCGACCTGGTAGGTGCCGTCGCCGGTCGCCACCGGCGCCGTCGACAGCCGGAAAAGCTCGGCGCCCCGTTGCTCGACGCGCTTTCCGGTCGTCTTGTCGAGGATGGTCGCCGGTTGCAGGCGCCCGCGGCGGAGTTCCCAGGTGGCCGACAGCACGTCGTTCTCCAAGGTCGCGACGTCGCCCTGGACGCGCGCCTGGGCCTGGCCGGGGGCCGGGCCCGCGAAATCGATATCGGGGTTGGCGGCTTGCAGGCCGACCAAGGTGCTAAGCAGGAGGAGCAGACGCATCGGGGTAGGGCATTACCGCCCATCGGCGGGACCCTGACAAACCGTTTCTCCCCACGGGGGCTGGGGTGAAAAAGGAGACCCCGGGGTGAATGAATCACCCTGGGGTCTTTAAATTGGTCGGGCTGGAGAGATTTGAACTCTCAGCCTCTGCTACCCGAAAGCAGCGCTCTACCAGATTGAGCCACAGCCCGACACGAGGTTCGAGCAGAAGCAATCCGTGAAGGGAGTTCAATCCAAATTCCTCGGCACCGCGGCGGTCTTTTTGGGGCAAAAATTGGACTTATGGCCATTAGTCAGGCATCCTTCGGGGGTGAATTTGACCGTCCGCCGCTCCCGGGAACGAGGCCACGCCGACCACGGCTGGCTGCGTACCTGGCATTCCTTCAGCTTCGCCGACTACCATGACCCCGCGCACATGGGCTTTCGTTCCCTCCGGGTCATCAACCAGGATATCATCGCGCCCGGGGTTGGCTTTCCCATGCACCCGCACCGGGACATGGAGATTTTCAGTTACGTCCTCCAAGGGGCGATCGAGCATCGCGACAGCCTTGGCAACCATGCGCAGGTCCGCCCTGGACAGGTTCAGGTCATGAGCGCCGGCACCGGCGTGCGCCACAGCGAGGTCAATCCCTCGGCCGACGAGCCCCTTCATCTCCTCCAGGTCTGGATCCTGCCCGACCGCGGTGGGCTCAAACCGCGTTACGCCGAATGGACGCCCACGGAGGAGCAACGGACCGCGACCAAGGTCTTGATCGTCTCGCAGGATGGCCGCGAAGGCTCCGCGCACATCAGCCAGGATGCGTCCGTCTATCGGATCAAGTCGGCCACTGCCACGACCATCGCCCACACCCTCGCGGCCGGGCGCGGCCTCTGGTTCCAGTTGATCGAAGGCGACGTGCAGGTCGGCGGCGTGAAGCTTTCGCCGGGCGACGCTGTTAGTTCCGAGGATGCCGGCGCCTTCGAATTCCGGTCCGCCGGCGCCGTCGAAGCCCTCCTCTTCGACCTCGCCTGACCTTCCTCGTTTGCCAACTCCCTGACACCAACTCCCCGATATCTGATCCCCACTCCCTGCTTCCTGCTCCCTAACACCTGCTTCCCATGCCCACCCCCAACATCCCCCGGAAATCCCCGCTCCCTGTCCTCGTCGAGGCCGGCAAGACCTACTACTGGTGCTCCTGCGGCCACAGCAAGACCCAGCCGTTCTGCGATGGCGCGCACAAGGGCAGCGCCTTCACGCCGGTGCCCTTCAAGGCGGAGACGGCCGGCATGGTCTACTTCTGCGCCTGCAAGCATTCGAAGAAAGGCGCCCTCTGCGACGGAGCCCACAAGACCCTGTGAGCAAATTAGCCCTTTCCTCCTCCTTGGTTTGCGTTAAACTGAGTTTGTCATGAAAAAAATCTCCAGCATCGCCGCCATCCTCCTAGGTGTCGCTTTCATCTTCTTCGGCGTCCATTTCTGGGCGCAGTTCGGCTTTGTGCCGAAGCCTCAGCACTCCGAGGAGGCCGGCAAGATGATCGGCGCCATGTATGCGTCGGGCTATCTCAAGTTCGTCAAGATCCTGGAGATCCTCGGCGGCATCCTCCTGGTCATCCCGCGCACCCGGGTCTGGGGCCTGTTCATCATCGGCCCGATCCTCATCAACATCCTTTGCATCGGACTCTTCCTGGATGGCAAGACAGACGGCCTGGTCATCGGGTTGACGATCCTCGCCCTCGTCGTGGCCTTTTCGAAGCGTTGCGCTCTCTGCTGCGTCAATCGTTGTGGTTGTGGTTCAGGTTGCGCCGGCAACTGCAACTGCGGCTGCGGGTGTGGTTGCAAGGTTTCCTCCGAACCGCCTGCTTCCGGCGGCTGCTGCGGCGGCAAGTAAGCCGGCCTTTCGTCTGCGATCAGCCCCCGTCTCCGGGGGCTTTTTTGCGCCCGCGATGAGGGCGCGGCTTAGCTTACTTCAGCGTGAGCGTCACGCGACGCAGGTCCATCACGGTCCGGCCCGGGATGTCGGTCGCGCGCAGCTCCAGGGGGGCGCGTCCGGGCGTGAGCGCGATCTCGCCCAAGGTCATGGTGCGAAAAGGCTTCATCAGCGATTCGCCATGCGTGGTCCGCGGGACCACGTCCTGGTCGGTGATCAGGGCGGGGTCCCAGGCTTCCGTGATCTTGCCGCGCAGGCGTCGCTCGCCGACGCTGAGTTCGACGGTCGAGCCGACGTCGGCGGCCGGGCACGTGTAATCGAGGGTCACGACATAGGTGCCGGCGGTCATGACTTCGACGTTCCAGCGGGCGGCGTCGGTCGGCTTGGTCCAGTTCACGAAATAGGAAGAGTTCGGCGCCTTGCCGCTGCGGCGCAGGTCGCCGATGGGCGTCCCGTCGCGGGCGGGGAGCATCGTGCGGGGGAACTCGCGGTAGCCCAAGGCGATCGGCCGCGGGTCCACGCCGCCGGCGGCGGCCTTGCCTTTGCCTCCGGACGCCGCGCCCATCTCCTGACGCCAAGCGGTGACCGCCGCGGTCAGCTCCCGGGCTAGTTCCGGTTGCTTGGACTGCAGCGGCGTGGTCTGGCCCGGGTCGGTGCGCAGGTCGAAGAGGTTGCCCGCGGCATCCAGCCGATGGGTCTCGGTCCGGACGCTGACCTGCCCGGCCCAGGTCTGGAAGAGCCGACGCGGGGCCCAGTCGGCGTCGCTGCCCTTGAGCAGGAGGGGCGAAAGGTCGCGTCCATCCAGCGGCTTGTCGCCGACCCGGTCGATGCCGGCGAGGGCGTGGAGCGTCGGGTGCAGGTCGATGGCGCCGGCGATCGGCTTCACGAGCGAGCCGGCCGCGATCCGGCCGGGCCAGCGAACGCACAGGACCGAGCGGACGCCGCCTTCGTCGGTCCCGCCCTTGCGGCCTTTCATCCCCCCGTTCCAGCGGGCGGTGTTCGGCCCGTTGTCCGAGAAGTAAAGCACGAGGGTGTTCTCCTCCAGTTTCAGCTCCTTGAGTTTGGCGAGGATGCGGCCGACGTTCCGGTCTTGGTTCTCGACCATCGCGAGGACGCAGCGGGTCGCGTCGGCTTCCTCCTCCCGCGGGTTCGTCGCCGTCTGCGTCAGCGGCCGGTCCTTGAAACGGACCCAGTCCGCCGGCGGGACGGAGAAGGGGGAGTGCGGGGTGGTGAAGGGCACGTAGCAAAGGAACGGGCGATCCTTGCTCTGCTCGATGAAAGCCAACGCCTTGTCCGTGAGGACATCGACGATGTAGCCCCGGGAGGCTTGCATCACGCCGTCGTGCTCCAGCGGCGCGTCGAAATACTCGCCCCAATGCCCGGAGGTGTAGCCCCAGAAAGTCCCGAAGCCCCGGGCCAGCGGGTGGTAAGGCCACTGGCTGCCGTTGTGCCACTTGCCGAAGATCCCGGTCGCGTAACCGGCCGCCTGGAAGGATTCGGCGAAGGTCCGTTCATCCAGGTCCATCCTTTCCTGTCCCGTGGAGACGCCCGTGACGCCGAGCCGGCGGTGGTAGCGGCCCGTGAGGAATTCCGCGCGGGTCGGGGAGCAGACGGGTTGGACGAAGAAGCGGTCGAAGCGCGCCCCGTCCCGCGCGAGCGAGTCGATGTGCGGGGTCGCGAGCTGGCGATTGCCGTTGAACGCGTAATCCCCCCAGCCGGCGTCATCCGCGAGCAGGATCACGATATTGGGCCGGTCGGCGGCCCAGGCGCAGGTCGCGGCCAGCAGGGCGAGCAGCGGCCGCATCCTATTTCTTCGGCAGGTAGCCCAGCGAGACGAGGAACGCGTCGGTGGCGGCGAGCGTCTCGGCGTACTTGGACTGGTTGAAGAACCCGTGCTTCTCGCCTTCGTAGCCCACCAGTTCGCAGCGGTTGCCCGCGGCCTTCATCACCTCGGTGAACTTCTCGACGGTCGCGTAGGGGACGGTGGTGTCGGCCTTGCCGTGGAAGATGATCGTGGGTGGCAGGCCCTTGGCGACGTGGTGGAGCGGGGAGATTTCGGTCGGTTCGCAGCCGAAGCGGGCCTTGTCCAGGCCGGCGCCGAAGCCCTTGAGGTCGAGCCCGGGGAAGGGGGCCATCACCGTGCCGGGGTTGAAGAGGACCAAGGCGTCCGGCCGGCAGGAGACGGACTTGTCGTCGGTCGCGGTGTCCAGTCCCGGCAAGGTCGCCACCGCGGCGGCGAGGTGCCCGCCGGCGGAACCGCCGCCCACGGCGATGCGCCCCGGGTCGATGCCGAGGCGCCCCGCATTCGCGCGGACCCAGCGGACGCAGGCCTTGGCGTCGGCCACGCAGTCGGCCGGCTTCGCGTCCTGTCGGCTCTTCACCCGGTAGTCGGCGACCACGGCGATCATCCCGCGCGCGGCAAGGTGGCGGCTCTGCGGCTCGAACTGGGCGGGCGTGCCGCCGGTCCAACCGCCGCCGAAGAAGAAGACGATCGCCGGCCGCGGCGCCGCGCCTTTGTCGGCCGGCTCGAAGATCCAGACCTTGAGGTCGGTCGATCCGACCTGGCGGTAGGTCTCGACCTTGGTGCCCGCGAGGACGGGAGGGTAGCCGCCGGTTTTCTTCGGCGCGGCTTTATCCTGGGCCGTGACGGTCAGACCGCCGAGGAGGAGCAGCAGGATGGCGAGCGGGCGCATCGCGGTTACTTGCGCTTGAGCAGCTCGACCATCGCCTTGCCCATGGCTTCGCCGACGTCCATGTAGGTCTCGGCGTTGCCGTTGTAGTGGCTGTTGCCGCTGCCGCCCTTGGAGAGCGGGTTCGCGTAGACCGTGGCCACGTTGCCCTTGAATTCCGGGTATTTGCCGGTGGTGCCGTCGACCGCCAACTGGGCCTCGAGGACCTTGCCGCCGTTGCCGCCCGAGCCTTTGGTCGCCTCGCCTAGCGTCGCGAGGACGAACTTGGCGTCGGGCGCCGCGAAATCCTTGCGGAGCTGCTTGATGAAACGGACGAGGTTCTCCTCGTACTTGGCCGCGTGACCGGCGTTGCCACCGTCCTTCTCGCCCTGCCAGAAGAAGAAGCCCGCGATCTCGTAACCTTTTGCGCCCGGGTAGTATTTCTCGAGCTCCGCCAGGACCTTCTTCGCGTTGGCGGTGTCGTCGTCGTACTGCTTGCCCGCGTACCACTCGATCGGCTTGCCGGCCTTGTCGACCCACGGCGGGGGCGGCGTGCCCGTGCCCTTGGCCGCGTCCGCCGGCCAGCTGTCCGGGCGGTCCTTGTAGCCCGCGTAGACCTTGCCGTCGAAGACGTAGCGCTCGCTGCCGGGGGGCAGGAGGTCCCAGCCGAGGCTACGGTTGCCGATGCAGCTCTTGAGCAGCATCACCGGGGCCTCGATCGCGTCGCCCAGCGGGTGGCCGATCCCGTATTCCGGCCCCATCGACTTGCCGGTCACCTTGAGGAATTCGTTGTTGAAGAGCTGCATGCCGCCGCTGCGGCCGACCATCACGCGGACGTTGCGCACGTCGGTACGCTCGGTCCAGTTGCCGGCGGCGTCGACGAGGTGCCGGTACTTCTGCTTGTCCTTGACCGCGAACTCCAGGGAGCCGTCGGGGCCGGTGACCTTGCCCAGGCCCACCATGTTCGACTGCCCGAGGAGGATGAAGACCTGCACGGGCTTGGACAGGTCGGCGGCTTGGTCGGCGGCGGCCAGGCGCGGAGCGGCGAGGCCGAGTGCGAGGAGGAGGGCGGGGAGCAGCGTTTTCATGGGTAAAGTCAGCCGAGGATGTCCTTGATCACC
>Ga0214919_10009354_pt1 | contig 12651 bp, 10 predicted proteins | sample LL1503_MetaG_FD_177994 | JGI IMG/M metagenome (GOLD analysis project Ga0214919, IMG submission 177994) | Freshwater microbial communities from Lake Lanier, Atlanta, Georgia, United States - LL-1503 | ecosystem: Environmental > Aquatic > Freshwater > Lake | place: USA: Georgia | collected...
CTGTCTCTACATTTCGGGGAAGCTTGCTTCGGCGATCTCAATCATTGACGAAGAAGAACAGTCCGGCCGTGAAGTTTCTGTGTCACTACTTGCTCAGCGTTCTCACTTTTTGACGAACACAGGAAGAATCAGCGAGTCATCGTTTGACCACGTTCCACCTGGCGTATCTATGCCGATATCTGAGCTCAGCGTTGTTCTATCTCATGATTTACTCAATTCAAGGTTGTTGGTCGATCACTCCGTGGCAGAGGGGCATGCGAGATCGTTACAAGAAATCAAACATGGGGCAAACGTTCGCGCCAGGCAAGCGATTTCTGGAACCTTGGCTCTCGCTTACAATTCGCTCGGAAATATTTCTGCTTCGATTGCTGAAATACAGGAATTTGAAGTGCTCAATGAAAACAAACACACTCTGAGTATCGGTTGCCAAATTGAAGTTGCTAAAACATCACTCCTTGCCTACACCGGGAAATGGGACGAAGCGATAGTCCTTGCCGACGATGTGCTTTGGTACATGGACCATTACCGGACCAACATTTCAGAAGGGCTCATCAAAGCAGTCATTGCAGATCTGCTTCTTGAACGCGGAGATATTCGTCAAGCGCGAGAATTGCTGTCGTCCGTCAACCCTCCGATTCAAACAATGCAATTTGTTTTGGCGAATTCATTCGACAAAGCGACAATTCGTTCCGGCAACTACAAAGAAGCTCGTCACTCTTTGGAAGATCGAGTGACCAAGTCTTTGCAAAGTGGGTTCGGTGACTCCATGATTGGGGCCCTCGACTTACTCGTTGAAGTTTGCCTCTTAGACAACGACCGCCCCGCCGCACAAAAATGGGCCGGAGAGGCCGAGGCACTTGCTCGTGTATCACATTCGATACTTCGAAAAATTGTTGCATTGCTGTGTCGAGCCGAATCATTTGAAAGTGTGGAAGCGGCTCTGCAAGCAATAGAAATAGCAAAGCAGCATGATTTGATGTTGTATCTCGGTCGTGCTCATCTGTTAGCAGGAAGGTTTGGCGATGAGCCTCAGGTTCATCTTCATGCCGCGTTCCAAATCTTTGAGCAGCTGGAGGCGGTTCCCTTGAAGCAAAAAACCGCCCAACACATGCGCAGTCGTGGAATTAGAGCACCGCGCAAAACAATTGATTCTTATAGTGGATTAACCGAATCCGAAACATCAATCGCTGGACTAGTTGCCCAAGGTTTTAGCAACAAAGAAATTGCGAATGCACTTCACTACAGCATCAAAACTGTTGAGGTGTACCTGACCCGCATTTATCAAAAGACCAATTGTCGATCACGCTTAGATCTGGCCCGTGCAATCAGTAACGGCGAAGTCATTCTCAATAACTAGCCATTCCCATTGTGTTTCTGGTGAGAGTTTTTACCTATTTTGAGTAATAATCCTCACCAGAATCACAACTGATTTATTCGGGGCTGTCGATGGGGATGACTTGGAAGTGCACGTTGCTATCGATGGCCCCAAGTTTTTGTTCGAGTTGGCGCGCGAATGCAGCGGCTTCAATTGAATTTGAGAATGGCCCATACACGGCGGGGACTCCTCCGTCGGCAGACGCGGCGAGAACTCCGTGTGGAAGATTGCGACGGGCAGCTTCGTCGGCTTCGATCTTGTCGTTGAGACTTTCGAGAAAACGATCGAGCAACCTCTCATTTTCTTCGGGGGTCAGTGCTTGGGCGGAACAACCGCTGTATCGATGAGTCTGCCGATGATGTCTGCGCATTGAGGTCTGCCTTCCTATGCGTATGTTGTGGCTTCTATGTCTCAGTGTCGGCTAACGCTGAACTGTTGACTTTTGTGACCAATATTTCTGAGACGACCGTATGAAGGGGGTACGGCAGAGTTTCCCTCGCAGGTCAGCGGGCACTTTTCAGTGTGAATAATCGGGCGACACCTCGGCTCTGCATCCGATATGGTTCGTTTTGTCCATTAAGAGGATCCGAGGGACCCAGCCCGCTGACGATCCGCCAACCGTCCCATAGGAAAAGGTGGCAACGCTGGGATCAATGGAGGAAATCATGAGTGACTTCATCAGCGCCATCCGACGTTTTGTCGAAAATTGGGCCGACGGCAAACCGAAGCTGGTTCATTACGAGTCGAATGAACCAAATGGAAGCCCAGCAACTCCTGATGCCCACGGGCCAATGGAGATTCGCCAGCTTGTAATTACAGAAACGCGCAGCCTCGATATTGGCCCCGGCTGCGATTTGTCGGGCCTATTGCTTGATGGCGCACAACTTGCAGGTGTTGACCTGACTGGTGCAAATCTGCGAGGAACACATCTCAATCGAGCGGACTTACGAGGAGCCAACCTCTCTGGCGCTGATGTGACGTGGGCTCATCTCATGAATGCTCAATTGACTGATGCAATCGTGAGTAACGCCAATTTTTCGCACGCGAATATGAGGGCGGCAAATTTGAGTGGCGTTGACTTTTCAACGACCGAAACTTTCGGTGCCGTGTTTCCGGATGCAACGACGGCAGAAGTTCATTCTGACATTCCAGTTTCGACACCGAGCACACGACGCGACATCGTGCAATTCAAAAAGGTCGTTGATGTGCTCATCGGTCCTGGCTGCAACTTGGCCGGGAGAGATTTAAGTGGTGCGGATTTAGAAGGCGCCGATCTCCGAGGAGCAAATTTACGAGGAGCCTGGTTGAGCAGTGCGAATTTGATCGGCGCAAATTTGTCTGGTGCAGATTTGACGAACGCTCGTTTGAATTTCGCGCAAATGAAAGAGGCGATTGTTGATGGAACGAATTTTTCGAATGCTCATCTGATGGGAGCGAACTTGGTTGGTGTCGATATCTCAACGGCCAACATGTGGGGCGCCAAGTGCCTTCACGCCACCATGGAAGGCGCCGTTGATTTCTATGCGTATCTCAAGGCCTTCAATCCCAACTGGGAACCAAAGTAAAACTTGAAATTGTCAACCTGCGACGGTCTGGCGGTATTCAACGATGTGTTCGGATAACGCACAAGGGATACACATGCGCCAGGTCGTCCAATAGGTTCCATATAGCTCGACATCGTTGAGGATGAGTACGGCATGAAGATCGCCCTTTCGTATCTTCCACGTGCATTTGCCTGACTGCATCTCAAGAATTGAAGCTCCAGTTCCTGGGGAAGGATTATCGCTCCAACGAACTGCACGGATGACACCTTCGCATCGATACTCTTTGCGCGCCTTGCGGACTGCATCTAAACAGTATGAGTCTTCACCGTCGACGAACCCATGGCCGACTTCAACAATTCGATTTCCATATTTGTCCAGCATGGCGAACCTCCCGATTGTCAAATGTAAATAAAGGACTTGCTTGCAGGACTTAAACGATCAGAAGTACCAAAAATGTGCATTTACTCAACTGCTTTCTTCAAAGAGAACTGTAACTACTCGCCATTACATGCCTCTTTTTAAGTTCAAATCGTCATTTAGGCGTTGAATTTGCTTCCATATTTTGAGAAAAGATAGGTTCCAAATATGACCTCACAAGTTGTTTTATCAAATGGTTTTGGCGTTGCAATTGCTTCAGATTCTGCGATGACATTTGGCGAATCTCGAACCTATGACACAGCCGAAAAAGTCTTCCCGGTTCCCGCGCCCCATCAAATCGCAGCACTCCATTCTGGGAGCGTCTTTTTCCACGAAATGCCCTTTCAAAGCCTTTTCAGTGAGTGGTGCCGTTCGCTTCCAACAGAACCTCTACCAACTGTCAATGAATATGCCAGCCATTTTCTCGCATGGCTAGTTCAAACAACGCCGAAGATTTCCACGCAAAATCAGATCAACTTATATGGATCTATTTTTAATAACTGCCTCGGTGAAATTTGGGGCGATTATCAAGAAATACTAAAAAATGGTTCGGACGATCCGCTGGGAAATATAAAGCAAAAAGTTCGGCAATTAACTGTTGATATCTCTGGCTGGAAACCAGTGGCGAATATGAATTCAGATCTCGTGGAAAGACTCTTCGTCCGTCATGCGGAATGGAACCAAGGGCGAATCAATTTCTATTTTGACGATTGCGAATCTGATGAGGAACTTGAGAAACTTTCGCTCCAATATGTCAAACAGACACTCTTAACTGGATATTGGGCCAATGTTGCTTCGCTGGCGTTCTGTGGATATGGAAAGACAGAGTTGCTTCCAGCGACTTTCCAGGTTGATATTTATGGCGCTCTTGACAAAACCCCAATGTGGCGTGTTTTGGACCAATCATCGTTTTCGGCTGAGCATGGAGGTAAGTGGTTTCATATTCTGCCTCTCGGACAAACTGCTGCAATTCATGAGTTCCTTAAAGGGATTGATTCACAAGTTTTTGAGATCGCAGAAGAAATCGCATGTGATGCTTCGGATATCGGCGAATTGAGCATGAAAGAATATTTGGAATCTTCGTTTATTGAACAGCACGCACCACTTCAACTAACGGCACAGATTCAAATGGCCCTCCAGAATGGTGAACGCTTAGCCAAAGTGGGAGAAAAAGTAAGAGAGTTGGCAAATAACAGACTCACTAAACATATGGAGGAAACTCGTCTGGAGCGCTTGCGCGAGGTTGTGGCGGGCATCCCCACTGCAACGCTTGCATCTGTAGCTCAAAGCCTCATCAGCATTGTTCCACTCCGCCAGGCGCTTAGCGGCGAGTTAGGAACAGTTGGTGGCCCAATCGACGTGGCAACGATTACCCGTGCGGACGGATTCAAATGGGTACAACATAAGTCAATTGGTCTCTGAGACCAAGCCCTCACGCTCCTGACTATCGTGATTGCTATCTAATTTTCAGATACGCAGTGCGCACAAGGTTGGCGAAGCTGACTTTTTGCTCTGCCTAACGTCATCGTTTCCTTGTGTGCAGGAACTCCACCACGGGCGGAAACAAATTTTTGGCCACTATTGAGTAAAGCACAATTGATGTCGTAGTGGTACGCACTCCCTCCGGATGTGACAATCACACTTCGATTGTTGCCTGGCTTATGCATTGAGCATTTACTGAACAAACACTCTTCGCAAACTTCACCATCTTCCCACCAACCCATTATTTTCCAGCAACTTTCTTGACTTCAGACGCCAACTGCTCCGGCTGAACATCTGCGAAGCCAGCACGACTGAGATTTCTGGGGGTAATCGAAATAGATGGATACTCCTCAATTTCTTTCCCACTCAGCACAAAGAAACTCCAACCAGAGGTGATTAACTCACTGTCGTGCAAAGCCAATACCGCCACATCCGCTAAGCACCTCCGCGGCACACCCACTGCCCAATCATGACTTTCTGAATCCCAAGCTAGTTTCGTTGGGAATTTCCAATTTCCAGAAAACAGTTTCTTTTCGTTGTTATCTATATGGTCCGTTGATCGTGTTCCCGTCGCTCGAACGGCAATAGTTATCCCGTTCCAGTTCAAATCACAAGGCGCAGCTCCATGTTCAGCAAATGTTGCACCTTCAAGCAACGAAGCCACAAGTGCCTCAGCAAAATGACCTCGAGTCCAAGGATCAAGCCCATGAAGTCGTAGTTGAACAAGGTCAATGAGTTTGTTTTGGGCAAGCAGGAACTGATCAGGTGTCATGTGCATTCTCCAACTTGTTTGTCAAAACCTTCAACGTCCTCGCTGAAAGTTCCAAATCGCGTGGTCGAGTTGAATCTGCGAAAGATTCAACTTGCCTGCAACTTCGGCAAGTGTTTTTCGGGCTTCATCAGGCGAAACTTTTCTTGACAACGCTCCTTCAAGAAATCGGATGATCATTCGATCGGGTTTAACTCCCTCTTGCCCTAGCAACATCATGAAATAGCCGAATGAGATTCCTGAACCTTGCCCTTTTATCTTCACCCAAACTTCTTCAACCAAATCCTGTGACCGGACAACCTCAATCGGCGTCACTAACCCAAGCGATTCAATGCCTTGAGCAGCCGACAGAACCGCCTCCGCTTTGAGAATGCCACTCAGCGTTGAGGTGCGTTGGCGATTCTTAGCAATACCGTGAATGAACCCATTTGCACCACCGAGCCGATCAAACACCGCAACTAAATCTGCAGCTGAATCATTTTCCGGATCCGCCCCTTCATCCCGTCGAAATTTTTGATACCGACCGATCAAGGGAACAACATGTTTGTCGTAATTAACGCCCATTGACCAAATCGAATCCAAAATAGAAAGCGCAACTGACCGGTGGTATCCATCTGGGAGTTCCCAAGTTGATGGCTCGCCCAGCATTTTTATCTCTTCAATGAGACGGTCATTGTCAGAATTCATCGTGGTCCTTCCCAAGAACTTGATGTAGGAAATCCTCACGGTCACCATCGTCTTTGTCGAGGTTTGGTCTCTTGCCCCTCCGGTCGGCGGGGTGTCGTTCGTTCCAAGTCGTCCAAGATCCCGGCCGACCGAACTCAATCAGTCCGACTCCAAGATTTTCAACTGTCCAGTCAACGCGCTCTGCGTTATTTAGAAGAACGGGAGAATCCTTCGCTGCTATCACCCATGTAAAGTCCGCTCCTCGCCCTTGCGCGTGTGCTTGATAAATAGAGGCCAGACCAAAACCTCGAGAATGCTCAATTTCAAAAACATGAATCTGTGATGGTTCTTCCCGGTACCGCTTACGTGGTGGATCTGCGAAAAGTACAAGATCAGGGTGAACGAAAACCCCAGAGCCCCTTTTGCCTCCTCTCGCTGTGAAATAAGTCCGAACATTTTTTAAACCCCTTCGCGGCGCCCAATACTCAGTGAGCACCCGATTTACATCCATATACAAACCGGACTCTCGCCCTTGCTCGGAGCCATGGAACTGAATGGAACCACCCTTACCCCGCGAGACCTGTATCTCGGGATTTGCCACACATTTATCAACAACTAATTGAATTTTAGAAATTGGCCAATCAAGTTCTTCCGCTAGTTTTCGTGCAGATGCTCGTTGCAGAGGCTGAACTCGCAGCACATCGACTAGCAACTCCTCGTATGTTCGCCGTGCCATTGTTTCTCCTAATCGGTTCCAAAGAAATTTTCATTGATTTCAAATAATTCAAAACTTCTAGATACTTGAACGCCGACTCTGTGTTGAATCATCAAATCCACGAGTTGTTGTCCGTCAATCAGAACTACTTTTTGTCCAGGTAGCGCAACGACATATTGTCGAGCTTCTTCACTGAACCTGCTTGTTGTGATGAACACCCCACGAGTTGCCCCCTTGCCTGACAGCGCACCCACAAATCTCTGGATATCTGGCCGGCCAATAGTTCCGGATTCATATCGTTTCGCCTGAATATAGATTTGGTCCAAGCCGAGTTTGTCCTGTCGAATCAAACCATCCACACCGCCATCGCCCGAACCACCAAGATGCTCAAGATCATCCTCGGTATCGCCATATCCCATCGCATGCAAAAGCTTGAGTACAGCAACTTCCAAAAATTCAGGGTTCTCGTCCCGGATTCTCCGTAATAACTGTGAAGAGATTGTTGATTGATGCAATCGCGAAGCTGCATCCATCAACTCAAGGGGCGAAGAGTCAACCAGACTGACAGGATCCAAAACTGGAGCCGGAACAGGCTTGCCCGCCCGACGGCGCCTACTGCGCTCTTCCCATTCGCGGTATTCAGGAAATGCCTTGATTTGAGCCATCGAGACACCATTCGGATTGGCACTCAACAAATCCAACCCCCGCTGAGTGATTCGGCAAGTTCCTCGAGCTGGTCGCTCTATAGCCCGCACTTGAGCCAAGGACTCAGCGGCCCATTGAATACGGCTCTCTATGCGAGAACTTCCGCCTTTGATCGTTTCGCTTTTTTCATCTTCGGTCAAAGTCAGAAGTTCTGTGACGCCTTTCCATACATCTTTTCGATCGTGCTGCTTCCCGTCACTCAGAAACTTCAATACATCCGTAAATAGTTCATTGAACTTTGGCATCACCATGGCATCAGGCCTTTCCTACGGCCATCCAACAGATGACTCGAACATCATTGATATCAACTGAAGGGAGAGGTTCTGGTTTAACCGGCATCGGCAACCCCGCATCAATGACAAAACCTTTGAGAAGTTGAACTTTTTCGGCATTTGACGTCTCTTGATTTCTCACGATTTGCCGAATGTCGCGCACGATTGCATTTTCCCAGCGACCATTAAGTCGACCGATGAGGTCCATCTGCTCTTCGTTGCTCAGCATGCTGCCGTGCTTAGATACCAGTTCAATCGCTTCGCGCAAAGCTTTTTCAATTCGTGGTTCAATATTCGCGGGGTCGGTGAGCTTTGACCATTCGTCAAAGACATCTTTTCGTGCCAGTTTCCACGCATCAAAAACTTTCTCTTGAGCCGCTTCACTGATCACCTGCGTCAATTCGTTATCCCCGGGGTCCGAAGCCACCAAACACTTCAAAGTGTCATCATCAATCCACGGCAAGTTGTTGTACTGATACAGGGGTTCCCACGTCCTCGATTCACATGCCACGAATCGGAACCATGGGGTTTCATGATGTCCGATTTTTACGCAGAACACATAGCCCGACTGGTTCACGCGTCTCGATATAAAGCCGCTACCGCTGCCATAGGGCAGTCCAAGAACCTCTTCTTTCAACATTCTTTCTCTCAGGGCGCGCTGTAAACGACGTCGATATTCTTCACCCGACAAGGCTCCACTATCTCCACCTTCAACCAACAGGACAGCGTCTTCATTGAAAAGCGCCTCAATCATCTTGCGGTCGTCGTGAAATAACACATCAGCCTTAGCGACGGCTCGTTGCCCAGGAATCACTTCACCCGCACCAATTGCTGCATTCGCGTAAGCAATTTTTCGCTGGAGGGTTTCCTCAAGTCCGAGCAATTTGTCGAGACTATCCGCCGGAAAGAAACACCCGATTTTGACTTTTTTGTGTTGACTTCCAATTCGGTCAATACGACCATGGCGCTGAACTAAGCGCATCGGATTCCACGGCAAGTCAAAGTTGACCATGCGGCCGGCCTGCTGCAAGTTGACACCTTCGGCCAGCACATCAGTCGTGATCAAAATGTCGTATTCATCGGCCGACATTGGTGTTCCATCATCTCTAAGTTCACCCGCTGTAACCGGGGCGAAACCTGCAATCACTGACGAACGTTCTTCTTGACCATTGCCATTTCGCGCGCCATAAATAGGCGACGCCACTCGGCCTTTGTATTTTGACAACGGAGATGACTTTGGAGCTGCCTTGATTGCTCGATCAACCTTGTCGTGCAAATCGTCCACTGTGTCGGAATAGGTCGAAAAGACGATGACCTTACGGCGATCGGACGAAGACAGTACGCCTGGTCGATCGGCCTCTTCAGCGATTTCCGCTAAATGCTCAAGCAATTCAACCACCTTGGCGTCGGGACTTGCCTTCCAGCGCTTTTCAGCCATTGCATAGAGGCGCTTCAACAGTTCAACGTCACCTACGACATCTTTGCGTAGTGCCTTCACGTCATAGTCGGCAATTGGCGACACCTGATCAAAGGCCTTATCGTCAAGATTTTCAAAAAACTCTTCAAGACTGTCTGCTTCACTATTTGCAAAACCCTTGAGCGCATCTCCGGTCATCACGAAGCCTGCATCTAGACCCTCAATGAATGCTTCATGGGCAATCACTAGTCGACCAAGAGTGGCCACTAATGCCGCAGACGACGATTCAAGTCTCTTTAACAAGGCCGATCGCAAAAGTCCGACGTTCATGACTTGCAATGCATCAATGTCATTGCCGATGGAATACAAACTTGGGGCATAACGAGCAAGCGAGAGCCTGTCAATGTCTCGGTGAGCACCAGAGCGGATGAACAGTTCTTCATCATCCCCGACTTCAAGTGCGTAAATCACCGCATCCATAACCGCTTCGGCCTCTGGATCAAGGTCGTATGACAGACGCTCGACAACCGGCGTGGGAAATTCAATCGGCACTAGATCACCCTGATTATTGCGAATCAGGTCATTGGCGTATTCACGTTTAATGAATCGACGGGTGCGGCGAACAGCAACCTTGTCCATCAAATCAAAAAGATGTTCAGGAGACAACGAATCTGGATCCATCTTTTGGGCATCACCGATGTACTGAGCAATGCTGGGGATTCCGATCGCAGTGAACTGCGCATCATTACGTACGAAATAAGCCACCAGCGTGTGCAGATCTTTGAGACTGTTGTTGACCGGGGTTGCTGTGAGTAACACGACTTTCTTAGGGTTTTCTCCCCATAAAAGTCTCATCACCGCTTCGGCACGTTGCGCTTTGGCATTCCGTAGGTTGTGAGCTTCGTCAATCACGACGAGCGCGTAGTCGTCGAGATTCTGAGTGATGGGGTCGCGACCTAGTCGCAGTTCATCAAACGTGATCACATCTACTCGAGCCGAAACAAGGTCGAATTTCTTTAAGAATGGAAGCCATGTTGTGTTCTTCAACGAAGCCGGCACAACAATCAAAACTTTTTGACGGGTAATCTGTGAAACCCGCCGAATGATTTCGCCAGCAATGAAAGTTTTTCCTAAACCAACCTCATCACATACCAAAACTCCGCCGAGTTCATCGAGAATTCGCAAGGCTCGCAAGATGCCATCAGTTTGAAATTCTGTTGTGGGTAAACCAACTCGTCCCGCACCTTCGGGCAAAGCGTTAGCACCATAAAGCTCGTGCAACATTCGCAAAAAAATTGTCCATGGGGCGTGGGCCTTCCATCGAGCTTCATAAATTTCGGCCAAGTCGTACGGCTCGCTGTCATCCCATAACTCGTTGAACCAATCAATGACTAAGCCAGTGTGTTGACCAGCGGGATAACCCAAGTTGAGTTCGCGGTTCCACGACAATCCTGCGAGCGTGAGGTTGGACGAACCCGCCAACACTGCGGGCATAAGTGGATGCTCGGCGATAAAGGCCTTGCCATGTAGGAAGCCTTTCGTAAAGCGACGAACTTCAACTTTCGGAATTGTGCCACCTTCGGTAGCCCGCAACCATGCAACAAGTCGACGCGCTGCCGCATCGCCCTCGACATCGAAGCCCACAAGGTCGCGTTCGATTCGAAGTCCCTCAAGGTGCGCTGCGGCGACTTCTTCAAACGATACTGCTGTTCCATGTGTTGAGCGATAGTGGCTTGCTTCTTCGGGCTCGGCACCTAACAAGATACGGACTCGTGGAGCTTGCTCAACCTCATCGGCAATCAACGCGAATCCCTGCGGATTGATATATGCAGTTGCAAGTGCAAGATGCGCAGGTTGTGCGTAGCCAGTGCGCACACCTTCGAGCAAAAAGTTGACTGCACTGGCAACTGTGTCAGGAGAACCAGGTCGGTTGGTAGCAAATACTGGCGGAAAGGGTTGGTTGTTGCTCATTGCGAAACCTTCGGAAGCGCGTCGTAATACTTCAACACCTCAGCAAGTCGCGGTTTGTAGTCCCAACCTCGATGGAAGGTCGCGAAAACATGTTCAACCTGTTCGCGGTTTAAGCCATACAAATGAGCAACTAGTGCATCGAGTTCGGCAATGAGAGCGTTCTTTTCGGTTTCGGTTTTTACTGAACCGACTTTGACGCCAACCGCTTTCGCCCAATCGGTGTAGCGCTCGTCAACCGCTGCTAGTCGGCCAGAAATTTCGATTACCCGTCCAGCAAGCGTTTTTTTCGAATCAAGATTTGGTACTGGGATACCATTTACGATGTGTACGTTTACATTTAGTTCAACAAATCTCTTTACATACCAGTCACTGATGGTTGAACTAAGAATTCCAAGCAGGTAAGCAGCGTGTTTCGCATCTCCACCGCGTTGCAGAAAATATGGTACAGCATTTGTTAGCACCCGATTTCCGGGAATTAGACATGGCACAAGAGTTCTCGGTTGGCTGGATCGCATAATTTGTTTATACGCAATTCTTGGCGAAAAACAGGGAAGGGTCTCCTTTTTCGCAATCCACTTTTCATCCATTCCGAAAAATGCAGAACTTCTGATTCGAGCTTGTCTTTTGCGCTTTTCAAAAAGAGCCGAAACTACAGTTGCAGGGTTTGACCAAGCGAAGTAGTCACCAGAATCTGGCTCCCAATGATAAAAAGCTGGGCCACCATACACCGGCCATCGACCATTAGTTTTTGGACCAGCGTCGAAGACACCTCGGTCAAGAGTGGCGTCAAATTCTCTAACTGGACTGAAGAGTGCTCCAAACTCACCTTGATCTAAGCGTGGGTTGTCTCTTAGTTGCTTAAAAATATCAATTGAGGCGGATGAAGGCATTTCAGGAAAAGACGCGCCTTCGCCAGATTGCAAAAGCATTGACGTTGGAATAGCTCGGAAAGTTACCTTCACCTTCGTAAACTCGTCTAACCCATCGATCGGACCGCCGATCAATACTTCGTCAGTGAGTTTTAATGTCTTCCGGAGTGAAATTAATGCAAATGAATATTGCTCTGACACTTCTTTGAAGACCCAATTTTTTCGGTTCTTGAGAGTTAAACAAGTAAATTCAGAATTTTGTAGAACCTCTTCGCGCCACTTTGCACTCCCCGCTGTATTCAAATGACTTCTTGGGAAAACAGCCCCAAATGCACCCCCCGAGTTCAAAAGTTGCCAGTTCCTCCAAGCAAAAACACGGTAAAGATCGATGTCACCCTTGCCAATCCCAGGAAAAGTGCCTGAAAGAATTACATTTCTTAAGTCCGCAA
>Ga0214919_10009355_pt1 | contig 12649 bp, 8 predicted proteins | sample LL1503_MetaG_FD_177994 | JGI IMG/M metagenome (GOLD analysis project Ga0214919, IMG submission 177994) | Freshwater microbial communities from Lake Lanier, Atlanta, Georgia, United States - LL-1503 | ecosystem: Environmental > Aquatic > Freshwater > Lake | place: USA: Georgia | collected 2015-03-15
AAAAAGTTGTTGAAAATACCAAAAATATAATATCAATAATGATAAAATAAAAAATCAATTTTTGTTGAAAATACCAAAAATACCAAAAATACTAATAAAAATACTAATATACAAATTTACTTTTGTGAAATTTTTCTTTGCATCCAAGGGTCATCTGACATAAGTAGTTTAGCTTCTTCATCTAAAGTGATTTCTTTAGAATCTTCTCCACCAAGTTCAAGACTTTGTGTAATAGCTTGTGGTTTAGTTTCAGATGATTCAACAGGTGGAGATTCCAATCCATCTGAAATATTTAACAAACTATCTAGAGTTGTTCCTGAATTACTAGAATTAATCAAACTCTCAGCACCTGAACCAACTGTTCCTACTGAACCCAGAGAAGAGCAATTTCCATCTTTCTTTGCTTGTTCTAATGCATCTCTGTATTCATTCATCTTAGCAATACCTTCTTGATGTTTTAAACGGTCTTCTGCACTAAGTACATCCTTTTGGCGTTGAGTTTTTTGTTCTTGATAAAACATATCTTTTTTGACTTCATTAGCTTTATATTCCTTAACCAACTTATTCAAATCATTATTCATATATTCAATATCATCAATTTTTTGAGGATTAGGGTCCCAAGGACACCAATAACCAATTTGACCAACAAATACATCAAAAAGGGCATCTTGACGTTGAAGAACAGCTGCACGAATATCAGCTTCGCGTTTAGTATCAAATACACCACGAACTTTTACACCACGAACACTAGTTTTAAAATTATTAGACTTGTCAAAATCCTCACCAATTTTTTCTTCATTCTGAAATTTAAAATCCTCTAACATATCTTTAAATTTTTCAAATGTTACATCATATTCTTTACTAGCAGTATTAATAGATTTTTTAAGACTAATAATATCAGCTACATCAACATTACCATCTTTAGAATTATCAATTAGCTTTGTAATTGCTTCATCTAACATAGATGATAATTTTTTATTAATAGAACGTTCATAATGATAATACATAAATTTCTCTTTTTGTTCTAGAACCTTTTCTGGACTTACAAAAGAAATACAATAATAATTTTGTCCAGATAGAGGTTTATCTACGTCAAGATAATCTTCTTCAATATCTTGAGATTTAAGTGTAGTTGTTTCAGAATCATTATGGCGATTACGAGGCATTTTTATAAAATATATAAATTATAAATTATTAATTATTTTGTATGTAGTATTAATATGTATTAATATGTATTAATATGTTTTCTTTAAATTATTGATTTTATATAATTATATTAATATTTATTATTTTTTTATTTTTTTATTTATGACGCAATATATCTAATATAATAATTATCTAATATAATAAATATCTAATATAATAATTATCTAATCTAAATAATAATAAATACTATAAAATGTCATCTATTAAAACAAGTAAAAATAAAACAAATAATTCTCTACTAAAAAGCAAAACTACCAAAAAAACACATAAAAAAAAACATAATAAGATAAAACATACAAAGACAAAACATACAAAGACAAAACATACAAAGACAAAACATACAAAGACAAAACATACAAAGACAAAACATAATAAAAAACCACATATTATTGATAAATTTTGTAGTTTTTACAAGAAAGATATAAATGGTAAAATTAATAAAAAACTTTATAATTCTTGTAAAATAAATAAATATTGTAGGAAATATAAATGCCAAGATATAGATTCAAAAATGTTGAAAGCGAAACAAAAAAATATTGGTTTTAATTATAATAAAATTATTTTTGATACCATTAGAAAATCTTGTCCAGAAACTATATCAGATGAAGATGAAAATAAATATAATAAAAAACAAAAGCAATGTGAAAAAAAAGCAATTAAAAAACTTTATAAAGATAATAATTTAGAAGACTTATATAAAAAATCAGTTGCTTGTGATAATGTAATATGTTCAAAAGAACAAAAAATATTTAATACTAATTTATTTAGACAAAAACAAATTAAATTGAGAAAATCACAAAAAAAAATTATTGAAGCTAATGAATTTGAAAATGAACCAGACCACGATTTAATATTAAGAGGTGATTAGATTATGTATATATTATATATCAATTCACATTAGTATTTATATGACAAGATTGTGCTCTACCACTTGGGTCAGATGATGTATTACCCTTCCATCGCGTATTAGGATACCAACACTTGACAGTTTTTTCACGATTAGGAAATAGCCTCTCAAAAATTTGTCTATAATAAAATGCCTCAGTAGTTTGAGGAGTATTAAAAGGATATAATAGTTCTCTATGATTATAAGCTACTTTATGATTTTCCATTACTTCTTTATCAGTATCTGCTTTTAATGTATCAATCCACCTATAAGTAATAGAATCACTAAATTGTTCTTTTTGTCTCCAAAGAATTTCATCAGGTAAATATGGTTTATCATTTTGTAAATCTACATCTATATTTAAACCTATGTTTAAACCTATATTCAAACCTAAATCCAAATCATCTATATTTGTACCAAGAGATTTTAGTTTTTCTATCGTTTTGACTTGACTTTCTCTATGAAGAGGACTAAAAGCTGCTCTCAAAATATATTTTTCAATACCTTTTTGGCATTTTACATCTTTATTAACATTAATACATAGTTTTATAAATTCTGTATCTAGAAAAGGATAACGTGCTTCTACTGAATGCGCCATAGTACTTTTATCAGCTCTTAAACAATCAAAATATCCTAAATCTAAAACTCGCTTTTTACATTCTAATTGATGTTCTTCATCAGTAGGAGCTTTATGAAAATATAAATAACCTCCTAATAATTCATCAGAACCCTCTCCACTTAAAACCATTTTAATACCCATAGATTGAATCTTTTGAGCCAATAAAAAGTGAGGTGTTGATGCACGAATAGTTGTAATATCATAAGTTTCCAAATGATAAATAACATTTTCAATTGCATTAAGACCATCTTCAACTGTAAAACCAATTTCGTGATGTTCTGTACCTAAGAAATCAGCGACTTTTCTAGCAAACGGTAAATCTGTACTATCTTTATCACCTATGCTAAATGTATGAATTTTTGGATTAGTACCATAAATATCAGGATTGGCTCTAATATATCTTACTGCTACACTTGCTACTAAGGAACTATCTAGACCACCACTTAATAATATACCAAAAGGTACATCTGTCATTAATCTTTTAATAACTGCTTTTTCAAATGATTCTTTAATTTGCAACATTAAAATATTTGTTTTATCAATATCTAATAAAGGTTGAGGAGTATAAAAAACATTTTCTGATGAAAAATAATTTTCTTCCAATTGTTCTTTTGAACTTTTTAACCAACTACCATTAACTGTTTCAGAAAAATATTCAATAAGTTTTATTTTAGGTTGACTAGAATTTATATACATATAATTACCACTTGGAAATACATTAACATTTGTACATTCATATAATGCTTTCAATTCACTTGAAATTTGTATATTACCTTCTAAATCTATTCCATAATATAATTGTGTAATACCAAATGGGTCTCTTGCAATTAATACCATATTATTTATTTTATCGTGAAGAATAAAGCTAAATTGTCCATCTAATTTTTCTAAAAGTAAAACAATTTGACTATGTGTTAATATTTTATTATTATTTTCAGTATTACTATTATCAGTATTACTAAAAGAATCATATAATGCTAGAATTGGTTCACAATCACTTTTTGTATAATATGGATAATTATTATATTTTGATTTTAATTCTTTATAATTAAAAATTTCACCATTTACACAAAGAGATAAATTATTATTAATAGAAACAAATGGTTGATTACCAGAGTTTGGGTCAATAATAGCTAATCTAGTATGACCTAAAAATACATTATTACTTTGATAAAAACCTGTACTATCAGGACCACGATGTTGTAATTTACGGATACATTTTAATACATATTTTTTATATATATTATTATTATTATTATTACTACTATTACTACTATTATTACTATTACTTACAATAAGACCAAAAATACCACACATTTTACAAATATTATGAATATTATGAATATTATGAATATTATAAATATGTAATTTATAATAAAATAAATATAATTATATAATAAATAGTATTGTTTAAGTTATAATAAATATAATTTATAATTTTAAAAATATAAAAATGTTTAATAATCTATTTGTGTTTTGGGCTATATTTAATTTATTTACAGGTATATGGGAAGTTTATGCTTTTACAAATAGAAATAAACTATTACTTAATTCGGAATCTATTTGGGATAAATTTAATAATGGAACTGTTACTATAAAAAGTTTTTGGATTGATGCTTGGATAGAATATTGTAAAGTTGATTCTAGATACATTAAACAATATAGTCCTCTAGAATATGTATGGGGATTTGAATTATTTAATGCTTTAATTGCTATATTATTTGTGTTTTTTCTGATTACACAAAATATAAAAATGTTAAAACTAATTTTATTATTGAGTATAATAAATTGTATTTGTTATTTTTTAACATTAATTATTGAAATATATAAAAATAAAATAATTCTAGATAATATTAAACAATATGCATCTAGATGGAAAATAATTGTATATTACTTAATATGTAGTATTTGGCTAATATTCCCAGTTTTATTGTATAGTAAATTATAAATACAAATATACATTATATTTTATTCTAGAACAGAATGAAAAGAAGGTTTAAATTTTTGCGAAGAATCCATCATACAGGGCATAACACTAAGACCATCATTATTTAATTGTAAACATTGGTCATTTGCAGTACTAGGATTAACTACATAAAACCCAAATTGGGTATTTTTAGAATCTTTTAGTAAATAACTAGAATTATTTTTATCTGTAATTGGAGCATTATATTTATCTAGACTATTTATTTGATTAGTAATAAATTGTTGATTTGGATTATTAGAATTACAAGATTTAAATGACCATGAAGGAGGAGAAGCTGACGAAGGAGGAGAAGCTGAAGAAATTGAAGATGATTTTTGTGTTGGAGAAGGATTATATTCTAAACATCCATTATTTCCATAAATTAAATAATTAGGATATTTTACTGCACCATTACCAGAATATGTTTTAGGCATACCATTATTAGTTGCAGTTGGACTTGGATATTCTTCAACATTTAATATTTTTGAGTTATACATACTTTTTAATCCTTTTACTGGAGGAACTGTATTTTTAATATTTTTATTTAAGCTATTTAAATTAGTTTTTAAATCATTTATCTTCTTATTTTGTATATATATATAAGTATCAAAAGCTGTTTTAGTCATTTGATTAGGGTCTTCTAGAAGTGCAATTGAATTATTATATGAATTTACATAATTATTAAGTTCAGGATTATTGCTATTGTAATTAAATATAATTGAATTTTGAGAATCTATATTTGCAAATCCTGATTTCATTTTTGTTGTAGAAGGTATTGTAGTAGAAGTAGTATCTATTATATATACAGAATTTAATTGTGATGATGCAGCTTCTAATTCACTCATACTTTTATTTTGTGATGAAAATGTACTACTATAATCAAGTGGTTTTGTAGTAATTGGTTGAGTTGTAATTGGTTTTGTAGTAATTGGTTGTGTAGTAATTGGTTGTGTTGCTGCTGGTGTTGCTGCTGGTGCTACTACTGGTGCTACTACTACTGGTGGTGCTACTACTACTGGTGTTGGTGGAGGTGGTAGTGTTGGAGGTGGTGGTGGAGGTGGTTGTGTAGTAGTTGTTGGAGGTGGTGGTGGAGGTGGTTGTGTAGTAGTTGGTGGTTCTATATATTCTGTAATAGTCCAAGATTGCATTGATGATACTAGTTTATTATTATTTGGTAGAATTTTAACTTTATCGATACTAGATTCATATTCATATCCAATATAATAATAATTTGGATCTGTTTTATCTTTTTTATAATTATTAATTATTTTATAAGTATTAATACTAAGTCCATCATTTATGAAACCCCAAGCAAAATCATTATTAGATTCAAAATTATTTGATTGAAGAAATAAATTAAAATGTCTTATATATGTTGGAGGATTTACACTATTATTTTTTAATGCTATTCGTCCTAACACATTATTATAAACACTAGGAACATTATGTATAGAAAATTTTAATAAAATTATAGTATTAGATGGATTAGCTTTTAATTTAATACAATTATTTATTGTATCATATTTCATCATATTACCAAATGAATCAGAAATAGTAAAAAAATTAGGTAATACAGGAATTTTTGATATTATATTTGTAGTATATACTTGATTTGTCCAACCATCTCCTAATGGGTTAATACATTTTGCAGCATCACCATTACCATGTTGAGAATAAAGTGGATTATTATCTCCAAAACAATAACCGTCAGCTTGTAATGAAAATGTATTATAGCCTTTCTCATGTGCTAAAATACCACATTTATAAGGAGAATTAACTTTGGTAGATAATATATGTTGTATAGCTCTATTTTCTGTATCTTTAAAACATCCTAAATAATTTTGTGTTTTATCATTAATAGTCCATGATTGCATTGATTCTACTGGATTATTATTATTTGGAAGAATTTTTACTTTATCTATACTAGATTCATATTCATATCCAAGATAATAATTAAATTTATTTGATTCTTTATAATCATTAGTTATTTTATAAGTATTATTACTACCTGCATCTTTTATGAAATTCCAAGCAAAATCATAATTTTTATCTGCAAAATCATTTGAATAAAGATAATAATCATGATGTCTTATATATGTTGGTGGATTTACACTATTATTTTGTAATGCTATTCTTCCCTTATCATTATTTAAAACGCGAGGACTATTAAATACAGAAAACAATATTTCAATTATTTTATCAGATGGTGTAGCTTTTAATCTAATACACTCATCTTTTGGATCTGTTTTATCATATTTCATTGTATTGCCAAATGAATCAGAAATAGTAAAAAACATTGGTAATACTGGTGCAGGTATTGTAGGTGAAGGTGTTGGTTCAGGTGATGCTCGTACTGCAGGTATAAAAAATTTTTCTTTCATAATTTGTTTTTCATTTGTATTACTAGACAAATTATTTGTATTATTACTTTCATTTAAAATATAATAAAAATATAAACATAGTATCAATAATATAAGAATAATTAGAATCACTCCAATAATTATTTTTTGTTTTAATGATATCATTTCTAAATTATTACTATTATATATTTAGGAAAAAAATACACGATTTAATTTATAACTAAAATAATTGAAAAGAAAAATAATAAAAATAATGATAAAAATAATATAAAATTAAGGTAAAGAATTTTTACTGACATTATTTAATGCTAAACCATTTTGATTTTGTTCATCAATAATAGCACCAACTAAATTTGTTGTTTGTGGATTATTTATAGTTTGTGTAGGTTCTATATATAGAGTAGTAGTTGGTGCTAAAGTAGTAGTTGGTGCTGGTGTTGGTGCTGGTGTTGCTGCTGGTGTTGCTGCTGGTGTTGGTGCTGGTGTTGGTGCTGGTGTTGGTGCTGGTGTTGGTGCTGGTGTTGGTGCTGGTGTTGGTGCTGGTGTTGCTGCTGGTGTTGCTGCTGGTGTTGCTGCTGGTGCTGGTGCTAAAGTAGTGGTTGATGATTCAAAACTTACTTGTACTAATCCACCTGGTACTTGATTCCAATTACCAGAAGTATAATTAGAACGATAATATATATTACTAGCACTATTTACACAAAATGCTTGTTCATTTGAATAAGATATATTAGTTGCAGCACCACCTATTTGTGTCCAGTTTATATTGCTATTTGTTATATTTTGATTAGCATAATAAATACTACCAGCACTATTTACACCCATTACCACCATATTATACCCATCAAAACTTACTTGTTTTAAACCACCTGGTACTAGATTCCAATTACCAGAAGTATAATTAGAATTATAATATATATTACCAGCACTATTTACACAAAATGCTTGACCATTAGAATAAGAAATATTAGTTGCAGCACCACCTATTTGTGTCCAGTTTATATTGCTATTTGTTATATTTTTATTAGCATACCAAATATTACCAACACTATTTACACCCATTACCACCATATTATACCCATCAAAACTTACTTGTTTTAAACCACCTGGTACTTTATTCCAATTACCAGAAGTATAATTAGAATTATAATATATATTACCAGCACTATTTACACAAAATGCTTGACCATTAGAATAAGAAATATTAGTTGCAGCACCACCTATTTGTGTCCAGTTTGGATTTGTTGTTATATTTTTATTAGCATACCAAATATTACCATCACTATTTACACCCATTACAACCATATTTGAATCATTAAATGTTCGAATAAATGGATTTATAATATTTGTATTGTCACCACTAGTTATATATTTATATGTAGATGGTAATAACTTATTATCAACTACAAATACTTTATGTGCTTTATCAAAATCATTTGTTGTGCTTAAATATGTAATAGTTCCAAAACTACCTGTTGCTAATAAATCTGTAGTATTATTTTTAATAAAATTTGATACATTAATATTTGTTGAAGTATTATTTATATTAGAATTAAATAATTTAATAGTTAAATTATTTATTCTAGCCGCTGCTCCGTTAAATACCTCAGTTCTAGTAAATATTTCTACAGCTGATATATTTACTGGATTTGCAAAATTATATATCCAGTAACTTGGTAAAGGTTTATTATCTGTATGACTAATATATTCAGTATTCCAAGTAGTAAAAGTTTTATTTAATCCATTAAAATTATTATTATAATTATTAGAAATATCTAATGCATTTGATAATGTTCTGTTTGATTGTATTGAATAAACATTTAATACATTATTTGCAAAATTATTACCATAAAGAGAAGACATAAAAGGATTTGAGTCTGATGTGTTTATATTATATAAATTACCATTTGTATCATATATTAAAACACCTGAAATATTTATATAATCCGATTCATTATATATTGCAATACTTTTAACTCCAGATATATTTTTATATGTTTGTATATTATAAAAATTATTTTTTACATTATTATTCTTGATATTTAAATACTTTTTATCATATAATAAATATAATGTTAATAAAATTAGAATAATTACTATAATAATTAATCCAATTATAATTTTTTGTTTTATTAATTTCATTTTGTTTATATATATATATATCTATTATAATCCTATTATATATTTAATATATATTTAATATATAAAAAAACTATAAAAAAACTATAAAAAAACTATAAAAAAACTATAAAAAAACTATAAAAAAACTATAAAAAAACTATAAAAAAACTATAAAAAAACTAAAAAAAAACTAAAAAAAAACTATAAAAAAACTATAAAAAAACTATAAAAAAACTATAAAAAAACTATAAAAAAACTATAAAAAAACTATAAAAAAACTATAATATAAAACTATAAAACAAATCTTATATATTTATTTATATCTATTTATCTATACAAAAAAATGTTGTCTATAGTCATATGTTTGTTCATTTATATTAAATTTATTATTTAATGCAGTTGGAGCATTAGAAAGAATTGGTGAAGGTATATTATAATTTTGCATTTGATTTGGATATTGATTATTACTTACGTTACTGTTTCCAAATATACCCATACCTCCAAACATACCACTCATACCATTGCTACCACCAACAGCACAATTTCCACCTTTAGTATCTGACATACTAATTGAAGTAAAATTAATTAATATAAGAATTAATACCATAAACATAAGAATACCAATTACAAAATCCATTTTATTTACTTTTATTTATTTTTTTTTATTTTACTTTATATATATGTATATATAATTTGATTTACTTTATAAAATATTACAATTATAATTATATAAGAAATAAATTTTATCTATTCTGAATAAATATGTTTCTAGATATATTTAATATTTATTTTATAATAAATAATCAATAAGTAATCAACAAATTAAACAGGTAATGCAATTGGTGATATACTAAGTGTAGATTTATTTCTGTATTGTTGAAATGTTGTTATATTCTTATCTAATGAATTTGCTAAATTATTGAAAAATCCTGTATATCTATCTTGACTTAGAACACTTGGAGATTTTAGTCCCTTTGCAACTAAATATTCATCACGAGAACGTAAATATGATTGATAAGCAAGAAGATAATCTGGAATATCTTCGTATTTTTTGTCTTCAATCATTTTCATAATATTGTCCCATTTTATAAATGGTGGTGTAATTTGATAAAATTGTGGAAATATTCTATATTGAAGTAATCCTTTAAACTGACCTAAATCACCTCTAAACATACTAAGTACTGCATTAGTATCTTGTAAAAATTTACCTTCATCAGTATATTGTGCATTATAAATAAATTGTTGTATTTCATCTAGTAATGTTGCTAAATCATTACCAGTAAGTGGTTGGTCACCTTTTTCCTCAAGACTTTTAAAATAAAAACCTCCATAATGTTTTGAATGTATTTTACTATTATTAATTCTACTACTACTCCTACTACTACTTTTTATATATTTATTATCAATATTTTTCTTTAATAGTTTCATTTGGGAATATAATTTTATAAATAATGTATCTAGTTCTATATCTGTTGTATCTTTATTAATAAATTGATTATGTTTTCTTAAATCTTTAAATAAATTTATCATTGTCTGTTTTATAATACGTTTTGGTATATTATTATTAATTAGAAATAAGAAATGATTTATAATTGAGCTATAAAACAATAAGAATTCAGCTTGTTTTACTGATAATGTAACAGTTACAGGATATAATGTTTCATTATTTTGTTTAGTATTTTGTTTAGTATTTTGTTTAGTATTTTGTTTAGTATTTTGTTTAGTATTTTTTATAGTATTTTTTATAGTATTCTTTTTAGTATTCTTTTTAGTATTCTTAATTCTTATCTTTTTGTGTTTTTTAATTTTACTAATTTTCTTTGTAACCATATTTATAAATTTATAATTCTAATTCTAATATGATATTAGAAATTATAATAAGAAATTATAATAATAAAAAATAGAATTTAAAAATTGAATATATAAATATATATAATTAAATATATAATATTTATTGTTATTCGTCAAATTCTATAAAAGTATATAATTATTATTATTTTAATTAAAATGTCTTTTAATGATATTATGGAAATTGGAGATAGTAAAAAATCAATTCGTAGTGAAAAACCTAAGAAACAAGTTGAAAAAAATATTAACATTAAGAAATCGAAATCTAAATCTAAATCTATTACTGAAGAAGATGATGAAAATGAAGATACTATTTTAGATGATGTAGCTGAAAAATATAAAAAGAAAACACAATTAGAACATATTAAAGATTTACCAGATACATATATTGGTAGTATTGTTAAAGAAACTTCTTTACAATGGACAGCCGATTTTCAAAAAAGCCGAGCCAAAATAAATGATGATAATGCTGATAATACTGATAATGCTGATAATGATTTAGATGACAAAGAAACTGAAAATAACATAAAAATTATTAGTAAAGAAATTGATATTGTTCCTGGACTTCGTAATATTACTGAAGAAATATTAATTAATGCCTTTGATAATATGAACCGTGTTACACAAAAGAATTCTATTAGTAATGCCACTCCAAATAGTGATAAGAAACGTTTAAAAAAAGTTACACATATTAAAGTATGGGTTGATAAAGAAAAAGGTCAAATATCAATTGAAAATGATGGAGAAGGTATTGATGTTGTAATGCATCCAGTTGAAAAAGTATATGTCCCACAAATGATATTTGGTGAATTACTTACATCTGGAAACTATAATAAAGAAGAAGAGAAGATTACAGGTGGTAAAAATGGATATGGAGCTAAATTGACAAATATATTTTCAACCTATTTCAAAATAGAAACTGTAGACCGACATCGGAAACTTAAATATACACAAGAATATAGTGATAATATGAGTATTAAAGGAGAACCTATTGTAGTACCCTATAAAGGAGAACCATTTACTCGTATAACATTTATTCCTGACTATGCAAAATTTAGTTTGAAAGGAATGAGTGTTGATTTTAATAATCTAATTAGAAAGCGTACTATAGATATGTTTGCTTGTTCTCGAGGTCAGTTGGATGTATATTATAATGATGAAAAAATAGAATTAAAAACATTTACTGATTATATGAAATTATATTTAGAACCTGAACATCTTACAGTATCTTGTAAACCTAATGACCGTTGGGAAATTGGTGCTTGTATGAGTCCAACATTTACATTTCAACAAGTAAGTTTTGTTAATGGAATAAATACCCATCAAGGTGGAAAACACGTAGATTATATAGTAAAACAGATTACCAAAAAAATGGTTGATTTTATTCAAAAGAAAAAGAAGACTGAAGTAAAGGAATCATTTATTAAGGATAATTTAATGGTATTTGTAAATGCTACTATTGTTAATCCAGCATTTGATAGCCAAACTAAAGGGTCACTTAATACTTTGCCTAAGAATTTTGGAAGTGAATGTTTAGTACCTGATTCTTTCATTGAAAAACTGGCAGATAGCGGAATTATGGAAAGGGCAATGGCACTTAGTGAATTTCGTGATAGTCAAACTTTAAAGAAAACAGACGGAAC
>Ga0214919_10009356_pt1 | contig 12646 bp, 13 predicted proteins | sample LL1503_MetaG_FD_177994 | JGI IMG/M metagenome (GOLD analysis project Ga0214919, IMG submission 177994) | Freshwater microbial communities from Lake Lanier, Atlanta, Georgia, United States - LL-1503 | ecosystem: Environmental > Aquatic > Freshwater > Lake | place: USA: Georgia | collected...
CACCGCAGCGGTGGTCGGTGTGATCCTGAACCTGGCGCTGTTCTTTGCCTGGCATGTGCTGTGGCCGCAAGGCTTTGGCGGGCGCTTCGACGGGGTTTCGGCAGTGATCGCGGTGGTAGCGGCGGTGGCGCTGCTGCGCTGGAAGGTCGGCGTGCTGCCGCTGCTGGCGGGATGCGCCACGGCAGGGCTGGTCGCGAGGCTGGTCATGGGGCCGGCGACCGGCGGCTGAGAGCCCCGCAGATTCAGCCCGCGGTCAAGCCGGCGTCCAGCCAGCCTGGACTTGTTCGGCGAGGTGGCAAGCGGCCTGGTGGGTCTGTCCCGAGCTTCGGTCCAAGGTGCGCAAGCGCGGCGGCTCGACCAAGCACTGCGCCTGCCTGAGCGGGCAGCGCGGCGCGTAGGCGCAGCCACTGGGCGCATCGACCGGCACGACCGGCACCAGGGGCTGGCGGCGAACGCCGGGCTGGGCCCGCGGCACGGCGTCCATCAGCGTCCGGGTGTAAGGATGCGCGGCCGCCTGGAACAGCGTCTCGGGGCTGCCTTGCTCGACGATCCGGCCCTGGTAGAGCACCAAGACCTCGTCGCAGACCCGGTCGACCACCGCCAGGTCGTGGCTGATGAACAGGTAGGTCACGCCCAGGCTGTCCTGCAAGTCCTGCATCAGGTTGAGCACCTGGGCCTGGACCGAGACGTCGAGCGCGCTGACCGGTTCGTCGGCGACGATCAGTTTGGGCGCGGTGACCAGCGCGCGGGCGATCGCGATGCGCTGGCGCTGGCCGCCCGAGAACTCATGCGGGTACTTGCTGGCGTCGGCCGCGCGCAGGCCGACTGCGTCGAGCATCTCGCCGACCCGCGCCTGCTGCTCGGCGCGTGAGCTGCTCCCGGGTCTGCCGGCGCGCGCCGTCAGCGGCTCGGCGACGATGCGGCCGACGCTCTGGCGCGGGTCGAGCGAGCCGAACGGGTCCTGGAAGACCATCTGGAAATCGGCCCGCGCCCGGCGCAGCGCGGCAGGTGCGAGCGACTGCAAGTCCTGGCCATCGAAGCGCACCGCGCCGGCGCTGGGCGGCTCGAGCGCCATCACCAGCCTGGCCAGCGTGCTCTTGCCCGACCCCGATTCACCGACCACGCCGAGGCTGCGGCCGGCCTGCAGCGCAAAGCTCACGCCCTGCAGCGCGGCCACCAGCGGCGGCCTGCCGAGCAAGCGCTGGCGCGGCAGCGTGTACTGCTTGACCAGTTGGTCGACCTCGAGCAGCGCGCTCATGCCGCGCCACCAGCCTCGACCAGCCGGATGCAGCGTGCCGCATGGCCGGGCGCGATCTCGAGGGCTGGCGGCGCGGTGCGGCGGCAGTCGTCGATGGCCAGCGCACAGCGGTCGGCAAAGCCACAGCCCGACGGCAACTCGGCCAGCTCGGGCACGCGGCCCGGGATCGTCGGCAAGCGGTGGCCGTGTCGGCCTCGTTGGCCTCTTTGGCCCTCCTCGGGCGCTTCGGCCCGCCAACCCAGCCGCGGCCGCGCCGCGAACAAGCCTCGGGTGTAGGGGTGCGCCAATCGGGCGAACAAGGCGTCGGTGGGACCGCTCTCGACCACCGTGCCGGCGTACATCACCAGCATGCGCTGGACCGTCTCGGCCATCACGCCCAGGTCGTGGCTGATCAGCAGCAAGCCCATGCCGTCCTCGGCCACCAGTTCGTTGATCAGGTCCAGCACCTCGCGCTGGATCGTCACGTCCAAAGCCGTCGTCGGCTCGTCGGCGATCAACAGGTCCGGGCCGCAGGCCAGTGCGATCGCGATCACGACCCGCTGGCGCTGCCCCCCGGAGAGCTGGTGCGGGTAGGCATCGAGCCGAGACGCCGCCTGCGGCAATTGCACCCGCTGCAGCAGGCGCAGCGCCTGGGCCCGCGCCGCGTGCGCATCCAAGCCCTGGTGCAGGCGCAGCGGCTCGGCGATCTGGGCGCCAATCGGGTGCAGCGGGTTGAGCGCGGTCATCGGCTCCTGGAATACCATCGCCAGCCGGTTGCCGCGCAGACGGCACCAATCGGCCTCGGGCTGGCCCAGCAGCTCACAACCGTTCAGGCGCAGCGAACCCGTGACCCGCGCGCCCTCGGGCAGCAAACCCATCAGCGCCAGCGCGGTGAGGCTCTTGCCGCAACCCGATTCGCCGATCAGCCCCAGCGTCTGGCCGCGGTCGATCTCGAAGGACACGCCGTGCAAGGCCTGCACCGGTCCGCGCGGGGTGGCCAGCGTGACGCGCAGATCGTCGAGCGCCAGCAAGGGCGGGCAGCTCATCCGGCGCCGCGGGCGATGCGGGCCTTGATGTCAACATTGGAGGGCATCGCCGGATTGTGCGGCTTGCCAGCGAACCAGGGCTCAGCGGCGCTGCTCGCCCGGGCCGGGGCCGCGGCGTTCGATGTGGCGGAAGGTGATGCGACCCTTGGTCAGGTCGTAGGCTGACAACTCGAGCGAGACCGCGTCGCCAGCCAGGATGCGGATATGGTGCTTGCGCATCTTGCCTGAGGTGTAGGCGATCAGCACATGGCCGTTGTCCAGCGTGACGCGGTAACGCGAGTCGGGCAGGACCTCGGTGACCTTGCCCTGCATCTCGATCAGTTCTTCCTTGGCCATAGGCGCGGGTCTCCTGCTTGAATCCTCGGGTTGCTACCGCCTCGGCGGCAGCACAACTCCGGCATGAAAAACATTGCAGCTTGCCGCCAGCGCAGCAAACCACAGGCGTTGGGTCGCCCGGGTCATCCCACCTCATGGCGAAAGGCGGACAGTCTGTTGCCCTGGCGGACAGCAGACCGGTCACGGACACCTGCGTAGCGAACAACAGGACCCACGTGAGCAAACCGGGTACGGCGCGAGAAGCCGGCGCCAGATTGCAGGTCGACTGTCCATTGGCGCCGCTGCGGCGGCGGCGCCACGCACCGAACCAATGATTGTACGCCCAAGCTTGGAAAATTCAGATACTGCTGTGCGCGAGCCGCACGGCCCCGGACCGACGCGGTCATGCGCCGGTCCTTTAGCGGCGGCGCGCCAACCTGGGGTCGAGCAGATCGCGCAGACCGTCACCCATCAGGTTCAGCCCCAGCACCGACAGCGCGATCGCCAGCCCAGGGTAGACCGCGAGCATCGGCGCTTGAAACAACAGGGTCTGGGCCTCGTTGAGCATGCGACCCCAGCTCGGCTGCGGCGGCTGCGTGCCCAAGCCCAGGTAGCTCAACGCGGCTTCGGCCAGGATCGCGGTGGCGAACGAGATCGTCGCCTGCACGACCAGCACGCTGGCGATGTTGGGCAGCACATGGGCCCAGGTGATGCGCCAGGGCCCGAGACCGGCCGCGCGGGCTGCCAGCACGTACTCGCGCGACCAGACCGCGTTGGCAGCACCGCGGCTGATGCGGGCGAAGACCGGGATGTTGAAGATACCGATCGCCAGGATGCCGGTCAGCAGACCGGGCCCGTAGATCGCGCCCAGCATGATGGCTGACAGCAGCGCCGGAAAGGCAAAGGTGAAATCGGCCGCGCGCATCACCAACTCCTCGACCCAGCCACGCCGCGCCGCCGCCAGGCATCCCAGCAACAAGCCAGCGCCCAGCCCTATGCCCACCGCCACCACGCCGACGACGATGGCGCTCTGCGCACCAACCAGCAGCTGCGACGCCACATCGCGACCCAGGCTGTCGGTGCCCAGCCAATGCGCTGCCGACGGCGGCTGCAGCTTGGCCGGGATGTCGATCTCGGCTGGTGGGTAAGGCGACCAGCCCAGCGAGACCAGCGCAGCAAGCACCAGCAGCGCGCTGAGCGTGGCGCCGATCGCGAAGCTGGGGTGGCGCAGCGCGCGGCCGACAAACCCAGCCGTGGGGGACGTTTCAGGCATCGCCAGCCTTGAGCCGCGGGTCGACCAGCGCGTACAGCAGGTCGACGAAGAAATTCACCACGACGACGCCCGCCACCAACCACATCACCACATCGCGCACCACCACCAGGTCGCGGTTGGCGATGGCCTGGAAAACCAGCCGGCCTATCCCCGGCAGCACGAAGACGTTCTCGACGACGATGGTGCCGGCAATCAGGTTGGCGAACTGCAAACCCATGACCGTCAGCACCGGAATCATCGCGTTGCGCAGCACATGTTTCCACAGCGTGGCGCGCCGCGTCAGGCCTTTGGCGCGTGCGGTGCGAACGAAATCCTCGCGCATCACCTCGAGCACCGCCGATCGCGTGACGCGCGCCAGGATTGCCGCCTGCACCAGCGCGAGCGAGACTGCCGGCAGCAGCAGCGAACGCAGGCCTGGCCAAAGACCACCGCCGTCGTCGCCGCCCCAGCCCGGAAAACCGCCCGCGCTGACCCACTGCAGCTTGACTGCGAACAACAGGATCAGCAGGATCGCGAACCAGAAGCTCGGGATCGCGATGCCGATCTGGCTGGCCGCCATCACGCCGACATCGCCGAGCCGGTTGTGGCGCGACGCGGCAAAAATGCCCAGCGACAGCGCCAGCAAGGTGGTCAGCCCCATCGCCAGCGCTGCCAGCGGCAGCGTCACCCGCAGCCGCTCGGCAATCAGCTCGGCGGTGGGCGTGTCGTAGGAGATGCTGTTGGCAGTCTGGCCTTGTGCCAAACCCACGATCCAGCGCGCATAGCGCTGCGGCGCCGGCCGGTCCAGACCGAGTTTGCGCTCGAGCGCGGCGACGGCCTCGGGCGTCGCGGTCTCGCCCAGCATCACCTGGGCCACGTTGCCTGGCAGCAACTCGAGCACCGAGAACACCAACACCGAAGCCACGACCAGCGTGGCGAGGAAAGTGGCGAGGCGTTTGAAGAGGAAAACCGTCATGCGAGGGGTCAGGCCGTGGCGAGAAACACAGTCGATCGTGCGATCTATGATGCCCCAAACCTGGGCCGCCGCGCCCCAGACAAGCGATCCGGAAACGAAAAGCGACAGAGGCCAGCCGATGACGATCCCGTTCGACCCCAGACTGCAACTGATAGGCGGCGCATGGCGCGCCAGCGTCAGCGGCCAGACCTTGCCACTGACCAACCCCAGCGACGGCTCTGCGCTGGCCGAGATCGGGCGCGGCCAGGCCGCTGACATCGCCGCTGCGGTCAGCGCAGCCCAGTGCGCGCTGGACGGCGAATGGGGCGGCCTGACTGCTGCCGAGCGCGGCCGCATCCTGATGAAGATGAGCGCGATCACGCTCGAGCGCGCCGACGAACTGGCGCGACTCGAAGCGCTAGACGTTGGCAAGCCGCTCAAGCAAGGCCGAGCCGACGCGGTGGCGCTGGCGCGCTACCTCGAGTTCTACGGCGGTGCGGCCGACAAGGTGCATGGCGAGACGATTCCGTTTGCCAAGGGCTACACCGCGTTGACGCTGCGCGAGCCGCACGGTGTGACCGGCCACATCGTGCCCTGGAACTACCCGATGCAAATCATCGGCCGCTCGGTCGGCGCGGCGCTGGCGATGGGCAATGCCTGCGTGCTCAAGCCGGCCGAAGAGGCCTGCCTGAGCGCGCTGGCCTTTGGCCAGATCGCACTGCAGGCCGGGTTGCCGGCAGGCGCGCTCAACATCGTCTGCGGCCTGGGCGAGGAGGCGGGCGCCGCACTGTCTGCCCATCCGGGCGTGGCGCATCTGTCCTTCACCGGCTCGGTGGCTGTGGGTCGGTTGATACAGGCCGCCGCCGCGCTCAACACGATCCCGGTCACGCTCGAACTCGGCGGCAAGAGCCCGCAAATCGTCTTTGCCGACGCTGACCTCGACGCCGCGCTGCCTTTTCTGGTCAACGCAGGGATCCAGAACGCCGGCCAGACCTGCTCGGCCGCGTCGCGCATCCTGGTCGAGCGATCGGTGTTCGACGAGGTCAGGCGGCGCATGGCCGAGCGCTACGCCGCGCTGCGGGTCGGCCCGGCGCTGGACGACCCGGACGTCGGCCCGCTGATCTCGGCGCGCCAGCGCGAGATCGTGCAGGGCTACCTGGCTTTGGCAGCAAGCAGCGGTCTGGTCATCGCAGCCCAGGCCACATTGCCGGCCGGCTTGCCTGCGGGCGGCTGCTATGTCGCGCCCACGCTGCTCGCGCCCTGTGCGCCCGAGCACCGGCTGGCCCAGGAGGAGATCTTCGGCCCGGTCCAAGTGATGATCCCGTTCGACGGCGAAAACCACGGCGAAGCGCAGGCCTTGCGCATCGCCAACGGCACCGCCTACGGTCTGGTCGCAGGTGTCTGGACCCGCGACGGTGGCCGGGCGCTGCGCATGGCGCGCGGACTGCGCTGCGGCCAGGTCTTCATCAACAACTACGGCGCAGGCGGCGGCGTCGAGCTGCCTTTCGGTGGTGTCAGGCATTCCGGCCACGGCCGCGAGAAAGGCTTCGAAGCGCTGTACGGCTTTTCGTCGCTGAAGACGGTGGCGATCAAGCACGATTGACCTCGCAGCACGCGTCGTCATACACTGTCTTACCTGCCATTTCCGGAGCATCGCGATGCGCATCAACGCCCGCCTGGACGACGAATCCCAGGCGCAGATCGACTACCTCACGCAGACCACCGGCCAGAGCGTCAGCCATGTGGTGCGCGAGGCGCTGGCGCGTTACCACCGCGATGTGCGTGCCAGCCAAGGCGGGCTGCGCCACTTTGCCAAGCTGATCGGTCAAGGTGACAGCGGGCGCACTGATCTCGCCACCGACTACAAGCAGTTGATCCTGGAATCCACAGCCGCCAAGCACGGACTGGGCAACCAGTGATTGCGGTCGATGCCGGTTGCTTCATCGCGCTCGCTGACCGGCGTGACGCCTGGCATCAGCGCGCACTGGCCTGCCTGCCCACGCAGGACGAGGGCTGGATCACCACCTGGCCGGTGCTCACCGAGGCCTGCCATATCCTGAGCCATCGTCTGGGCGCGCAGTTCGCCGCCGCGTTGATCGACGATGCGGCGCAAGGCCATCTGGTCCTGTGGACACCGGGCGCCGAAGGCGTGGCCCGAATGCCGGCGCTGATGCGCCGCTACGCCAATCTGCCGATGGACCTGGCCGACGCCTCGCTGGTGCTGCTGGCCGAGCACCTGGGCCATGGCCGCATCCTGTCGACCGACGAGCGCGATTTCGACACCTACCGCTGGAAACAGCACAAGCCTTTCCACAACCTGCTGGCCTGAGCGCCGGCGCACGGAGACAAAACATGCGACTCAAGGACAAAGTGGCCATCGTCACCGGTGGCGGCTCGGGCTTTGGCGAGGGCATCGCCGCCAAATTCGTCGCCGAAGGCGCGCGGGTGCTGATCGCCGACCGGGATCTGGCAGGCGGGCAGCGCGTGGCCACCAGGCTGGGGCCAGCGGTGCGCGCGATCCAGGTCGATGTCGCAGTGGCCGCCGATGTGCAGCGGATGATGGAGGCGGCTCAAGCGCATTTCGGCGGCATCGACATCCTCGTCAACAACGCCGGTGTCACCCACCTGCCGCAAGCGCTGGAAGACGTGTCAGAGGACGACTTCGACCGCATCGTCGCGGTCAACATGAAGGCGATCTACCTGGCGATGCGCCAGGTGGTGCCGCGCTTCAAGGCCAAAGCGCCCGGCGCTCAAGGCATACGCGGCGTGGTGCTCAACATCGCCAGCACTGCCGGCGTCAGCCCGCGGCCGCGGCTGGGCTGGTACAACGCCAGCAAGGGCTGGGTCATCACCGCCACCCGCGCCAACGCGGTCGAACTCGCGCCTTTCGGCATCCGCGTCGTCGCGCTCAACCCGGTGGCCGGCGAGACGCCGCTGCTCAAGTCCTTCATGGGCGAGGACACGCCCGAGATCCGCGCCAAGTTTCTGTCGACGATCCCGATCGGCCGCTTTTCTCAGCCCGAGGACCTGGGCAACGCGGCCTGCTTTTTGTGCAGCGACGAGGCGAGCATGATCACCGGCGTGTGCATGGAGGTCGACGGCGGGCGCTGCATCTGATCGCCGGATCTGATCGCCGGATCTGATCGCCGGTCCTGGGCGCCCGCCCGGCCCCGCTCAGGCGTTGAGCACTGCGGCAATCGCCTCGGCGGTACGCCCGACATTGGCGCTGTTGAGGCCGGCGATGCAGACCCGGCCCGAGCGGATCAAGTAGACCGCGTGCTGCTCGCGCAGCGCGTCGACCTGGGCGCCGCTCAGCCCCGTGTAGCTGAACATGCCGCGCTGGCTCAGCAAGTAGCCGACATCGCGCCCAGGCAGCAGCGCTGCCAGCCGCGCATGCAGCGCGAGGCGCATCGCCAGGATGCGATCGCGCATCGAAGCCAGCTCGGCCTCCCACATCGGCCGCAGGTCGGCGTCGCCCAGCACATGGGCGACGATCTTGCCGGCATGGATCGCGGGGCTGGAGTAGATGCGGCGCACCGTGAAGCGCAGCTGGCCCATCACCCGTTCGGCCTCGGCAGCGCTGGTGCAGACCGCGCTGAGCGCGCCGCAGCGCTCGCCGTACACGCTCATGCTCTTGGAAAACGAGTTCGCAACGAAAAAGGTCAGCCCGGCGTCGGCCAATGCGCGCACCGAATAAGCGTCCTCGGTGATGCCATCGCCGAAGCCCTGGTAGGCCAGGTCGAGATAAGGCAGCAGCTCGCGATCGCGCAGCACCGGGATCAGCGCATCCCACTGCGCAGCACTCAGGTCGACGCCGGTCGGGTTGTGGCAGCAGGCGTGCAACAGCACGATGCTGCGTTTGGGCAGGCCGCGCAAGGTCTCGAGCATCGCGTCGAAACGCAGCCCGCCGCTGGCCGAATCGAAATACGGATAGCTGTGGACCTGGAAACCGCTGCCCTCGAACATCGAGCGGTGGTTGTCCCAGGTCGGGTCGCTGACCCAGACCGCCGCATCGGGCAGCCAGGTCTTGAGGAAATCGGCGCCAACTTTGAGCCCGCCCGATGAGCCCACGGTCTGTATCGTCGCGACCCGGCCGGCAGCGATCGCCGGATGGTCAGCGCCGAGCAGCAGCTTGGCGACCTCGGCGCGGCAGGCCGCGTCGCCCTCCATCGGCAGGTAGGGCTTGGGGCCTGCGGCAGCCAGGATGCGGGCCTCGGCCAGCTGCACGCTGGGCAGCACCGGCAACCGGCCCTGCTCGTCGAAATAGATGCCGATCGACAGGTTGACCTTGGCCGGCCGCGGATCGGCGTTGTAGGCATCGACCAACGCGAAGATCGGATCGCCCGCATAGGGCTGGACATGTTCGAACATCGAGGACTCTCTCGGGGATGGAGCCCGGATTATCGGGCGACGCCCACTCAGCTAGAGAAGCGCCTCGATGTCGGCGCCGAGATTCTCGGGCTTGTCCTGCGGTGCGTAGCGGCGGACGACGTGGCCGTCGCGCCCGACCAAGAACTTGGTGAAGTTCCACTTGACCGACTCGCTGCCCAGCAAGCCGGGCGCCTCGGCCTTGAGCCACTGGTAGAGCGGGTGGGCGCCCGCGCCGTTGACCTCGATCTTGGCCATCATCGGAAAGCTCACGCCGTGGTTGAGCTGGCAGAAAGACGCGATCTCGGCGTTGCTGCCCGGGTCCTGGTGACCGAACTCGTTGCTGGGAAAACCCAGGATCACCAGGCCACGGTCACGGTAGCTTTGCCACAGCTTCTCCAGGCCGGTGAACTGCGGTGTGAAACCGCATTGGCTGGCGGTGTTGACGATCAACACCACCTTGCCGGCCAGATCGGCCAGAGGCAGCTTGTGCCCGCTGATGTCGATCGCCTCGAAATCGCTGATGCCTTGTTCGGCCATGATGGATTGCCTACAGTTGCTGAAAAAGCCATCGTAGCCCGAGTGCGAATAACCTGGCGCGCCGACGGCTTTGGCGCCAGCCCTGACGCCCTCGTCCGGCTCAATCGCGCTGCAGCGCCGCCAGCAGCGCCGCACCGAGGATCATCAACGCACCCAAGGCCTCGCGCAGTCCCGGGTTCGAAGCGCCCAGGGCCAGCGACGAAGCGCTGGCAAAAAAGACCTCCGTGATCATGATCACCGAACCGGTGTTGGCTGGCAGCTTGGCGGCACCGTGCTGCAGCGCCAGGTTGGCGGCCAGGAACCACAGCGCCAGCGCCAGCGCACCCAGCGCCAGCACCGCCGACGCTGCCGGCAAGGGCGTGACAGGCCCAGACTGGCTCAGCGTGGCGGCCAGTGCCAGCGAGACCGCCGACCCACCGGCGAACATCGCCAGCGCGCAGGCGCCGCTGCTGCAATGCGACTGGCGCCGCAGCAACACATTGTTGAGCGCAAAACCGACGCCACCCAGCAAGCCCAGCGCATCGCTCAGGCTGGTGATCAGCGGCCAAGCGCTGCCGCTCACCGGCCACAGCACCACCAGTGCGCCGGCCAACGCCAGCGCCACCCGCAAACCGCCGCGCGCGCTGATGCGCTCGCCCAGCAAGCAGCGCGCCAGCAGCACCGTCCACAGCGGCATCAGGTAGAACAACAGGACCACGCGCACCACATCGCCCAGACTGACCGCCCAGTTGAAGCAGGCGTTGGTCACGCCGGCCGCCAGCATCAGGCTCCACAACGCGGGGGTGCGCAGCAATTCGCCCAGCGCGGCCGGCCGCAGCACCAGCAGCAAGACCACCGCCATCGCGTAGCTCAGACCCGTGAGCCACAGCGGATGCAGGCCCAAAGCGGCGAGCTGGCGAAACGGCCACCAGCTCACACCAAAGGCGAAAGCGTTGAACACCAGCGCCAGCACGCCCCAGCTGCGGCCGCTGACGGCCACGGGGGCAACAAGGGCCGCAGGGGCCGCGCCGGCGCTCTCAAGCAAATGTGGCTTTGCCACTTTGCTTGATCCGCACGGGGGGCGGCCGGCTTCGGCCGGCCTTGGGGCGCTCAATGCCGGTCCGACCGGGCGATGGCCAGCAGGCGCTCGACCTCGTCTCTGTGCATCGTGGTGTTGCGCAGATGCCAGCGCCGGATCAGCTCCATCACCCCGGCCACCACCAGCCCGAACACCGCGATCGCGGTGAAAGCCGACAGGTTGAGCTTGGTCATGCCGGTGTAGAAAGCGCCCAGGCCCAGGATGCAGGCCTGCTCGTTGAAGTTCTGCACCGCGATCGATCGGCCGGCGCCCATCAGGTTGTGGCCGCGGTGCTGCAGCAGCGCGTTCATCGGCACGATCAGGAAGCCGCACAGCGCGCCCAACAAGATCAGGAAAGGCACCGCGACCCACAGCGTGGTGACCAGGTCGAGCCCGATCATCAGGATGCCGACGATGATGCCCAGCGGGATCACGCGCACCGCGCGGTCGAGCTTCATGACGGCCGACGCGAGCAGCGCACCGAACACCGAGCCGATGATCACCACGCCGGCCAGGTTCGAGGCCTGCGTCGTGCCGTAGCCCAGCGCCGCGGCGGCCCAGGCAAACACGATCACCCGCAGATTACCGAACACGCCCCACAGCAGCGTGGTGGTGGCAAGCGAAATCTGACCCAGCTTGTCGGCCCACAGCCTGGCGTTGCAGCTTGAAAAATCACGCACCAGCGCGACCGGACTGCCGTTGAGCGCTTGCAGCGGCGCCTCGGTGCGCGGGATGTAGAGGTTGAAGACCGCGGCGATCGCGTAGAGCAGGATCATCGAGGCAATCGCGGCCTCGGGCGGGGTGTCCACGCTGGTGTCGAACCACGGAAAGTCTATGCCCAACAGCAAAGGCGACAGCTTGGGCCCGATCAGTTGGCCGCCCACCAGAATGCCCAGGATGATCGAGGCGATCGTCAACCCTTCGACCCAGCCGTTGGCCTTGACCAACTGCGACGGCGGCAGCAACTCGGTCAGGATGCCGTACTTGGCCGGCGAATAGGCCGCAGCACCCAGACCGACGACGGCATAGGCCAGCAGCGGATGGCTGCCGAACAGCATCATCAAGCAGCCCACCACTTTGATGCTGTTGGAGAAGAACATCACCCTGCCCTTGGGCACGGCGTCGGCAAAAGCGCCGACGAACGGCGCCAACAGCACGTAGAACAGCGCGAACATCGGTGCCAGCGCCGGGATCTGCCAGGCCGGCGCGTTGTCGGACTTGAGCAATTCGATCGCCGCCACCAACAGCGCGTTGTCAGCCATAGAGCTGAAGAACTGCGCCGACATGATGGTGTAGAAACCTTTTTTCATTCTCTTCGCTCGGAACTCTGTCCGGTTCAAACCGGTCTGCAGCGGTTACAAATCAGGCCTCAGCGCGCACCATCCACCAGGGGCCGCCTGGCCAGATCAGCCGGGCGCGGCGCGGTTATAGCACGCACCCTTGGCGCGTCGCCCAGCCGGCCCAAACCAGACATCAGGCGCTGGCAGAATCCGGTGCCCGGCCCAGCAGCCTGACAGCGCGACACAACAGCGACACCCCAGCGACACAACAGCGACCCGATGCCCCGTCCGATCGAAGCCCTGATCCATGCCGACGCGCTGGCCCACAACCTGGCCCGTGTTCGTTCGCAGGCGCCTGACGCACGGGTTTGGGCGGTCGTCAAAGCCAATGCCTACGGTCATGGCCTGGAGCGCGCTTTCGGGCCACTGCGATCGGCCGACGGCTTCGCGTTGCTCGACCTTGCCGAGGCCGTGACGCTGCGGTCGCTGGACTGGCGCGGCCCGATCCTGCTGCTCGAAGGCGTGTTCGAAGCGCGCGACCTCGAATTGTGCTCGCGACTGAACCTGTGGCATGTGCTGCACAGCGAGCAGCAGAT
>Ga0214919_10009357_pt1 | contig 12646 bp, 15 predicted proteins | sample LL1503_MetaG_FD_177994 | JGI IMG/M metagenome (GOLD analysis project Ga0214919, IMG submission 177994) | Freshwater microbial communities from Lake Lanier, Atlanta, Georgia, United States - LL-1503 | ecosystem: Environmental > Aquatic > Freshwater > Lake | place: USA: Georgia | collected...
TTTAGCGATTGTATTACTTCGTTATGATATTGCGTCAGAATAGTCTTATCAATGTTGAAAATATTAGCTTCCTCTTCATTTTTAGGAACAAATGATAATAATGTATTTAATGTTACTTTGTGATTGGTATTGGTCATATTATAAATTTGTTTATTATATATATTAAATAATAATCTTTAATATTTAATATATAATCTATTCCGTCTAATATAAATATATAAGTATCAAAATATTAAAAAATTGAATTTATTTTACCAAAATAAATGAAATATATAAACATAAAACAACATATTCAAAATGGATCTTGACTTAAAAATTAATTTATCGGTTATCCCTAATAAAATATACAGGGAACAATATTATGAAAAAGGGAGAGAAAGATTAACTTGTGAAAAATATTTTAGACAGGCGATAATGATTTACAACAAGGAGCAAAAATGGGTTAACTCCGGCTTCATCCAGATAAACGATTACACAAATATGTGCCGAATGGTAAAAGTTTGCAATCCTTATAAAAAAAATTTACACTTTTGTGAAAAATGGGAACATTATGGATCGCAAATGAATAAAACAGATGAGCATACAATATGTGACTTTTCGACTGGAAATATGGTCGGCACAGTAAAATCAGAATATGTGATAGGATTTGTAAAAACAGTAGAGCGAATTGTAGGCGACGTTTATTGTATGGTTGGTGACTTAGAAAGAGATCAGTATAGCGAGTTACTATTGGAGTGCTTGAATGAATATAGTGACGCAAACAAGCCTCCGAATGATCGTCTATCTTCAAAAAAAGATGAAGAATCTTTAGAAACGTGTGAATGTAATCTATTAGAGCTACTTAATATCAATGATAAATTTAATGATGGAGAGATAGACGAAAACCAACAAAAATATTTGACAGATGCTTTAAAATGTAGCTGTGATTTTAATAATCAGACTCAGCCTATACGACCAGAGCTAACCGAAGAAGAAAAGGTAAATCGACGTATTATGAAACAACATGCAAAACAAGAAATAAAACAAGTATTTGCACTTAATGGAATACACTCGGCACAGCAAAATGAAGTGCAATATAAAATACAACTTTATCAACTAGCTCGTATAGGTGTCACTTTCTTAGTTGCTTGTATATTAACAATTATCTTATTAGTTATTACTGGCATAATTTCTTAAATATGTTATATAAATTATTACGCAGTAACTTATATAAATTATTTTTTATTTTATTTTTATTTAACCCTAGGATTTTGTATTTAACCCTAGGATTTTGTATTTAACCCTAGGATTTTGTATTTAACCCTAGGATTTTGTATTTAACGCTAGGATTTTGTATTTAACGCTAGGATTTTGTATTTAACCCTAGGATTTTGTATTTAACCCTAGGATTTTGTATTTAACGCTAGGATTTTGTATTTAACGACTGCGACGAGTATTTGTGCGCTTGCGGCAAAATTCGCGTCTCTTGGCAGAACGTCTCGTGTTCTTGCATGACTTTATCTTGCGGCAAGACTTGGCAGGCTTTCCGGTGCACATAGATCCCTTAACGCGCTTTCGGTAATATTGACGAGCAGACAAAGTAGTAGCCATTTATATATTATTTTTAGAAAATAAATTAAATTATTGTTAAATAAATATTAATATTAATTATTTCTAAATATAAATATTTATCAGAAGTTTTATAATACGTGTTTTACAAATAAAAGAAAAAATATAATAATATAATATATGTTAGTTGCTAATTATATTATTTTGGCCATAATTATTATTGCATTAGGAATACTTTATCAGAAGTACTGTGAGAAACAATCATTAATTATTCCAGGAGATAGTTATGAAGAAATGAAAAAGTATTTGCTAAACGAATCATCTTTAGCCAAGAGTAAAAAACCAATATTATGGATCCACGTTCCTCATGAATATAACGCACGTGATTGGCTCAGTTTTGGCTCTCGCAGTTCATTCGAATTAAATCAGCCATATTTGTATTTAACTGTTAGAAGTATCATCAAGCAATGTGATCAATCCTTTTACATTTGCATTATTGACGACAAATCGTTCGCCAATTTAATACCCGGATGGAATATTGATTTGTCCTTAATATCGGATCCATTATTAGCCAATATTCGTCAGCTAGCTATGGCTAAGCTAATATACAATTACGGTGGCGTAAATGTGCCTATTTCGTTCTTATGTGCTCGAGATCTAATCGGGCTTTATGAAAAGGGCACAAATGGCGACACGATGTTCGTGTGTGAAAACGTTAATACGAATATTACGTCTACAACAGATTTATTTTATTGTGATGCAAGCTTTATGGGTGCAAAAAAGAATAATCCTGTATTGAATGAGTATATTGATTTTATGCAGCGAATAGTTTCAGACGATTATACAGCACAAAGTAAATTTCTAGGTGATTTTGATAGATGGTGCAATAAAAGAATTTCTTTAAAACGATTAAGATTGATACCAGGAACCGATGTTGGCACCAAAACGGTGGATGAAGAGCCTGTTACAGTAGATACATTGTTGAGTGAAGACTATATTCATTTTTATCCAAAGATGTATGGCATTTGGATCCCAGCGGATCAAATTCTTAGCCGCAGAAAGTTTGAATGGTTTGCACGTATGTCGCCTCAGCAAATATTCCAAGGCAATTTTATTTTAGCGAAATACATTGTATTGGCAACGGCGCCGGATGCAAAAATGGGATTAATTGAACCACTTGAAAACCAACCAGACTGGATTAGCTTTTGGAAAATTCCAATTACAAATAAAACTTTAAATATCTGGGGTCCAAAACCGCAAAATTTGGGTAACAACGTGCCGCGTGCAACAAATCCAGGAAATCTGCCATAGATGTAATATTTTAGAGATAGATGCAAACGACAGAAAAACAATAAATTATATAACACAAATAATATAAAAATTGCATTACATAATATAAATAACATAACTGAATAATAATGCCACCAATTCCAGTCAATTTTACAACATTATATAACTTGTTAGATATAGCTACAATAAATAACATAATAGAGATAAAAACAATAGATCCGAATAGATATGTTGCGCCTTGGAAGCAAACCCGATGGGTAGTAGGTTCATCATTGTTTTTTTTGATACCGTGTGCATATAGTTATAAAAATAATAGACTTTTTTTATCGGGCGTTACAGGATTAACTTCATTAATAAGCGTAAACTATTGGAGAAATGCTAATTATTCGTGGAGAAGAATAATGGATCGTATTTTTTCAAAACTATCATTTGCAATTTTTGTTGTTAGTGGAATAAAACATATTAATAAAATTCCTCATATTATTTGTGGTTATTCTGGATTAGTTGGTATAGGGTATTTCTATTACATGTCAAATAAGAATTCTGAAAATAAAAATAAAAATTTAGAGGAAAATATAGATACAAATAATGATATTTGGTGGAAATATCACATGATGTTTCATTTATTATCAGCGTGTAATCAATCTGTTGTTATTCACAGCATTTTAAGTTATGGAAAATGATACAATATAATATAAATTTAATGTTGTATGATTATTGAAATATAATATAATTCTATAGTATATTATATTTATGATGGAATTAAGGCTAATATATGCATTTTTAGTTGGCGCTCTTTCCGGTATATTAGGTGGCGCATTTGGCCTAGGTGGTTCATTTGTGATGCTTCCCGGCGTTATTTTGCTAAAAATTGTGCCAGATTATAAGACCGCAGTTGGTACCATTTTGTTTTCGTTATTGCCTCCGGTTTCGTTATTAGCTGTTATTGAATATGGCAAGCGAAAACAAGTAGATTATACTGTAGGTACTATATTATTTATTTCGTATTTTATTGCGGCCTATTTTGGATCTTTGATAAATAAATCATATGACAATAAAAAGCTGCAATATGGTTGCGCATTTACCTTTTTAATAATCACAATTTACTTTTTTTATAATGCATATACGGCAGCACCAGGTGAAAAATTCACATTATTAGGATGATAAAATATATTCAACGGCAAATAACTTGCTATATAGATGTTCAATATACGCAAAGATGTTGCCTTGACTATAAATGAATAAAAGAGGTGCAAAAATAGTAAAAAGAATTAATCCAATTAATCTGTTACCAATAGTATCAGAAAATAAATATTTAAAAACAATTAATGTGCTTACAGGTGCACACCAAAAGTATTTAATATATGAATTTAATATATCTTTGTTAGGTGTGTAAAATAAATGTATGGGAAATAATGCTAAGTTAACGGGTCCTGACCACAAATCATTTTGAAAAAGATGTTTTTCAATTCGTGCTAAAATGCAACCGTGAAAGTAGTAATTTAAATAAATGATCATCATCCAAATAAAGGTGTAAATATGATAATACATACTAACATCTTTGTCGATTAAATTGCATACTATAAATAATATGAAAAGGCTATGAAAAAATACTAGGATACTTGCTGCAATGAAATTGTTGTTAGTTAACTGCAATAACCAACCAGAAACTTTATCGATAATTATTTTTGTGTATTTTTTTCTATTCTCTAAAGCAAATAACTCCATTTATTATACTGAACAAATTAATATATATTACAATAAACTAATATATATTACAACTAACAACTAACATTTTACAACTAACAACTATTCCTTTTCTATAATGACCTGTTTGGATATGTTTTTTACGATTTTATCGTAATTTTGCATTTGTTCTTCCTTGCAGCTGCCAGACATTGTTTCACAAATTATTTGATTGTATTGATCATTTTGTTTTGAATCTGGATCATTATAATCAGGATTGTGTTTCTGCCATTCAAAAATGTTTTTAGACATATCAATTATTTTTTTACTTAGTTCTTGATTTTGTTGAGTTAGATTTATAACCATGTTAGTCAATTGAGTTGTATCATTTACGTTATTTGAATATTTATATTGATTGCATTTAGATAAATGTTTCCATAATCCACTTCTGCTATCATAGTTATGACCACAATTATTGCATATAAATTTTTTTGTAATCAATGATATATTTCTTGTTTGACTTGAAATAGTATTTCTAGTTACAGATGTTATATGTTTTAAAGATAAAATATGTTGATCATAATTACATTTTTTATTTGTATAATATTTGCATAATTTGCATTCATATTTAGTATTTAATACATTATTAACTATTTTAGAAGATATCTTACTAGACGGCGATGGTTCAATACTATTTAAAGTTGCTCCCAATAAAATATAATATTCTTGTTCTTTTTGTCTAGCTTCTAAACTATTTTTACAATTATAAAAATTTACAATTGACATATCCCAATTAGACCAATTACCATTTTCTCTTATAGTTTTATATAATTTTAAATTGTAACAAGGCGAATTAATATTATTGCAAGTTTGTTTGTGAGCATATTTTCTTTGCACAAAATTTATAGTATGACCTACATACACATCTTTTATAGAAGGATCTTTGCAAACAATTTTGTAAATAATAGTATTAGAATAATCTATTTCAACTTTAGGCATAACTATTTATATATAAAACCTTTAAATGTATATTTTATAATAATCTTATAAGTTTCCTGAACGGTCTTATTCGTTTCTTAAATAAGCTATTATTTGAAATAAATCAAGGTTTATCATTAAAAGTTTTAGGCATATAGGCAACAACGGCGTTGTCAAATTATGCTTAAAGCTTAATAAATGTGCATCAAAACTACTTTTCTTATTGGTTTTGTATTCACATTTTTCACAGAAAAAACGAGAGCAAATTTTGGCGTTCGTTTTCGTTGTCATCCGTTGTTAAATATGCTTATTGCGATTTAGAAAGAGCATCAAAACTTTAACGGATACTATTCTGCCTTCATTTTATCTATATTATAATACACATAAAATGAAGTAGTCAAATTATAGAAGCACAATGCAACAATGTCCGAAAGATCCGACACAGTGCATAAAAGAGTGAAACAAATTTGCTTGCAATGGGTCTTCACAGTAGCAAAAGCATTTAAAAAAATAGCCATAATAATATAGAACAATAGTTGATAAAAATGTAAAAATGATAAAAAATGATATTATATAATGCATTGTATTTAATGTTTCTTCACTGTTTAAATATTCAACCAATTTATTGTAAAAAATATACCCACCGTAAAGCGAAACAGAAAAAATAAAAATTTTATCGATAACTGTTGTTAAAAAAGTGTAATGCGAATGTTGAAATAATGATGTGATTAAAAGGGTGAAAAATAATCCAGCATATACATAATAGCCATAATACAATGCAACAGATACGTTGAGTAAAAAGACAAAACTGGAATAAAAACAGGAATTATATGATTCTATGTCTATGTCTTTGTTTTTGAAGGAATCAATTATATTATCTATTAAATACATAATATAATATTTTAATTTAATTTATTTCACATTTAATGTTAATCTTTCATATAAATAAAATAAGGCGTCAAGTAAATACTGATAATTAAAAACACAATATTAGTATCATAACTTCTTTGGTTTAATAAAGCACTTATTATAACAGCCATTATTACTAGAAAACTATCTCCTAATAAAGCACCAGCACCCGCTTCTTTTGAATAACCTTTGAAATGATCTAACATATCATTTGAGCCCTTAGGAACAATAGTAAAGAAAATATAAAACAGAAAGTCAAAGATTATTTGTATGAATACACATATACCAGCAAATGCTGTGAGACCAATCTCTAAACCACTTTTATAAACTAGATATCTTCCTAATAAGATATATAAAACACCAATCAATATATCTGCAATCATAGCAGACAATCTATATTTTTTATACCATCCTTCTAAAGAATCGATTTTGATATAAATTTTTGCGAAGGTAAAAAAAATGATAAATAGATCAGCATAAATATTAGCTGTTATTATAGGTATGTATTCAAATTTATTATTATAATTGATAGTAGGTTTCAAATTTGTAGTTTTTTCAATCAAAAAGGTAAGTAAAAATAATAATCCAACAATTAATAATCCACTCATATATAATTTAAACGTATATATAAAAATATATATATTCGTTTAAATTCATTTACACCCTTGAAGATTTAAAATGGGACATAAATAACTTAAATAAATTATTTTATTAAATATATAATGGATTTTCGTTTTGGACCAAGTAAACCTAAATTTACAGGAACTGATGAAGAATGGAATAAATTAAAACAAGAAATCGCTTGGTGGAATGAAGAGACTTCTAATTATCCTTTTGTTGCTGTAATCTGTCCTCATTGTGGAACAAAAAATATACACAAAGATAATGAATTAGATACACATAGAGAGTGTCATTTGATGTTAGATAAAAAAGGTAAAAAAATATATTATGATTGTCCTGGTTACTATATATGTAGATATATCAATACACCAAGATAGTTCTATTTTAATTCTTCAATGGTGTAAATTATCTTGTTAAAAATATCAAATAACTATTATAGTCTAAAACAATTTGTTACTGCAGTTTTTACTTTTGGTTGAAATAAAATTAATTTAATGCATGAATTAATTAATCGATCAAAGCTAGCTTTTTGACTTTCATCAGGTACTAAATTATATTGTTTTTCAATAAATTTATACAATTCTTTTATTAAAGATGCTAAATTATCAGAACTTAAGTTTGTATTAACCACACTACTATTATTCATAATGTCCGTTATTACAAAAAGAATTTCTGGAATATCATATTGATCAATTTTACCATCTCTCATTATATTGTCAACTGAAGTTTTTATACGCGTTGATGTTTCATCATCTAACATTATCTTGTCAAGTAAATATGCGACTTTAAATGCTGAAGTCATTTCTATTATATATATAACTAATATATTATATTTTAATTTATATTTTACACATTTTTTTGGATCATATGCTTATATATTTAATTATGAATTAATATACACATTAAAATTAGTCCAAACTTCTCTGCAAGTAGGACAAGTTCTCAAAATCCCAGTACGATGTCTTAGCCATTGTTTAAGAGCATTTTCTAAAAAATTATTATTACAGCTATAACAAGTCATATAACGTTGACTGCTTAGGATTTCTTCGTGACTTATATTGCACATTGAACGATCCGAGTTTATAACTAAATGTAAAACCATTCCATCAGGAATTGGATATTCTACTGCAGGTGCATTAGGTCCAGTTGCTCCAGCATTACTATAATTGTTAGTAGAATTGTTAGTATTGTTCGCTATATAATTTCCAGACATATCAAACATTCCAGCGTTAGGAGGTGTACCAACAATTGGTATAATAGGATGATCTATAGTGCTACTTTCAATAAAAGCAGGAATATTATTTGTTAGTAACCCACCTAAACCATTTTGACAGCGTAAATTATTTAAATATACATTATGAATAACTATTTTTTGCTGGTCACAAGAAAAATCAAGACATAACGTAGAATTTTCAAGTGTAGATAAGTTGATTGCACCAGAAAAGGTATGAAATCCAATTTCTTCAAAATTGGTATAATTGTTAAAAGGCATATAAAGTAAATTATCTGAAATTTTAACACAAGCAGTTAAGATTAGAAAGCGGTTATACTCAAACCGCAACAAATTGTTAATATAAAATTTAATAGATGTTAGTGCTTGAATGCAGCATTGTATTAGAAATCCCTTGGTAACCCCATTAAAAACATTTGTATTTATTTGAAACCGACTATTGTTACTAATAGATGGACTGTTCGCAACATATAATGTTCTAATTTGAGTAATTAATTTAGAATTATCATTTATAATTAAACGTTGATTTTCTTCATTATTATGCATATATACTTTTGTCATAAGGCTAAAACTCTCTGTATAATTTGCAATTTCGTGAGAACTTTTTACGATAAATTTGACAGAAGAATTGTACAAGGATCGAACACTTATTTTATCAAATAAAGATAAAAACGGAATACAAACATATATTTTATTGTCAAATATTTTAGCAGGTTTTAATCCGTGCAACAATGAAAATGGCAATTGCAGAACAGTTTGCTCCGATATTTGCAATACCAAGCGCACACTATGAAAAAGCTGACAAACATTGTTAGTTAGTTCAGCGTCAGATAACAGTCCATCCTGGTTTACATTTGAAAACAAATTGATTACAATGTATTGTGGATCGTATGCGTCATATTCGCGTGTTAATTCGAGCTCTTTATTGGAATTAAAATCGAGTACTTTGTTACCAACAGCATAGTTTTGATTAATCAAACGGGGTTGATTATTATTTCCGGAAATGATTTGCATAACCATTCCGTAATTTATATAATTGTCTGAATTTATATAATTGTTTGACATTATTACATTATAATGTAATGAAGGTTTAAATTGATTTATAATATTATTAAAAAAACAATTTAAATGCAATTTGATATAATAATATAACCTAGAATATGACGTCACAAACCGAGAGTTATTTAGTATTATGCGTAGAGGAGCGAGATGAGTTCGATTATGATTCAGTTGTAAATAGACTATTTATTTGTCACGACTATGAGACTAATACATATGTAGTTTATGGAAAAGTAACTGTACAAAATGATCATACATATGAGCCATATTTTTTTAGAGCTACAAGATCAATTAATATGTATCAATTTGTAAAATTTGTAGTAGGTAAGGATATTCCTGCTAGTTATACCTTGTATAATTATAATAATGTGCCGTACAATATAGAAAAAGTAGATTATACTTTTATGGAGCAAAATATGGATAAGAATTACGAGCTAGCTACGTATGATATGGTAAGTCTAGACAAGAAAAGATTTAGGAAAACAATGCGTATGTTGAAAAATGTGTTTAATTTTTATTAGATAATAATATATTAATATAATAATATAATAATATAATAATATATTATAAATGCATAATTTGCGTCAGATAAAACGTATTCAAGGTTTTTGTTATAGATCGTCTAATCCATATCAATGTTTAGGATTGCAATCAAATACAAGTACAAATACAAGTACAAATACAAGTACAAGTGTTACTGAAGAACCTGTTGATGTAAATAAATATTCTAATTTAAATTATGTGTTATCTACAAATGGGTATCTTACAAGCGAATATAATGTTATGTCAGATGCACTAAACAAGCCATTTTGGGAATTGTTGTATCAAGATGCATCTACCGGAATTTTTTATGATTATATTAGTACATTTAATAGTATTCAAAGTTACAATGCAGATGACTACAATTGGAATGTTTTAGAAACAGGAGTAAGTCAAATTATAAGGAATGATAAAAGATTTAATTTTGTAAATCAAACGTATATACTTAAAGAAAATGTTGCAATTCCTCCCTTATTTCCTCAAATAAAATATATACCTCTAATTGATATAAATGGAAATGAAACCGGAATCAGTTCACCATTAAATTTAACAACTACACTATCATCATTATCTAGCATAAAATATAAAGAGAGTACTATAAATAGAACGTCTGCATTTGTTTATGAACCAAATAATGTATTATTTTTATTAATAGATACAAATACACAAAAAATTTACGCGATGCAAACATGGACAAATAATACACCAACTACAGAAACACCTCCTCCTGATTTTTTTGATGTACATCCAGCAAATATAATAAATCCAACTACAAATTTTTATTATTTAGGGTCAGTATTAAAAGATAGTTTATATGTGTCTACTTTATTGCCTGAAGGATGGGTATACACACAGTGTAGATTGGATAAAGAGAGTATGGTAGTATTAATGGCAAATCCTGAAAAAAATTGGTATGCTAAAGTAGTAACAGATGGATTAGGAAATAATTACCAATATATTAGAGAAGAGGAAGCGCCTTTTTTATATGATATATTTAAATAATTCAAACCTGAACAAAAATTAAAAATATACATTATAAATTATATCATATTTAGATCGGTCATATTTAATTTGAGATGTATATGTAATTTTGTTATAATTACATATTTGTCGTAAAACAGTAATAAAAGAATTATACGTGGATTTGCGTTCAAGATATTTACGTTTAGATATATGATAATATGACCTGCATTCTTCTAAAAATGCGGGTATAGTTTCATTAAAAATGCCTTTTTTATAAGAATTATTATTAATAATGTAATATTTATCAGTTTTTACTGCGATATCTTCTAGTATTTTGAATAAAATATCGTTTGGTACATTATTTTTAAATATTTGTGAATTCATTTGTATTTATAATAGCACTATAAAATTATTAAACATCAATGTCTAATAATTTATAAGATACTTATGCAAATTATTCAATTCTAATTACAACTAAGTGTCGAAATATGTAACGCAGAGTGCATATTATTTGAAAATAATGCAAGTTCAATCTCATCTTCGTGTATATTATGAAAAATAGTGATATACTTGCAAATAATAGGAATAACATCATATTTTTGTTTTTCTGTTAATAATTCAGTAATTTTAACAAAAAGAAAATAATTATCTAAAATATCCATAACAGAATATCCCTTATCACAAAGATTGTATAATATACTGATTGCTTTATTTAATTGTCCATTTTTAATCAAAAGCGTATATTCATCAAAAATATGAAAGCTTATGTTGGTGCAAACATTTGTCGCTAATTCAAGAGTGATTTGTTGATTCAATAGTTTAAATTTTTCCATATAATTTATCAAAATTTTAGCCGTATTATTGCATACATTTAGTATAAATTGTTCAGCATCACTGTCAATAATAATATTTTCAGAAGTCTTAATTTTATGCATAATAGTGTACAAATTTTCTCGTTGTAATGGTTTAATTTTGATGATAATAAGTCTAGATTGTAGCGACTCTATAACCTTCTGAGAATTGCTACACGAAGAAATAAAATGAACATTATGACTATATTTATCGATACAATTTCGAAATACTTGTTGACTCTGTTCATTAATTAGATCAATATCATCAAGAACAACAATTTTCTTTTTACCTTTAACAGAAGAACACGTCTGACAGAATGTCTTCACGTCATTACGGTAATAATTAATGCCCTGTTCTTTCAAGCTATTTATATGCAGAATATTGTCTTCATACGTTGTATCAGCGTTAGCATTAGCATTAGCATTAGCATCATAATATTCTCGAATAACCGCATTCAAAAAAGCTGTTTTGCCGCAACCAATATCTCCAATGAATAAAATATTTAAATTATTAATATTAATAAGAGCATTTAGTATTTCAAGCATTTCACTATCAGTCTCAAAGTCATTAAAATGTGTTGGTTGATATTTATGTAAAAAAAGAGGAGTATTCATTTTATATAAATATATACGTTGATAAGTATTTAAGTTTATCTTGCATAATAATAATATATGATTAATTCTTCTAATTCGTCAAATTCGTTCTATAATACATTAGATGTTCCAGAAACGGCAAGTGCAGATGAGATCAAAAAGGCATATAGAAGATTATCGATGTTATATCATCCTGATAAGAATGGAAATAGTCAGGAATCTACCGAGAAATTCCAAAAGATAAGCGAAGCGTATGAAGTTTTAGGAGACGCCGAAAAGAAGAAAGAGTATGATTTAACACAAAATAATCCATTTTTTAAAATGATGAGTCAAGGAAATATGAATATGTCGGGTGGTGCTAATCCAGTAGACGAAT
>Ga0214919_10009359_pt1 | contig 12644 bp, 8 predicted proteins | sample LL1503_MetaG_FD_177994 | JGI IMG/M metagenome (GOLD analysis project Ga0214919, IMG submission 177994) | Freshwater microbial communities from Lake Lanier, Atlanta, Georgia, United States - LL-1503 | ecosystem: Environmental > Aquatic > Freshwater > Lake | place: USA: Georgia | collected 2015-03-15
AAAAGTTTTGTGGAGGGACAATATTTCCAGCCCAGTGCCAGTACCCTCGAATGGCGTAGGCAAAAGGTTCCATAAGAAAATCGAAAATCATGGCAAATGCGCCAGTGGCGATTGCAATCGGTGCACGGGAACCATCACGCCAGTACTGGCTTAAGCTTAGATTTGCACCTGCCACGACGGTGAACCATGCCAATGGAATTGCTAGAGGAAGAACTCCGCCCATGCGGGGGCCAAAGGCGTCGGTGTAGGAGTAGGATCCGAATGGAATCCCACTCATGGTTCCGACTGTTTCAAGTAGTGCGGAGGAAATGAGGATAGCAGCCGCCGTGATGCGGGCACGGCGCAGGCCCAATCGATCGACAGCCGAGAAGTAGACATGGCTTGCAGCAAGAAGCATGGAAATAAAGTCACCATTCCGAAGGCAAAAAGTAGTGAAAAGAATTAACCATGAGGGCAGTGGAAGGGTGGCTGCCCAATCAGGAGTCAGGCGAAAGGTCACAGCCAGAAGACCGATTCCGGCCCAAATGAGGAAGAATTTCCAGAGCCATTCACGAAGGCGTGCAGAGATCACCCCTTGAGGTAAGAGTAGGAAAGCTTCCGCGACAAGCTTCGGTCGGCGTTGACTCGGGGGCGATAGGGGACGAAAAAAGAACATGTTTGGAATTCCGACGATCGGTTGGCTCTGTGCGGGGTGCACGGGTTTGGGATTAACCATGGGTTTTGCGCCATTCAGTCAACCTTTGGCCGGGTGGTTAGGATTAATTCCACTCGCTTACTATGGAGTTCGACAGAGGCCAAACCTAAAGCAAAGCTTCGGGTTGGGTTGGTTTGCTGGTGCGACCCACTTTCTGACGACCTTCAGTTGGTTAACAACTGTTACCGTGGCGGGATGGGTGCTTCTGTGTCTGTACATGGCGATCTATCCGGCGCTTTGGTTTGTCCTGTGGGTTCGGTTTGCAGGTGGTGATGTTGGGCGAATGACGAGCGCTGGAAATATCCAGCATGTGTTCCTCGGGGCCTCGGCCTGGGTCTTAACCGAGTGGCTTCGAGGGGTCGTTTTTAGCGGATTTGGTTGGAACGGGTTGGGGGTATCCCAAGGAAACCTTCTCCTTTTGGCACAGGTTGCGGATTTAGGGGGAGTTCCGCTGATATCTTGGGTAGTTGCGTTTGGGGGGTTGACGTTGAGTCTAACAGCAAGGCGTTTTGAGTTGGAAATTCGAGGCATGCAGAAGTGGAAACCGCGTTGGGACTTTACGGCTGGGGTTTTTGTTTTGGGGATGACGATGGTTTATGGAGCACGAGGAATCCTGCGGACGGATGAGAAGCCTTTTGTAACATTGCGATACGCTGCGATTCAGCCTGCTGTTGCCCAAGATCCGTGGCGATCTGCCAAGATGGTCAAAGTCGCGGAAGAGTTAACGCGTTGGTCGGAGATAGCTCTAGTTGGAGGGGGTCCAGTTGATCTTTTGGTTTGGCCGGAGAGTTTGGCGGGGACGGGATGGAGGGAGGAGCCGATATTTCAAACCGCTGCTCAGAAAGCTCGTCATTGGGGAGCAAGAAGTTTGCTGGCAGGGTCGCTAGATATTCGTGGCGCAGAAACATTTAACAGTGCGGTGCTTTTTACGGGCGAGGAAGGTCGACCTCCGCAAGTTTACGACAAATCTCACCTCGTGATCATGGGGGAGTATGTTCCTCTTGCGGGTATTTTCCCTTGGCTAAGAAAGTTGGTTCCACCAGGTGGAGATTTAACAGCAGGAAAATCTCCAGGAGTTCTGGAATTGGCGGAGCGGGGAGTGAAAGTTGCGCCTTTAATCTGCTTTGAAGATTCGGTAGCGAGGCTAGTTCGGCGTGCTGCCATTCAACTTCCTCACCTTTTGGTGAATTTAACAAATGATGCGTGGTTTGGGGGTTCGGCGGGTGCAAGACAACATTTGGAAAATGCGCGATTTCGCGCAATCGAGACTCGGTTGCCTCTTCTCAGGGCTACGAATGATGGGGTGACAGCTTTGATCCATCCGCGTGGTACAATCGTGGCTGAAGTTTGGGACGTAGAGAGAAAGTCCTACCAACCTCCCGGTTTTATTACGGGCGAAATGGAGCTAAGTGAACCTAAGGCCACCTTTTATACGCGTTGGGGGGATTGGACGGTTTGGGTCTCTATGGGGTTGGTTTTGGTGGGGCTGATACGGTTCCGGGATGTCGCTTGAGCCACCGGGCGTTTTCGGGCATTTTTAGAAAGTCATGACTCTGCCTGCCGAAACCATCGACCTCACCTCCGTGAACTCCCGCTTGCGCGAGTTACGGAGGTTTCTTTGACCCGACAAAACTCGATTCGCAATTGAGGGAGTTTGAGGGGCGGATGTCGGCCCCAGATTTTTGGAATGATTCTACGAAAGCCCAAAAGGTTGCCGCGGAAGCCAATGCTTTACGGAAGAAACTGGATCAGATGAAGGAGTTAGAGCGGAAGATCGCTGATTTACCAGTCCATCAGGAGTTGGCTGAGGAAGATGGGAGTCTGACCGCTCAAGCAGATTATGCCCGGGAACTGCGTGAGGGAGTTGCGATGCTCGAGCAGACCGAGGTTCAGTTCATTCTTTCGCAACCGGATGATCGTCGAAACGCAATTTTGAGTCTCAATGCTGGGGCAGGGGGAACCGAGGCGTGTGATTGGGCAAATATTTTGATGCGTATGTATCAGAGGTGGGCGGAACGACGCGGCTTTAAAGTCGAGGTGCTGGATATTCTTTCGGGCGAGGAAGCAGGCATTAAAAACGCCATGTTGAGAATTTCGGGTGAAAACGCATATGGATATTTAAAGGCTGACCGAGGAGTTCATCGTTTGGTTCGCATCTCCCCATTCAATTCGCAGGGTAAGAGGCAAACTTCGTTTGCGTCGGCCGAGATCGTGCCTGAACCAGATGAAGAGGTGGAGCTTGAGATTCCTGATAAAGATGTGCGAGTGGATGTCTTTCGAGCTGGGGGTCATGGCGGACAAGGGGTGAACACGACCGATTCGGCAGTTCGCATCACCCACTTTCCTACGGGCTTGGTGGTGACCTGTCAGAATGAGAGATCTCAGATCAAGAATCGGGCCACGGCGATGAAGGTTCTGGCCGCGAGGATCAAGCAGGCGGAGCTGGATAAAAAAATGGCAGAGCAAGAGCAGAATTATGCGGCAAAAGGTCAGATTGGCTGGGGTCACCAGATCCGTTCCTATGTTCTGCAGCCCTATCAGATGGTGAAGGATCTGCGAACGGGTGAGCAGACGAGCGATGTGCAGGCGGTGTTGGACGGAGAGATAGACCCTTTTCTGAATGCTTTTCTCAAAGGAAAAAAGAGAATGGGACCGATTGAGGAAGAGGAGGACGAATGAGCGCGGGAAAAGATCGTCTTGCGGAGATTCTAGGCAATAAGCGTAAGGAAGCGGCAGCTATCGAGGAAAAAATATCTGAGCTCCGAAAGCAGGCCCTTTTACGAAATGATTTCCGTGGATTTCGTTCCAATTTGTTCAAACCGGGGATCGTCACGGTGATTGCCGAATGTAAGGCGGCCTCACCGACAGCGGGAACGATTGTGGGAAAGTATGACCCAGTTGCCCAAGCCAAACTGTATGAGCGGGGAGGGGCTGGGGCGGTTTCAGTTCTGACCGATCAGAAGTATTTTAAGGGTTGTTTGGAGGACATGAGGACAGTCCGTTCGGAGGTCTCTATTCCGGTTTTGCGGAAAGATTTCATACTCACGGAGGCACAAGTCTATGAAAGCGTGGCTTCGGGGGCGGATGCCTTTCTTCTCATTGTGGCGGCTTTGACGGATGAGGAGTTGAAAAGGCTCTATGAGCTGGGGAGAACGCTTCAGTCTGATGTTTTGGTTGAAGTGCATGACTTAGCGGAGATGGATCGAGCGCTGGAGATTGATGCGGATATCATTGGAATCAACAACCGAAACTTGCATACGTTTGAGGTGGATTTGAAAACGACGACGGAGTTGGCGCCGGAAATCCCTTCGGATTGTCTTGGAATTAGCGAGAGCGGGATTCGGAACAGGGAAGATGTGAAAGCAGTTGTGGCTGAGGGGATTCACTGCGTTCTTGTGGGGGAGACGCTGATGAGGGATGGGGATCCCGTAAAAGCCCTAAGGGATCTGAGGGGATAGCCTTTCTGTTTTCCTAGAAATGTAGGAAGGTTTCATATCGTGGGATTTTGAGGTAGAGTCAAAAGATGGGAACAGCTGTCGATTCGGAGGCTATGCCAGATGCTTCAGGCCACTTTGGGGCCTATGGGGGAAGGTATGTTCCAGAGACTCTTGTCGCCCCACTCGAGGAGTTGGCGGCTGAATTTGCTCGTGCTCAGAAAGACCCAGCATTTTTGCATGAGCTTAAGGAAATGAGGCGTGATTTTACGGGTCGACCCACGCCCCTCTACTTTGCGGAGCGACTCACCGAGAGATGCGGTGGGGCAAAAATTTATCTAAAAAGGGAAGACCTGCTTCATACGGGAGCTCATAAGATCAATAATGCGCTCGGGCAGGTCATTTTAGCCCGTCGCATGGGGAAAAAGAGAATTATTGCTGAGACGGGTGCTGGGCAGCATGGTGTCGCGACGGCCACTATGGCGGCACGGTATGGGATGGAGTGCATCATTTATATGGGGGAAGAAGACATGCGGAGACAGGCGCTAAATGTGACTCGAATGAGGCTATTGGGGGCTAAGGTGGTGGGGGTAACGGCTGGTCAGAAAACCTTGAAGGAAGCGGTCAACGAGGCGATGCGAGATTGGGTTACCAATGTTCGAACAACTCACTACGTCCTAGGCACAGCATACGGTGCGCATCCTTATCCTTACATGGTGCGTGAGTTTCATCGTGTCATTGGGGAAGAGGCCCGCACGCAATTGATGCAAAGAGAGGAGAAACTTCCTGATGTGATCTGTGCATGTGTGGGTGGAGGCAGTAACGCGATTGGAATCTTTTACGCGTTCTTGAATGATTCGAGCGTCCGCTTGGTAGGGGTTGAGGCAGGAGGCGAGGGAATTAAGCCTGGGAGACACGCAGCACGATTCCAAGGAGGCAAGCTTGGCGTGTTGCAAGGGTCTAAATCATTTCTCCTACAGAACGCGGATGGCCAGATTGAGTCGACTCACTCGGTTTCAGCAGGTTTGGACTATGCGGCTGTGGGGCCAGAGCATTGCCATTTAAGAGAGATTGGTCGGGCTGAATATACTTACGCGACAGATGATGAGGCGCTGAATGCTTTTTCGACCCTTGGAAAAATAGAGGGTATCTTGCCCGCGCTGGAGACGGCTCACGGAGTTGCTTTTGCTATGAAAGAGGCCCCACGAATGAAGAAGGACCAGATTATTTTAGTGAATCTTTCAGGACGCGGGGACAAGGATGTGAACGAGGCAGCCCGATTTTTACTGAAGGATTAGTAATCTAGATTTAGACCCTACAGGATTCCCAATTCGTGTGAGGCGAAAATGAATCGGGTTGTGATGACTCTTGCCATTTCACGACCCCGGGTAGAAAACTTTGCGAGAGTAGGTGCGTTGGTGACTGGAATGGTCAGAGTCAGAAGAACAGTATCTCGATAATCTTGCCACGCTTCGTGAGACGGATAGTTCCGTACCTTTTGTCGAAGAAGTTCATGGTGCCAAAGGTTAAATAGCTCCACATGTTGTATCAGGGTAAGGGGTTTCTGTGAGCTACCTCCGGCGACTCGAGCGAGATCAAAGGCTGGGCATCCGACAAACGAGAGGCCCCAATCGATAAAGCGAACTGCTTTTCTTTGAAAGAAAATGTTGTCGGACCGCAGATCCCCATGAACGAGAGTGAAAGGGCGTTTTTTTAAACGAGTCAGAACAGAAGGGATACGATTAGGTAGTGTTGAGAAGAGATCCTGATTTTCATCTGAAAGTCTGGCCCAGCGGAAGAATCGAGGAAGATTCTTTTTTAACTCGTGAGCGCGCATGTAGAGATGGAGGGGCAAGCCTTTGGCTTTTTTTAGCGAGGGGGAGTTCCAGAATTGTGCATGGACTTGGGCTATTGCGAGCACGGCAGCCCGCAAATCGTTCCACGAAAGTCCACGAACTTGATCGATATTTCGGGCGTTTTTTATCTCCTCCATCAAAAGGAGGCCATCCGATCCCTGATTCGCAGTAGTCCCGTAATACAGGTGGGGCGAGTGCTTTCCGCGGAGAGGAACGAGCAGGTGGTACGCCGCGAGTTCTCTGTCAAAAACATGAAGTTCTCTGGCCCACCGTTTCCGTTCTGCAATATTGGTTCCAACCTTTAGAATGTAGCGGATGGGATCAGCCGTGCGGGTCGCATGAAAAGTCTGGCTTAGAAAACCAACCGAACGTGTCGGCCGAAGCAGAAAGCGCGAACTCTTCAAGGTTGTGGCTGGGGGATTCGAAGGACTTGGCCTGTGCGAATCACGGAGTTCTTGGGGAGTTGATTGAGCGTGCGAATCTGCTCTGCCGTGGCCAAGACACCTCGTTTCTCGAGCTCACGGGAGATCTGAATGAGGGAATCCCCTTGTTTGACAGTGTACGTTGCGGCTGAATTCTTGGAATGGGAGGCTGGCGGCATTGTCTTGGATATTCTTTTGCCAAGGAGTTTACGAAGTTGTTCGGAGGGAGAGGCAAAGTTTAATGCCTGGCCATCTTGTAAGAGAAAGGATGCAACACCAATCACGCGGCCTTGGGAGTCGAGGACAGGGGATCCACTTGAACCTTGAGATATCGGGGCGCTGATCTGCAGAACCTCCCGCTTCGGTTTGGGTAATTGGCGACGTGCCGAGACAATTCCCTCTGTTAGTGTTCCCTCAAGGCCTAAAGGGCTACCGATAATTGCGATACGGCTTCCCGCCTCGGCTGATCCATCGGGTGCAAGGGTGAGAAAAGGTAAGTCTTTCGCATCGAATTGAATGAGTGCGAGGTCGTTTCGAGGGTCGGTAGCTATAATTCGTGTGACGGGAAATAGGCCTCCATTTTCTGCTTTTGCGATAATGGTGTGAGCTTGTGCAACGACATGCTGATTGGTGACAAGAAGTCCGTCAGAGGAAACTAGAAAACCTGTTCCTGCACCGATGGTTTTGCCGTCCTCATCTTGAAGGACAAGCAGGTATACCGCAGGGCGAGTTTGTTTCGCCAACGCACGAAGGTCGGGGGCCTCATTGGCGGCGTTTAAGCCGAGGGAAGCCGATAGGAGTAGGGCAAGCAGGAGGCGGTGCATTTACTTGAGTTAAGAGAATTTCTGTAAAGAGGCGAGTTCTTGTCGGTGGTCAGGGATTGCGGCAACGGGGGTTCATGAGGCATGATGGAGAAGATGAAGTTTGGAGGAATTTTTAAATTTATTGCGACGACAATTCTCGGGTTTTTTGGGGTAATTGTTACGATGCTTTTCGAGCCTAACGTATTTCGCGGGGTGACACTCCCCTTAGTGGCTCGTGCGGTGGGTTGGAAAGCAAGGGCGGAATCGGCTCGCCTCACCCCTTTTGGCAAACTCCAGATCGAGGGAATGGAGTTGGTGAACCCTGCGAAGTCTCGTGTTGATCTTGATTCCGCGCTCGTTCTTTTGGATTTGGAGAGCTTGCTTACGGGAAAACCTGAAATTATTGAGGCGGACTTTAAGTTCGGGTTGATTGATCTTGAGTGGAAGGAGAGTTCTACAAACGAACCGTTGCCTGTGATTCCCTTTACCTTACGTGAGGCGAATCTTGAAATTATTGAGGGTAGAATACGAAAGGGGGCAGGAGCTTGGATTCTGGGTCGGGTCAAAGGACAGGCAAAGGGATGGGATGGTCAATCGCCCCGTGAAATTCAGGGAAAAATCGAAAAGTTCTCTTGGAACGGTCCCGGCCAAGAGGAGTTGACTGGCTCGGCAGGATTTCAAGCACAGAAAAGCGTGGGGCTAGGAAAGTTGGCAAATTGGGAAGGGCAACTTACCGTGGATTTGAACACCGTGGTGGATTTTTCTCCTGTTGAGTTGGTGGCGCCTTGCCAATTTCTCTTGCAGGGAAAAATCAGCACTTCTCCCGATGGTGATTGGAAAATGGAAAAGATGCACGGCGCTTGGGAGGGAGTGGGAGGAGCGAAAGTAGCGACCTCTGCGACTGGTCAATGGAATCGGGTTGGGGATTGGGGTGTGGATCTCTCAATCGATCCTGTGGATTTAGCTGTAGTGGGTGTTCTGTTTCAAAGTCGGGGGGTGAAATCGGTTGAGGGAAATCTTGGGGGCGTGATTCACCTTGAGGGAGGAGATCGTAAGCCGGTTCAAGGTCGGGCAAAACTGAACGGTCAGGGGGTGCAGATTGCGTCGGGCTTAGGTCTGTTGTGGCCCGCACGCCCTGCTGAACTTATGGGAAGTGTCGAAGGCGCTTGGACATCGGAAGGAAAAAATCTTCGAATCAGCAATTTTCAGATCGAACTCGGACAAAAAGGGGGTGCAAGAGATTTACAGGCGAGCTTGGATCGTCCTGCAGAGTTTTGTTTTCAGAATGTTCTGCCTAAGTCGACTGAGACCGCGACCTTGAAGTGGTTTTTTCAAGGAATGGAGTTGGCTGCGGTGGTTCCCCTCTTTGTGTCTCCTAAAAATCTAAGAGTCCAGGGTGGACAACTTTCGGCGAAAGGGGAGGCAAAGATTCAGGGCGGAAGTATTCAGGTGATGGGGAGTATTACGAGCCGTGCGATGCGAGCCAGTGGAGATTGGATCCAGGGTGATTTGCAGGGGGAGTCTGTTGGGGTGCAGTTCCGAGGTATTTTCGAAGAAGGAAAAAAAATCCGTTTGGATGAGGCGAATTTTCAGGCGGCTTGGGCGGGAGGTGAGGCTCAGGATTTAAAAGGAAAAGTAACGGCCGAGTGGGATACATCGAAGCGGCAGGGTTGGGTGGTAGCCGATGGGGAGGGGGGATTGGCGGGCTTAGGCCAAGCCTGGTCGGGTGCAAAACTCTGGCCCGATTCAGGTCAAGTGAAGTTGCATTTAGAGTTCTCGGGGAATCTACAAGATCAGGGGAAGGGTCTGGTATCTCTTTCCTTGGACAATATGCATTGGGCTGGAGAGGTGGCGACCCCTTGGCGAGCGAGAGTGTCGTCTGAAGTGACCCACCAAGCTGGGCAGTGGAGGTTACCTGAACTTGTTGGGCAGGCGGATCGAGGAGGCCAAGTTTTACTCAATAGCAAGGGGAGTGCGGAGTGGACACCGTCCAAAGGAGAGGGCATGGGAGATTTGGAAATTGTGAGGGTTGAGTCTTCGTGTCTCGTGCCGATTCTAGGTTTGGTAACTCCCAACTGGAAATGGCAAGCGGCGGCAGGTTCTGGATCTTTTCATTTTGAAAGGAAGGGAAGTCAGGATCGAGTGAGGGCGAAAATGGATGGAGCGATCACAGTCGAGACAGGGACTCCGGAGCAGTCGAGGTTGGTTGATTTTTCCTCAATTCTGGGTGGTGTTCAGGCGACTTGGCCTTCGGGAAGTTCAGGAAAGCTGTCTGTTGAGGAGTTGTCACTCCAAGCACGCCATCGAGATGGGCGTGACGCCCTAAGAGCCTCTTTGGATCAAATTATGACTCTGGAAAAAGTGGGGAAAGGCGAGTGGCGACCTGGGGGCCAGGAAGTCGCAACGGGTTCGGTTGAATACACAGGTTGGCCGATCGGTTTATTTGGGCCTCTTATTTTCCCGAACGCAAAAGAGACTTCCCTCATGGGAACCTCATCGGGCTATGTGAAAGTACGATGTGATCCGAAAAAGGGAAAATTCGAAGGAGATGTAGAATTGGAAATCCCGGACTTTACAATCGATCTACCTCGAATTCAGCTTCAAGAAAATCAAGTAAAGCTTAAGGCGGGCCTTACGTTGAGCGGTAGGGGCGAGGTGAATGTTCCTCATGCGAGTCTTGATGTGCAGAAAGGCGGGAAAAGTTGGTTGAACTGCAGTGTGCAGAGGGAGAATCGACCTGCCCTCTTGGTGAAAGGAACGGTGGACTTGGGTGTACTGAGAGATGTTTGGGTGGGGATATCTGAAAACATTTCTAGTGGTTCGATGACTCTTCAAGCTGAAGTAGGGGATTTAAAGGATGGGGTGCGAACGATTGGATATAGTGTCGTGATTCCTGATTTCTCGGGCGGACCTGCGGGGCGAGGTGGTGTGACTGGGGCTGAGGTGCGTAGCCAAGGTATTTTGAATTGGAATCAAGGTTGCCAAGCGATCAAGGAGGTGGAGTTAACCGCCAAGAGCGCTAATGGAAATTTAGCATTGAGTAAACTGACATGGATTCGTGACGGAGCATGGGCATGGGAGAGTGCGCGGTTCTCTGAGGGTTGGGTCGCTTGGTTGGTTAATCCTTGGTTAGAGCCTAGCCGTTGGGTGGATGGGGATGTGGTTCTCGGACCTGGGTTCTGGCAACCGGCTGAATATGGGGGAAGCGGAGAGTTGGATTTGAGTTTGGTGGGGGCGCGGTTGATAGAGAATCCCAAGGAAGAGGATATTTCATTTGGGCTCAGTGGTAGCTTTGATTACGACACCCGAACAAAAAGTTTGGCTTTCAAAGACGGAACTTTGGTTTCGACAAAATTTAAAGATGACCCAGTCGTAATTCCTGCCCTTCGGGTGGGAAAAAAATCGGTAACGGCTCAGGTAAGAGGAGGGACGCTCGACCTACGGGGTTTTCTGGCTCAGACAGAGGCAATTCGAAATGCCAAGCCCGTGGCTGGGACACCGCCCCCAGTTGACGATCCTTGGAAGGTAGATCTCAGTCTGGATTTGACGAAAATTATTGTCGAGGAGGCAGAGGTGGGCCCGATTCACGTTCCGCGCTTCCGTTGGGGACCGGAAGGGATTTATTTGGACCCCTCGGTGGTACAGGTCAAGGGGGGGGTGATTCGAGCTTCGCTCGTTCAAGACACGGGATTGAATCAACCTGTTCAAGCGAATCTGGTTATGAATAAGTTTCCGCTGGGGGCGATTTTGGGAAATGTGATCACGGATGCGAACGGGCCGATCGGGGGTTGGATCGATTTGCAATTGGCAGCTCAGGCGACAAAACCGACTTTAGAGGAGGTTCGGAAGTCACTGAGCGGGCAGGGTAGTTTTCGATTGTATCAAGCCCACTTGGAGAGGCTGCCCTCACTGCAGAAGGCGTTAGCGGCGGCAGGAACCTTTTTGGGATCTAGTTTTATCGCGGGAAGTGAGATTAATGATTTAGGCTCAAACTTCACTTTGCAAGGAGAACGGATTAACGTGCCCGACCTGAAAGTCAGCGGAACGGCGTTGTCGGCCAATCTGGACGGGTGGCTCAACTGGTGGAGTCAGGCATTGGATTTTAAGTTGAAGTTTGCTTTGACCAAGGAGGCAATGCAGAGCAGCGGGCAACTGCAGGGCGTGATGACGCAGTTGGTCGGATCGAGCAACGATTACTATACGAAAATTCCTGGTTCGGCCACGATCACCGGAACAATTCAGGATCCGAAGGTGAATATGGATGTGTCGAAGATGTTGGCAGAGGCTGGCATTAATCTCCTGATCAATGCGCCAGTAGGTATTTTGCAAGGAGCAGGAGGTGCCGCTGGGGGTGCGGCTGGGGCCGCGACTCAGCCTGCGGGTGCAATCTTGCAAGGGGTGGGTAATTTATTTAAGTGGTGAGTCGGTTGAAAAGGGTTTCAGTCGCGGGGCATTGCCCGTAGGATTTCAAGATGCGCAGCATGACTGGTTTTGGTTCTATCGAGGTCGCGACCCATCATGCCCGAATCCGAATTGAGGTCTCCTCTGTCAATAAAAGAGGACTTGAGGTTGTTGTGTTCACACCAGGAGATCTTGCGCGTTTGGAGCGACAGATTCGCGAAGATGTAGCGGATGCAGTGGCCCGTGGAAAAGTAACGGTAGCTCTTCACCTTGAGGCTGGCGCGAATCGTCAGGCCCGAAGTTTAGATCTAGCCAAGGCTTCGGCCTACGCAGTTCAGCTCAAGAGTGCAGGGAAAAAACTGGGAGTGCAGGGTGGCCCTTCATGGTCGGATCTTTTGGGATTACCCGGGGTTGTAGTGAGTTCGGGAGCTATGGTCGTCCCAGCGGATGACAGAAAGATTTTGGCAGGAGTACGGAGTGCGGTCAGGAAAATGGTAGAATCTCGAGAGCGGGAAGGGGTGAGAATGGTCGCCGGACTACGCATTCATTTGCAAAAGATGGAAGGGATTCGCAAAAAAATGGAGAAGGCTGCAGGAGAGATGAGAAGGAAACAGGGGGAACGGATTTGTGTTCGAATTCAGGAGTTGGCGGGAGAGGCTGGCGTGGTATTGGAGCCGGAACGGGTGGTTCGGGAGGTGGCGACGGCGGCGGATCGGGGGGATGTAACGGAGGAGTTAGGACGGATTCGGGCGCATCTCATGGAGGCAGTAGGGTTGGCGAGCACGAGGGCGCCTGGAGGTCGCACCTTGGAGTTTCTTATCCAGGAATTGCAGCGTGAGGTTAATACGGTGGGATCCAAATCCGGAGATTTAGGCTTAACGAGATTAGCTATTGGTTTTAAATCGGAACTGGAGAAGTTACGTGAACAGGCGGCCAATCTTGAATAATTTTACGCGCTCCGGAATTCTCTTTGTTGTTTCTGCCCCCTCGGGGACTGGGAAGACAACTCTTTGCACGCATGTGCGTCAGACTCC
>Ga0214919_10009364_pt1 | contig 12641 bp, 16 predicted proteins | sample LL1503_MetaG_FD_177994 | JGI IMG/M metagenome (GOLD analysis project Ga0214919, IMG submission 177994) | Freshwater microbial communities from Lake Lanier, Atlanta, Georgia, United States - LL-1503 | ecosystem: Environmental > Aquatic > Freshwater > Lake | place: USA: Georgia | collected...
GCCACGCCGGATATGTACCATACGAAGATTATATATTTTCTTCAAAGTGGTTAGAAGGAGCGTGTTTGGGTTATCTTAAAAAGAAAGGATTGGTAGCAACCAACAAACCAAAAGACCGTAAGGAACGAATGCAAGCACTACGTGATAACAATGAAGAGAAGTTCATTGGTGCGTATGTAAAGGAGCCGATTGTGGGCAAGTATGATTGGATTTATGATTTGGATTTGACTTCACTATATCCTTCAATCATTATGACTCTGAATATATCTCCCGAAACAAAAGTAGGTAAGATTACAAATTGGAATCCGGAAGAATGGATAAAGGGAGAAGAACGAACTTATAAGGTAGTAAATGAAACCGAAGAATACGAATACACTCGTCAGGAACTTGCTGACGTAATCAAAGATAGTAATTTAGGTGTAGCAGCAAATGGAGTTCTATATAATCAGGATAAGCCCGGTCTAATTGCAGATATTCTTAATGATTGGTTTGATAAGAGGGTTGAGTTCCGAAAGCTTGAGAAGAAATATGGTGAGGCCGGCGATACTGAAAAATATGATTTCTATGCAAAACGCCAGTTAGTTCAAAAGATTCTTCTTAACTCAATGTATGGGGTGTTAGGTTTGCCAGCATTTCGTTTCTATGATGTGGATAACGCTGAGGCTGTAACACTTACAGGTCAGACTGTAATTAAGAAAACGGCTGAAATGGCTAACATAAAATATTGGAAAGAACTTGGAACAAAAGATGACTACAATGTTTATATTGATACGGATTCAATTTATATGATGGCTGAACCATTGGTTAAACATAGGTTTCCTGATTATAAAACATTTGACCAAGACCGAATGGCAGTTGAAGTAAACACAATAGCAGATGAAACTCAATCTTTCTTAAATAAATTCTATGATATATTGGCAGAAAGATTTTTCTTTATTCCAAAAGAAAAGCATAGATTTGAAATTAAAAAAGAGTATATCAGTAAAGCAGGATTTTGGGTAGCAAAGAAACGATATGCACAATGGATGATACTGAAAAATGGTATTAAGTGTGATAAGCTTGATGTTAAAGGACTTGATGTAGTTCGTAGTTCGTTCCCAAAAGCATTCCAAACATTTATGGCAGGTATGTTGAAAGATATTCTAATGGGTAAATCGCATGAAGAAATTGACGAGAGTTTAATTCAGTTCAAACGAAATATGCCAAACTTACCTGTAAACAAAATAGCAAAGGGAGGGGCAATCAAAGAATTAAGTAAATATGATAATGGTAGTTGGAAGGTTGGCCAAGCAGTTGGTGTGTTTGAGAAAGGAACACCCGCACACGTTAAAGCCGGAATAGCATACAATCGTTTATTGAAATTCTTTAATTGCGCATATAAGCACGAACCAATTAGGGATGGTGATAAGGTTAAATGGGTATATCTTAAAAACAATCCATTAGGACTTGAAACTATGGCATTTAAAGATTACAATGACCCCACCGAAATATTAGAGTTCGTTGAAAACTTTGTAGATAGAGGTGCAATGTTTAAAGCAGAGTTAGAAAACAAAATTGATGACTTTTATACGGCATTAAAATGGGAAAAAGCTACGAATGAAGTAAAAACAGCAAAGAAATTCTTTGCATTTTAAAATATTTTTCGTATATTTGATATAACAACAAAAATTAAAATTTAAAACAACAATTATGAACAAACAAAATCTATTAAGATTTATTCAAAAGTATTCATTGGGTGGGCTCATTGAATCGGTAGCGTGGAACGCTGAAGGTAACAAATTATCAGTAAGATTTATTTCGGATGATAAAACTCTATTAGGTGAAGTACAATTCAATGCATTTACTTCAACACCATTTAACATTGGTATCTATACAACATCACTGTTGAAAAATATGATTGGCATATTGGATAGTGATATTGCATTAAAAGTTGATAAAGCTGGTGATAAATCCGTATCTTTAAAACTATCATCCGATGAAACCGAAACATCATATCAACTGGCCGATTTGGGAGTTATTCCGCCAGTTCCAGATTTGAAAGCATTACCGGCATTTGGTATTGATATTGAAATGGCATCAACGATGATTGATAAATTTATCAAAGCAAAGGGAGCATTAAGTGATATTGATACATTTACTATATTTACCGAAGGTGGTGATTTGAAAATGGCAATCGGATATTCTTCAATCTCAACAAATAGAGTTACATTTAGTTGCCAGAAAGGATTTGAAGGTGATGTAAAACCAATCTCATTTTCAGCAAAGTATCTTAAAGAAATCCTAACAGCAAACAAAGAAGCAACCTCAGCAAAATTAAAAGTATCTACCGATGGATTATCACATGTTGAATTTCAAATTGATGACTTCGTTTGTAAATACTATTTAGTAGAAATCGCTAATTAATAAAAAATATAAAAATGGCAGAACAATTGAGTTTATTCCCAGAAGGGAACGATGGTAAAGAAATCCAGCAAGCAGAATGGTGTTTTCAATTTTTTGATAACGAACCTGTAGTTTTTGGTTGGACTAAAGATGAAGATAAATCTTCAAACTTGGTAATAGAATTAAGACCGATTGAAGATGATACATTGACCTTTCAACAAAAGGGTATGATATTCAAAATATTTCCGAGAGAAATGAGTGAAGAAAGTAAATTAGCAAGACAACAGCAAAAACAACAAGAAGCAAATGCAAGTCAAAATCAAGAAGCTGCACAATAATGTAGTAATTCCAAAATACGCAAAAGCCGGTGATGCCGGACTCGATTTGGTAGCAACTGAAATCATCAATAAAGATGCTTTTCAAATAACCTACGGAACGGGAGTAGCAATGGAAATACCAGAAGGATATGTAGGATTGGTATATCCTCGTTCTTCAATCCGTAAATATGACCTATCACTTACAAATTGTGTAGGAGTAATTGATAGTGGATATCGTGGTGAAATTCAGGCAACATTTCGTAGGCACAAAGGAGTGGCATCAAAAGATTATGAAGTGGGTGATAAGATTGTACAAATCATTATAGTTCCATACCCCGCAATAGAATTTATAGAAACTGATGAATTATCTGAAACCGAACGTGGAACAGGTGGATTTGGTTCATCCGGAAATTAAAATTAAATATGAGTTTTTTCGCAAACGAAAATAGTAAAAAAGAACATAGCTTGTGGGTGGAGAAATACCGCCCACAAACGCTTTCCGAATATGTAGGAAATGAGATTGTAAAGGAAACAATACAGCAGTATTTGGACACAAATGATATTCCGCACCTTTTATTCTATGGTAAAGCCGGTACAGGCAAAACCACATTGGCAAAGTTGATAGTGAATACAATCAAATGCGACCATATGATAATCAACGCATCTGATGAAAACAATGTAGATACGGTAAGAACGAAAGTAAAAAACTTCGCATCTTCGGTTGGGTTCGCAGGTTTCAAAGTTATTATCCTTGACGAGTTTGATTATATGACTCCAAACGCACAGGCAATCCTTCGTAACTTAATGGAAACATTTAGTAAGCATTGCCGTTTCATTCTGACTTGTAACTACATTGAGAAGATTATTGACCCGATACAAAGTCGTTGTCAATCATTCGCCATAACTCCACCAACTAAAAAGGATGTGGCAGTTCAGGTGACTCGTATATTGGAAGCAGAGAAGATTAAGTTTGATATTAAGAATGTAGCAGACATTATCAATTCATATTACCCAGATATTCGTAGAGTATTAAACACTTGCCAACTACAATCGGCAAAGGGTGAGTTGAAAGTAGACCATAAGATAATGGTTGAATCGGACTTCAAATCAAAGTTAGTAGACCTTTTGAAATCCGGCGATGATAAGAGAAACCTATTCCTTAAAATCAGACAATCGGTAGCAGATAATCGACTCAATGATTATTCGGAAATGTACACAATGTTATATGAGAAGGTTGATGAATATGCAGCCGGAAATGTAGCAAACACAATACTTACTATTGCCGATGGACTTTCAAAAGATGCATTGGTAGTAGATAAAGAAATCGTATTTATGAGTACGATAATTCAAATTTTAAACATAATAAAATAAACAAAATGGAAAATGGACAAATGGGTGGAGGACTTCCACTAAACTTTTCACTAAGCGATGCAAGAGATATGAATTGCGAATGTGGAAATGGTATTTTTATGGATGGATTTAGATTTAAAAAAGTATCTAGACTTGTTACAGGTGAAGCAAAAGATGCAATATTACCAATTCAGCTATATTTGTGTACAGCATGTGGTAAACCAATGCAGGAATTGTTACCCGAAGATTTAAAAGATAAAACCCCAACCATAGAATAATATGGCTAAAAAGTTATTCGATCATTTAAATGCTCTAACAACAGAACAGGACCCAAATTACTTTAACAAGCTTTCAGATGAAGATGTTAAGTCTTGGAGTAACTTTATGATAAATCGTTTTTTATCAATGCGGCCTGAGTGGGTTGAACTAATTGCAACTCTATTACCATTGAGTCAAACTCTTGAACCTGAGCAAATGTATAAATTATATATTAATGTACTTCCAAAGGGAAAGCAGTATTTAAAATATACAAAAGGAAAAGCTGAAGATAAATATGAGCCATTCTTAATTGACTTGATTAAAAGAGAATATGATTGCTCAGAAAGACAAGCAATTGAGTATGCAGAGGTATTATATGCAAGTAGAGAAGGTAGAGAAAATATACAATATATTTGTGAACGATACGGCCTGACAAAAAAAGAAATAAGTAAATTAAAATTGAAAATATAGTTGGTAAATCCAACTATTTTTCGTATATTTAGTTAAACAAATAAGTTATGGCTAGAGTATCATTTTCACAATACAGTATGTGGAGCGGTTGTCCCCAACAATATAAGTTGGCATATATAGATAATCTAAAAACGGGTGGTGGAAGTATTCACACCTTATTCGGAACAGCAATGCATGAAACCTTACAAGAATACCTTGATAAGTGTTTAAGGATTTCAAAATCACAAGCCGATAAGTTAATGGATTTGAAAGAAACTCTTAAACTAAAAATGAGAGAGTGTTATCTTAAAGAAGTTGAAGGCGAAATTGGTAATACTGATGTATGTACGAAGGATGAACTTATTGAATTTTTAGAAGATGGTAATACTATATTAGAGTATTTTCAAAAATCAAAAAACTTCAACAAATTCTTTTCTTTAAAGCACGATGAATTGGTAGCAATAGAGCAACCGCTAAATGTAAAGTTAGCAGATAATGTTAATTTTATAGGGTTTATAGATTTAGTAGTTAGAGATACTTTCAATGGTAGATATCGTATTATAGATTTTAAAACTTCTACAAAGGGTTGGAGTAAATACCAAAAATCAGACCCAACAAAAAATGCACAAATACTAATATACAAAAAGTTTTATGCAGAGTTCCTAAATGTATCTCCGGATATTATTGATGTAGAGTTTATAATTCTAAAAAGAAAAGTAATGGATAGTCCGGATTTTACTATACCAAGAATATCAAAGCACATTCCAGCAAATGGAAAACCATCTATAAACAAAGCTTGGAATAACTTTAAGGAGTTTGTAGATACAGTATTTGATGCGGATGGTAATTATAGGATTGATATACAATATCCAAAAAAACCAACCCGTCTATGTGATTGGTGTGAGTTTAAAGAGCGTGGATTATGTGATGCAAAAAAATAAAATAAACAATAATTATATTAAAACAAGTTATGGCAAAAAAGAAAATTCTGTTATTATCAGATGATTTAAGAATGGCGAGCGGTATCGCCAATGTTTCAAAGCAATTCGTTTTAGGAACTGTAGATAAATACGATTGGGTACAATTAGGAGCCGCAATCAATCACCCTGACGTGGGTAAAATATTTGACTTAAGTGAGGAAGTTCAAAAAACGACTGGCATAAAAGATGCAAATGTAAAATTATACCCGTATAATGGATATGGAGATCCAGAGGTTATTCGTCAACTTCTAATGATTGAGCAACCGGATGCAATCCTACACTTTACCGATCCTCGCTATTGGATTTGGTTATATGATATGGAGCACGAGATTCGTCAATCAGTTCCCCTATTGTTCTATCATATTTGGGATGATTTACCAGACCCTAAATACAATCGTGATTACTACGAAAGTTGTGATTGGATTGGTTGTATTTCAAAGCAAACATATGGTATTACCCGTAGAGTTTGGGGATGGGATAAAGAAAAGCATTGGAATAAATCAAAAGATTGGCAAGTAAGTTATGTACCACATGGTATCAACCAAGAATTATATAAACCCGTTGATGTGCCTATTGACTTTAAAAAGAGTATATTTGGTGATAAAGAATATGATTTTGTTCTTTATTGGAATAACAGAAACATTCGTAGAAAACAACCAGTAGATGTAATCTTTGCATTTAATGAATTTGTTAAAGGGTTACCAGAAGAAAAACGTGATAAGGTTTGTTTGGTAATGCATACTTCACCTATTGATGAAAATGGTACTGACTTAACAACAACCATTGAACATTGTACGCCTGATATAAATATTATCTTTACACCAGCAAAATATTCCGAAGAAGGTTTAAACTTCCTTTACAATATAGCAGATGTTACAATTAATATAGCATCAAACGAAGGATTTGGATTAGCAACTGCGGAATCTGTAATGGCAGGTACACCGATTATTGTAAATGTTACCGGTGGATTACAAGACCAATGTGGTTTTGAAATGGGTGGCAAATATCTTACAGCAGAAGATTATGTAAAGATTGGGTCTCTAAATGATAAAAGAGAATATGAACAAACTAAACATGGCGAGTGGGTAAAACCAATCTGGCCAGTTCGTTCAACCGCAGGTTCAATCCCAACGCCATACATCTTTGATGATAAGGTAGATTTTGCAGATGTAACGCCTCTTATCCGTGAGTGGTATGACATGAGTAGAGAAGAAAGAAAAGCAGCCGGATTGAAAGGTAGAGAGTGGATGTTGGGAGAAGGCGGACTTAGTTTAAAAAATATGTGCGATACAATGAGTAATGGTATAGATGGTGCACTTCAAAATTGGAAACCAAGAAAAAAATATCAATTATTTGAAATTAATTAAAATATAAAAAGTTATATGAACAACGATAAACCAACATTAGTATTTCAAGCGCCAATTTCAACACGTAGTGGGTATGGCGACCACGCTAGAGACCTCTTATATTCTCTATATAAATTAGATAAGTTTAATATTAAAGTAATTAGTACTAGATGGGGTATGACTCCAATGGATGCACTAAATACTAATAATGAATTTCATAACTGGATTTTAAGTAAAGTGATTACATCCCTAGATGAACAACCAGATATATATGTGCAAGTTACTGTTCCAAATGAGTTTCAACCAATAGGGCATTATAATATTGGAATAACTGCGGGAATTGAAACAACACTATGTGCATTGGATTGGATTCATGGTTGTAATAGAATGGATTTGATTTTAGTACCATCCGAGCACTCTAAAATGAGTTTAGTTGGAACTGTATACAATGAGGCAGATAAAAGAACCAATCAAATAGTTAATCAGTTTAAAATCACAAAACCAGTAGAAGTTCTTTTTGAAGGGTTTGATGAAGATGTATTTGGAACTGATGTAGTAAAAACTATTGATTGTTTGGATGGGGTAAAGGAAGATTTTGCGTTTCTATTCGTAGGACATTGGTTACGTGGTGATTTTGGTGAAGACCGTAAGAATGTTGGAATGATGATTAAGACTTTTGCTATGGCTTTCAAAAATGAGAAAGTAAAACCAGCACTTGTTTTAAAAACATCTACCGCAGGATTTGGTGTTAGAGATAGGGAATTTATTATGAAAAATATAAAGAGCGCATTGGGAAATGATTTTGGTAAAGTTCCTGTTTATTTTTTACATGGTGATTTGACACAATCGGAAATGAATGGATTGTACGAACATCCAAAAGTAAAAGCAATGTTAAACTTTACAAAGGGTGAAGGATTTGGCAGACCTCTTTTGGAATTTAGTTTGACAGGAAAACCAGTTATAGTAAGTGGTTGGAGTGGCCACATTGATTTCTTAAAAGAAGGAGCAGTTTTATTATCAGGAGAATTAAAGCAGGTACACGAATCAGCCGCGGACCAATTCTTATTAAAAGAATCACAATGGTTTAATGTTAGTGTTTCAAAAGCATTACCAATTATTAAGGATGTATATGCAAATTATGATAAGTATAAAACGGCAGCATTTCAACTTGGAAAGCAAAATAAACAAAATTTTGGTTTAAAAAGTATGACTAAACTATTTGATACAATTTTATCAAAGTATAAAATTTACAATGTTATAGTACCAAAACTTAAACAAATACAATTGCCAAAATTGAAAAAAGTTGAACTTCCAAAATTGAAAAAAATAGAACTTCCAAAATTGAAAAAAGTTGACTAATGAGTAATTTCAATCCAATATATCGTAACTTTATTGATGATAGGAATTCCATTACATCCGATAGAATGGTCCGCGGTAAATTTTATTTAATAAAAGAATACATTTATGCGGATGGTGTAAAGGAAAGATATACTGAAACGACTGCTCCGATTATATTCGTATTATATACATCAAAAGCAAAAGATATAATACATGCAGTTAAAGTATCTAATATAAATCCAAATGTAATAAAACGATTTTTTGGTAAGTTTGTAAATGAAGAAACCGAAAAGTTACAAATGAGAGGAAACGCTAAGCAGATATATGAGAAGGTGGTTAGTAAAGTTCCAGCAATTACAAAGGAGGCATATAGAACTTATAACATATCCGGCCTAAAAAAGATTATAGAATTAACAATGGATGTGAATGAAATTACTCCAAAGAATGTTACTGTACATGGTATAGATAAAAAATCACAAAAACGAAATCAATAAAAGTTATGACACCAGAAGAATTTGTTATATGGTTACGAGGGTTTACACAGGGAGTTCATCACTATAATATAACTCCGGCTCAATGGGATTATCTAAAAGAAATACTTGAGCAAGTAAAATCCGAAAAAACAAAATAAAGTTATGAAATTAAGTTACGCAATTACAGTATGTAATGAGTTTGAAGAAACTATAAATCTTTTAACAACTCTATTAAATTATAAAACCGAAAATTCTCAAATAGTTGTTCTATTAGATACTCCGAAAGCATCGGTAGAATTATTAGAATATCTTGAACTACAAGCTAATGCAAATCATATAGATTTAATTGAATCGGAATTTGATAATAATTTTGCTAATTGGAAAAACTTTTTAAACTTACAATGTAAAGGTGAATGGATTTTTCAAATTGATGCAGACGAAGTAATAGACCCCAATTTAATTGTAAATTTAGAAGATATATTGAATGATAATACCGATAAAGAAATGATTATCGTTCCACGTATTAATGTAGTGAATGGCGTTACAAAAGAGCATATTCAAAAATGGGGTTGGCAGCAAAATGAACGTGGTTGGATAAATTTTCCAGATGTACAAACCAGATTGTATAAAAATATACCTGATAAAATATTTTGGAAAGGCGAAGTGCACGAAAGAATTTTTGGATATGAATCATTTACAGCATTTCCATTTGATGAAATCTATTGTATAAAGCATGTTAAGAGTATAGAAAAGCAAGAAAACGCTGTAAAGTTATATCAGCAAATCAACCCACAAGTAAGAGAAAAAATATAAGTTATGAGTAAATATTACGGACAAGTTTTTAATGGTACACCGGTTGATTCGTTTTTACATAGAAGATATTTCAGCAATACATACAACGGATTTTTCATAGAATGCGGAGCAGCAGATGGACTTAATCTATCGTGTTGTAAATTCTTTGAAGAAAGTATGGGTTGGAAAGGAATCAATGTAGAAGCAAGCCCGACAAAGTACGCAAAGTTAATAAAGAATAGACCCAATTCATTTCTAAACATTAATAGAGGATTACTAAATGAATCCGGTGTTTATGTTTTTAGAGATGATAATGTGGATGACCCGAGATACGCTCCGGGTTGGGGCAACGGTTCATTTGAGCATACCGAAAAACACTTTGGACAATTAAACCAAATGGGCATACAATTACAGGAATCAGAAGTAACCACAATAACATTTAAAGAACTGATTGAGCAAAATTCAGTTGAATCTGTAGACCTTTTCATATTGGATGTAGAAGGTGTTGAACCATTGGTAATAGAGGGAATGAAAGGTTCGCCTGTACTTCCAAAGCATGTATTCATAGAGCATGAGCATGTTGGGTTGGATGTATGTAAGGAATTGATGGCTGAAATGGGATATGGGTGTGATTGGAATGATTTTTGTAATTCAATGTATATACTAAAATAAATTTGATAAATCCAAAAAAATAAATTATATTTACATAATGAAAAATGAATTTGATTTTTTAGCACAAATGCTAAATTTTTTGTACAAAAATACAATTAATGATAAAATAAGTTATTCCGATAGTGTTGGTTGGCATACTGAATACCCACACCACAGAGTTAATTTTTACAATGATATTCCGATATCACAAGTTTTAGGAATTTATAATCTATTTAACAAAGAATATTTTAAGGATTTCAGCACTATTGTTGAAATAGGAACTTATAATGGTGGACTATCAAGTTATATTTTTGATTCAAAAAAAGATGAGTGTAAATTTGTTACATATGATATAGATAGTGAAATAAATATAGCTAAAAATAAAAGAAATAATATTGATTTTAGAATAGGAGATTGTTTTGAAGAAAAGCAATTTAATGAAATTATTGATTTAATAAAGAGAAAAGATAAAACATTGCTAATATGTGATGGGGGCGATAAAGTGCAGGAATTTAATTTATTTTCAAAATATCTTAAAATAGGAGATGTTGTCATTATACATGATTATAAACATGACACTTCTAATGATTTATGGAATCAAATTTGTGAATTTTGGCAATGGCCATATGGATATCAAAGTTCATATGAAGATATCAAACACTCAATTTTTGAAAATGGCCTTGAAGAATATAAAAATAAAGAATCTAATTTTTTTCTTTGGGGATCTTTTGTAAAAAAATAATAAAAAATAATAAAAATGAAAACAGCACTAGTATTAGGAGCAGGCGGATTCATAGGTTCGCACCTCGTAAAACGATTAAAAGAAGAAGGGTATTGGGTTCGTGGAGTTGATTTGAAACTGCCAGAACATTGGGCACCAAAAGCCGATGAATTTGTTATAGGGGATTTGAGAGACCCGAAAGTCGTTAGTAGAGTAATGTTCGCGCCAGAACAAAGTGATATTAATGGCGATGAAAACTCTTTTGATGAAGTATATCAATTAGCCGCAGACATGGGTGGAGCTGGATATATCTTTACCGGAGATAATGATGCAAATGTAATGCACAATTCAGCACTAATTAATCTTAATGTAGTACATGAGGCAAACCTAAAAGGAATTAAAAGAATATTCTATTCATCATCAGCATGTATGTACCCAGAACATAATCAGTTAGACCCAAACAATCCTAACTGCGAAGAGAGTTCAGCATACCCTGCTAACCCTGATAGTGAATATGGTTGGGAAAAATTATTTAGTGAAAGGTTGTATTTAGCATTCCAAAGAAACTACAATCTAAAAATTCGTATAGCTCGTTTCCATAACATATTTGGACCTTATGGTACGTGGCAAGGTGGTAAAGAAAAAGCACCGGCGGCAATGTGTAGAAAGGTCGCAGAAACGCAGGAAGGTGGCGAGATTGAAGTGTGGGGAGATGGACAACAAACTCGTTCATTTCTTTATATAGATGAATGTATTGAAGCAGTACTTCGTTTTATGAGACAAGAAGAATTTATGGGCCCCGTTAATATCGGAAGTGAGGAAATGGTAACGATTAATAAGTTGGCCAAAATGGCAATTCTATCTTCAGGAAAGGATATTAAAATAAAAAATATTGCCGGACAAGAGTTTATTGATAAATACGGATTTAAGTGTCCCGTTGGTGTTAGAGGAAGAAATTCGGATAACCGACTTTACAAAGAAAAGATGGGTTGGGAATCAACGCAGCCGCTTAAAGAAGGGGTTTCCAAAACTTTTGAATGGATTGAAAAGCAAGTTAGACAAAATGCATAAAGTTTGGGTTAATGGTACATTCGATGTATTACATATCGGCCATATTAAGTTGTTAGAATACGCATCATCTTTAGGCCAATTAAGAGTAGGGATTGATACAGATAGTCGTGTTAAGGAACTCAAAGGACAAGATAGACCATTTAACAATACCAAAGATAGAATGATGATGTTAATGGCACTAAAATCTGTCAATGATGTAAAAACATTCAGTAGCAGAGAAGAGATGCTGAAATTGATAAGAGAATGGAATCCAGATTATATGGTAGTGGGAAGCGATTATAAAGATAAAGAAGTGGTTGGTAGTGAATTAGTAAAAGAATTAATTTTTTTCAATAGAATATCGGATTATTCTACAACAAAGATATTAGGATGATAAAAGTATTGGTTATAGGAGAGATTTGTACGGATAGGTTTGTATATGGTGAAATAGAAAGATTATCACCTGAAGCGCCTGTACCAGTTCTTAAACCAATAGAGATAATTGAAAATTCTGGTATGGCTGGAAATGTAGT
>Ga0214919_10009365_pt1 | contig 12641 bp, 12 predicted proteins | sample LL1503_MetaG_FD_177994 | JGI IMG/M metagenome (GOLD analysis project Ga0214919, IMG submission 177994) | Freshwater microbial communities from Lake Lanier, Atlanta, Georgia, United States - LL-1503 | ecosystem: Environmental > Aquatic > Freshwater > Lake | place: USA: Georgia | collected...
GGGACGAGGGTGATGAGGATGATAAAGAGGACGAGGGTGATGAGGAGGATGACAAAAAAAAAATAGAAGCAACAGTCGATAAAGAAATAAAAGAATCAATTGATGATGGTAATAAAATAGAAGAACCAATTAAATACTGTAATATCAATTGTGCTAATTATACAGAATGTGAATGTAAAAATAATATTTTAAAACAAGAATCTTTAAAGGTTCCTTTTTATGTAGATTATGAATTAGATTAAATAAAGTAATTTAAAAAAAAATACTATTATTAATTAGATGAATAGTAAGAAACTATATTGTATAAATTGTGGTAAAAGTGGACATTTAATAAAAGAATGTAATGAACCTGTTTTTTCCTACGGCATTATTTGTATTAAATTAGATGATACATTAAATACACCACCTCAATTTATAGAAAAATTTTTAGTTAATAAATTAGTAGATTTAGAGGAATTTAATTTTACAAACTTAAAAAATTTATCTAAATTTGATTATTATAAAAATAAAATAAAATTTTTACTAATTCAAAGAAAACATAGCTTTTCATATGTTGAATTTATTCGTGGAAAATATGATGAAAATAATTTAGAAGAAATATCTAATTTATTAAATTTAATGAGTCAAGAAGAAATAGAAAAAATATTATCATATGATTTAAATTTTCTATGGACAAATTTATGGAATAAAACATCAAAATATAAACATTACCAAAAAGAATTTGAACTATCACAAGAAAAATTTAATAAGTTAAAAAAAAATTATAAATTATCAGATTTAATTAATTTTAAAGAATTATATGATACTCCTGAATGGGGATTCCCTAAAGGAAGAAGAGATAAAAATGAAAAAAATATAGATTGTGCAATAAGAGAATTTGAAGAGGAAACAAGTATTAATGAAAATAAATATATAATTTTAAATAGATTAAATACTATTGAAGAATCAGTAGTAGGTACATATAAAACAGTTTACAAATTAGTTTATTATTTGGCTCTAGCATATAATGACATTGAATTAACATTAGATAATGAATATCAAAAATGTGAAATAGGTGATATGAAATGGTTAACATTTGAAGAAATAATTCCAAAAATTAGACCATATTTTAAAGAAAAGATTACAATGATAACTAAAATTTACTTTTTAATTATTAATTTAATTGAGAATATCAATAATGAAAGAAATGATGAATTACACATTTTAACCAATTAATCAAAATAAATTTTTTGAAAAAATTGATAATATATTTGATTTAAAAATATATTATCAATATTAATAAATGGAAATAAACTATGATCTAATTCTTAAATATTTAATACCAAATAAAATTGAAGAAACTCAATTTATAAGTAAGAAAAATATAATGATTTTCAGTAATACATTTCCTACTAATTTCAAGGAATTACTAGGTGATAAATTTTACAAAATAGGCGTAACTCAAATGGTTGATAATTTAAATATTTCATTCTTTTCTAGTTTTCTAACATTAATGGTTGATAATTACATGAGTTTAATGGAAAGTGAAGAAATGACACAAATTAATAAACTAATTAATGAATTAGTGGATGATATAAATAATAATAAAATACCAAATAGTTTAAAAGACATAGTAAAAGGCGCATTAAAAAAATATATAAAAGATAAAGAAATATGTATATGGTTACTTGAAATGTTAGCTCATAAATTAATGATTAATGTTTTAATTTTTGATTTTAAATCAGAAGAAATATATACAATATATCCAAAGGATGTAATGAATCCATGGCGACCTTTTTTATTATTTGGTAAAAATAATTATAATTGGGAACCTATTAGAAATCAAGAAAAAAAATTTTTTTCTTATAATGATACAGTAATTAATAAAATATTAAATAATTCTAATATAGAAATTAAATATTACGATGGTAGTATTATTAAAAAAGATTTTGTATTAGTTGATAATATTAATGAAATAATAAATGAACAATTTGGAGTAAATAATAATGATGATAATAAAATATCATCTAATGAATCAGATGAAAGTTCTATTAATGATAAAACATTTATTAAAGTTAAAGAAGTAAATATAAAATTAAATAAGAGTAAATTAATTAAAATGACGAAAGAAGAATTAATTAATTATATGAACTCAGTAAATTTAAAGTTTAATACAAAATCAACAAAGAAAGATTTAATAGAATTAGTTTTACAATAATTTAGATTATTCGCTTATTACTATTTTTTTTATTTATTATAATAATTATGTTAATTATTAAAATAATAACATTATTTTTATTTTCAGAATTTATAGAAAATTATAAAAAATTAGAAAAATATAATATTGAAACCAAATTTAATATTTATAGATCACTTATGTGTATTTATTTTTCTTTATATTCTTTAGAACTTTCTATAAATTATTTACCTGATGCATATGGATTACCCTTTGATTATAAGAATGATGAAATGGTAGAATTACAAGAATGGTTTATAAGTTATTTAATTTTAGATATTGAAAAAATGATAATTATAGGAAATACAAGATGGGATTTATATATTCATCATATTTGGTGTTTAATATCTTTTATGGTGGCTCAAATGTATGATAAATGTGGTTACTTTCATATATTTCTATTAATTAATGAATGTATATCAATTGTTAGTGGAATAGATTCCATTTATTTAGAAGAAAATAAAAAATATGAATCAATGATGTGTAAAAAATTTAGAAAAAATATAATTAAATTTATTCGTTTACCTATTTGGATATTAGTTTTATTAACAACCATACATCATAGAAAAGATTTACCTAGTGTTTTATTTTGGAATGGTTTATTTACATCTGTATTAATGATTTTCTTAGATAGATATTGGGAAAGTAAATGTGATAAAATTATTGCTAATTATAATGAATAAATTTTATTATCCAATTCTAAATACATCTGTATAATCATTTTTATTTAGTAGTAAAATTAAAAGTCTTTAAACAGTGTATATTTAACAAATCACTCTAAATAAAAATTAATAATTATTTTAATGCCAGAACCAGGTGCAGAAAATTGGGGTCCTACTACATGGAAATTTATTCATATTGTAGCAACAGGTTATCCAAATAATCCTACAGAAGATCAAAAACAATATTATAAGAATTTTTTTTATTCAATTCCTCATATCATTCCGTGTCATAAATGTTCAGCTAATTTTAAAAAAAATTTATTAGAATTACCATTAACTGAAGAAATATTTCAATCAAGAGATTATTTATTAGATTGGACTATTGATATACATAATTTAGTTAATAAAGAATTAGGTAAACCAGTATTAAATTATATGCAAGCAATGGATAAAATATATAGTAATTTTAAATAATAATGCGGTAAATAATAGGTTAAAAAAATTTAAAAAGGTTAATATCGGATTTTTAAAAATAAAATATACTTTTAATATAATGAAAATAGGACCAGACATTTGGGGACCACATGGATGGAAGTTTATTCATATGATAGCATTAGCTTATTCATTAACACCTACGCCTGAACAAAAACAACACTATCGAGAATTTTTTACAGTATTACAATATATTTTACCTTGTTCTATTTGTGCAAATAATTATGCAAAACATTTTAATGAAGATTTACCTTTTAATGATAAAGTATTAGAAAGTAGAGACACTTTATTAAAGTGGACAATTGATGTACATAATCTTGTTAATAAAGAAACTGGAAAAAAACCTATACCATATGAAGAAGCATTACAATTAATTTATAATAACTTTGAAGATCCAAATTTAAAAATGAATACAACAATTCCAATTAAACCTGATCAAGTTATGCCACAACTAGAATCAAATGCTAGTAGTAAAATTGATTTTAAAAAGACACCAGTAAAAGTAATTGACGAAAAAGAAGACTTTAATACATTTAGTTCATTTTCATTTTGGTTATTAATATTTATTGCTTTGATAACAATCGCAATAGTTTATAAGAAAGGAAACTAAAGAGTTATAAAAAAGGAAACTAAAGAGTTATAAAAAAGGAAACTAAAGAGTTATAAGAAAGGAAACTAGAAATTATTTAAAAAGAAAATAACTTTTTAAACAATGGAAAATGATTTACAAAAAATAGATGATTTAAAAAAAGATATGATAGCTATTCGCGAAATGGTAGCTAAATGTAGAAATGAAGGAAAGGATGGATTTGATATTGAAATGAATGTTATGATTCAATTACCTGAAATGTATGAACAATATCCTTTTCTAGTAAAAAGGTTATCTAAATCAACAGATGATTCATATTTAGATAAATTTATTAATTCTATTGAACAAGTAGCAAAGGGAGAAAAAAGTTTAGCAGCTGTTGAATTAAACTTGGGATTAGAATTAAAAAAGAAATTTATTGATTCTGTATTAGACAAAAAATAATATTTAGATAGTAATTTCTAAAAACTTTTGACATTCTAAATTTAATTTTTCTTGAATAGTTTTATATAACTTTCCAAGTTCTTCTTTATTTTTTTCATAAATTGATACTGACGGTGGATAAAAATTATTTACCCACCATTGAGTACTTTCTATTTGTTTATCTCTATAACTATGATATTTATCACCAAAATAATTATTTTCTTTAATATATTTTATAATATCATTAATCATAATTTGTTGATTATTAACTAACTTAATATTAATAAATCTAAATAACCCCATAAATTCTTTAGGAATAATTAATTCAGGAAATATATCAGCAATATATTTATTAGTATCCATAATTTTCAATACTGATTCTAATGTAGATATAATAGTATCTATTTTTTTATTTGACTTGAAATTTTTTAAAATTAAAAATCTATCTACATCAGAATTTCTTGAGGAAAATGGTTTATATACAAAAACTTCTTCAAAAAATGATGATATAATATATAATATCTTTAATGTTATAATTGTAAAAGTATCATAAAATTCTAAAACAGCATTACCTCCTTCTTTTTGATATTTTAAAATTTTAATTATTTCTGAAAACAAAGAAGCATAATTATTTTGTTCAATAAAATTTTCATCTTCTCCTATTATTTTCGAATTTAATATCATTAACTCGCAACTATTTTTCTTTAATTTATTAATATCTTTTTCTGTAGATATAAAAGTATCATTTTGTTTTTTATTTGAAGTAATTTTTTCTCTATAAAATTTAATTGAATTTTCTATTATTTCTGAATTATTTTCATTTGACACAATACAAATTGATAAATTATTATCAGTAGCAATATTGAAAACAAATATAGTTTCCCAAATTTTATAAAAATCAATAGGATTTTCTTCTTTTATTTTAAGATAAACTTTTGATAATTTACTAATATCATCATCATAATTTAAAATATTTGGTTCAAATGGATTTACTACATAATAAAAATTAGTTTTAGTTTGAAGATTTTTTGTAGATTGTCCTAAAGCACTACGAGTACGATGTATAAAACTATGAAAACCCAAAGTAAATAATGGATAAGAAACAATACTTGAATAAATAATTTTTTCGGAGGCTAATGAATTAAAATCTAAATTATTTTCAATTTTGGGTAATTTAATAACAAATGGGTGATACATTAACTATATATATATTTAATCTATAAATAATTTATTCACTTTTTTTAACTAAAAAAAGTGAATAAAAAAACTTTAAAAAAGAAATATTATAGATAGTAATGTCAGTAAACGTAGAATATTCTAGCAAAGAAGTTTCTCAAGTAGTATTACAAAATGTTCTCAAAATGTTAGTACGTAGAAATAAAATTGTAACCCATGAAAAATTATTAGAGGAATTAACTAAAGATTTCACTGATAAAGGAATTGTAGATTTTAAAGATGATGAAAATAAAAAAATAAGTATTAACTTATCAAATGCAAAATTATCTTCAATTGTTCAAGGTTCTCCATTAGATGATTATCTTAGAAATAATTTAGATGTACAAAAGATTTTAATTATGAGAGAACCAGCAAAAAAAGTAATTAAACAAGTTATGACAGAGTATCCAAATGCTGAAATATTTTTTGAATTTGAAATGATGGAAGATATTCCTTCTAAAATATTTATTCCAGAACATCAACTATTAACTGAAGAAGAAAAAAAAAATATTTTAGAAACATTTAAAGAAACTGAATTAGCTAAAATAAATGATACAGATATAATGAGTCGATATTATCAAGCAAAATTTGGTGATATATTTAGAATTATTAGACCTAGTATAACTGCGGGAAAAAATATATTTTATAGACGAGTTGTTATTGGTAAAATAGATCAATTATTTGAAAATTAATTCTATAATAGTGTAATGAATGAAAATAAATTATCAATAATAGATTTGATTAAAAATAAAAATATAAAAAAACTTGAAAATATAATAAAAAAGAATAAGAATATTGATTTAAATATTAAAGATGATAATAATAATTATTTTATTTTTTATGTTATAATGTATAATTATGAATCATTATTAGATTTAATTTTACTTAGAAATATAAAATTAGATTTTTTATCTATTGATAAAAGAAGTATATTATATATACCAATTAAATTTGCATATAATAGTATTTTAAAAAAATTATTAATAAATGATGCAAAAATAATCGGTATCAATATAGTAGATATTAAAGATAGATTAGGACTAACAGCACTACATTATTCTATTTTATTTAATAATTTTGAAGCATTTAAACTGTTAATAGAATATAAAGCAAATATATTTGTAATTAATAATCAAAATTTAAATTCATTTCATTTAGCAATTCAATATAATAAAAAAGAGTTTTTAATTTATTTATTAAATATAATTAATGAAATAGATTTTTATACAGATAATAAAGATAATTTATTACATTTCTGTTTGAGAAATGATACATTTGATTTTATTCCATTAATATTAAAAAAAAAAATAAATATTAATTCTAAAGAAGAATTAAATGGATTAACTCCTTTACATATGTCTATAATAAAAAATTCATTATCAATTACAAATCTTTTAATAAATTTTGGTTCTGATATAAATATACAAGATTTTTATGGAAATTCTAGTTTACATTATGCTGTTACTGAAAAAAATAATGATATTATAATTTTATTACTAAAATATAATCCTAATTTTAATTTACTAAATATAGATAGTAATACTGCTTTACATATTTATTTAGAAAATAATAATATGAATAAAAATATATTGGAAGTATTAATTAAAAATACTAATTTAAATATTCAAAATAATAATGGTAATACCTGTTTAAAATTATTATTAGATTTAGATTTATTCTTAGATTATCAAGCTTTACTTGAAATTAAAGAATTAAATTTTTTTATAACAAATAATTTAGATGAAAATATGAATCAATATTTAAATCACTCCGAAATTTTAAATATTGTTATTAATTCTTATTATAATAATATAATCAATGAAGAAAATTTGAATGAAGATTGGGAAAAATGGTGTAGTAATTCATTAATAGAAAAATTAAAAACATTAAAAATAAATAAAACAGAACCAATAGATATTTGTAAAGAAAAAATAAAACAAGTAATAAAAGAAGAGAAAAGAAGTTTACCCAAATTAAAAGATTTGAATTTAGTATTAGATAATGGTATTTTTGTAAATTATTGTTTTTATACTGGAATTCCATTAGACATATTATTTGGATTAATATATTTATATCAAATATTTAAAAAGAATAAATTTTCATTAATTTTAGATTATCCATTATCAATTAATATCAAATTAGAAGATCATTATAAAAAAATTGGTTTAGATTATCCATTTAAATTAGAATTTTCTAATTGTGAAATAATATGGTCATATCAAAAAATGTTCTATCCAAGTTATTTTGAACAAGAGTTTTCTAAAAAAATGAATGATAATGATATTAATTATATAACAATTCCAATTGGTATTGAATTAACATCTGGTTCCCATGCAAATATATTATTTATTGATAAGATAAATAAAACAATTGAACGTTTTGAACCAAATGGTGCTAATTATCCAATAGGTTTAAATTATAATTCATCTTATTTAGATAATATATTAGAAAATAAATTTGTTGAGTATAATTTAGTTTTTATGAAACCATCTGATTTTTTACCAAATATTGGTTTTCAAATTTTAGAAAATTTAGAAGAAAATAAATGTAAAAAACTAGGTGACCCTAATGGATTTTGTGGAGTTTGGTGTACATGGTGGATTTTTCATAGATTAAAAAATCCTTTGATACCCAATAATCAATTAGCCAATTTATTAATTCAAACAATTAAAATGAAAAATTTAAGTTTTAAAAATTTAATTAGACAGTTTAGTTATTATATTGTTGAATTAAGAGATTCAAATTTAAAAAAATATAAAATAGATATTAATGATTGGATGGTTGGTAATGTTACATTAGAAACCATTAATCTTTTAGAAAAAGATATATTAAATTTTTAGAAAAAGATATATTAAATTTTTAGAAAAAGATATATTAAATTATAAAATTTGATTCATCAGATTCATTTACAATAACATCTGATATTTCATTTTTAATAGTTTTTAAACCATAATATTTATCAACTTCATCAATAGTTGCAAAATCTAATAATTTGCCCATTATTTTAATTTGTGCATCACCTTGATTAATTCTTTTATCTAATATTTGTATTTTAACATGATCATTCTCAGCTAATTTTTTTGATGTTGTTTTATGAACATATCCATCTGGAATATCCCATATATTAGTATCTACATATGATTTAGGAATAAATATAAATAATGGACCATTTATTGCAACTATTAAATCGCTACTAATCATTTTAATATAAGCTATAATTATTGAATTTTCTATAGGAATACATAATCTACAATGATATGCTATATTATAAATTGCAGACCCATTTAAATTTTCTGGTATCATAATTCCATCGCTAAATTCTATAATTTTATAGACTTCATCAATATATCCATTTTTATTACATTTTTTTTCTACTTTCTTTTTTAAAATCAATTTCATATTATTTCTAATATCACTATTCATATGATATGGTTCTAATGATATACGAGTATGTTGTTTAATATTTTTGTAAGGTGAAACTATTTTGGACATAATTATTATATGATAGATATTATCTTTCTAAAATAATAATTATATCAATTTTTATTTTTTCAAACAATAGATTAGAGTATGTAAATATAATAAACTTATAATTAATAAAATTATACTAAAAAAAATTAATGTTATTCCATCATTTGGCATTTTATTATATGATATATTTGGATTTTCTATATTATAATAAATTATCATTTTCTTATTTTTAATTAAATCTTTTCTTAAATCAGTTTTTTTAAATTCTAATAAACTATCATTAAATACTGGATAATAATTTATTGAACCTACTTTAAAACTAAATTTAACTGATATTTTTGATGGTTTAGTTATAGTTTTAATTTTAGTTTCATCTTCTATTTTTTTTATTATTTGTATTCTTAAAATATCAGCATTAACAGGAATCCATTTTTTTTTCCTTTCAAAAAAATATATATATAATCCAATATTTAAAAAGCAAATACTTAATATTATTGAAGTTATAGCAATTGTTTTTTTCATTAATTAATAATATATATAAAAAAATAATTATATTATAAATTAAATAAATTTTTAATTTTTTATAATACTAAAATGAATATCTGGTAAATTGATATTATTATCATCACTGGCTATGGTTATTACAACTGAATTTATTAATAGGTCTACCTCGCTATTTTTTTCATTAATTAATTTGCTCATTAATGTTTTTAATGAATCATCATTATCAGTAAAATTAGAATAAAATAGAGCATTATCATAAACAATCATTGAAATTGTTGTTTTGAATAATTTTTCATAATGTTCTTTAAATTTTTCTAATGTACAATCTACATTCAAGTCAAATCTTGACCAGTAGTTAAATTTTTTACAAGCAATTTCAATATCTTTACACAGTATAGGTTCGGAATATAATAGAGAAGTATCTGCTAAATTTACAAATGTTGAACGATAATTTTCAATATTTTGTTCAATTATATTATTTTTAGATAGCATATATTTAATCATTTCGATTACAATTAATCCTGCTACTACAGAAGTAGTAGTTGCAATTGCTGGAATAATTCTACCTGCAATACCTTTAGTTTCCTGTTTTGTAATTGGCGGAATTCCATAATTAAGTGCTCTCATATTTGATGTTGCAGTAATCCATTCTACATGCCAGTTTGTCGAATCATCTTTTTCAAATTCTTGATTATTTAGTTTAATAGTTTTATATTCATCGTTAGATGGTAATTTAATATCAACACCATTTTCTGATACTATTTCTTTAAACTTATATGATGACGCAATTAATTTAATATCAATTTCTTTATTACTTAATCCATAACATCTAGCTAACAAATTAGATGTAGCTTCAATATAGTCATAGTGATAAGAGTTATTTAAATCCATTTCAATAGATTTTGGTGCTCTTTTACCATTTGACCAATATAAACTACCATCATCATTAATATGGTTAGCTGGAAAAGTAGTTAATAACTTATCAATTTGTATTTTGAAATTATTATAGAACATATCAATAGCTCTATAAATACAATCTTCAAATGTTTTAATATTCATATTAATTAAAAAATTAAGTACATCTTCTTTTCCTTGACTTGTTTCATTAAGGTCTCCTTTATCAAATACATTATTATCTTGAACCCATTTATTTACATTTAAAGGTGCTCGATTAAATATTTCAAAATTATCCATAGCCCAATGAATTGTGTGTGATATTTGATTAGGAAAACTTTTAATTGTACAAATAGGAAATGTTTTTTCTTGAGGCGGATCTGCAGAATTACTATAAGTTTCAGTTAAAAACGGAATTACTGGCTGAGTATTTCCTTTAGTACCTGTTGTACCACTTTCAAATAAAGGTATTTGATAATTAAAACATTGTTGATCCATATATTTTCTTGCATCAATATTATCTAATGCATTAAATACACCAGTTACTTTTTTCATAATTTTATCACTAAAATTTTGATTATCATTACAAACTTTATCTGTTAATGCATGAATATTAATATTTGGTTGAAGAGTTTTCATAGCTTCACATGCCATTTGACTTTTTGGTTTACCAATATGTTTAGTTCTAAATAGAAATTGTCTATTTAGATTTGATTTTTCAATTGTGTCAGGGTCCGTTAGATAAATAATTCCTTTAGTTGATACATTACAAAAAGCAAGATTTTTTAATAGTTCGCAACCAATTGCGCCAGAACCAACAAGAAACCATGAACTTTCATTTAATGACTTTTCAAATTCAATACCATATAGTTTTCCTATATTAGATTTACCAATATTAACTGGTTTATTTTTTGGTATTAAATTAGGTTCATACCAACACCAAATTTGATTTATTGGTAAATATTTATTAGTAATCAATTTAATTGCTTCAGAAGCTGTAACAGAACCAATTAAAGATACAATAGGCATTAATTCACAAGAAAATGTATTAGCCAAATTAATTTGATTTTCATTATCAAATATGTAATCTTTATTTTCAAAATATTTAATTAAAGTATTGAAAATTAAACTAGAATCATCAAAACTAAAATTAAAATCAGGTTCTTTTAATTGTTCTTCAAATGTTTTATGATTAATAAATTTTGGTTTTTTAATATAAATAGAAGTACCATTAGTAAATGTAAAATCAGTAAAGGTAAACTCATTTAATTTAAAACTAACTGGCGAAATAACACTTATTTTAAATTCTACTTCATTAAATTGTTCTATATTAGTTCCTTGTACATTTGTAAATTTAATAATATCACCTGATTGATAATCATGAGAATGATGAGGTGCGCATTGTACAATTCCTTCATTATTAACTGAACCAATTTGAACAGGTTCAATATTTTCTCCCATAATATCTGTAATCAAATGTTCTTTACCAGCGTTTACAAAAATAAAACCAGCACAACCTTTTGATAAAACTGCTACAATTTTATTAGTATTAAATTTTTTTTCATATAGTTTAATATTATCAGGTGTTTGATTAATAATTATTAAGATTGTATCTTTAGTAATTTCATCATCAGTATTAATTAAATTTACTGATACATATTGATTTAATTCTTGAATTTTATCTTTAAGAACAACACTTTTTATTTTATTTAAATCATTAATAGAATAATAAAAACCTGTTTCCAAATCTTCTTCATTTATTTTATTATTATCATAAAGATAAATATTTTTAATTCCACCTAAAGCGAGATTTTTAGCAACTTCTGTTCCTATTCCACTTAGACCTATAATTGTAACAGAACTAGTTGTCATACGTTGTACAGCTTCTTCGCCATAAGTACGAATTTGACGGTCATATAAATTTATATCGAGTGTAGACATTAAATTATTAAATATTAATGTAATAAATAATAAATACAATTTTTTTATATCAAAAAAGTAAAAAAAATTGATTTTTTTAATCTTTACATATCTTATATAAATTGTATGTCAAATAAATATGCATGTATTTCAAGACGTACTGGACGAAATAATAATATTCAAGAAATAGAAACAAGTTTTGAAGAAAGGGGAATAAGTCTTAAAGAAAGGGAAAGAGCTATTCAAAAACAAGAGA
>Ga0214919_10009367_pt1 | contig 12638 bp, 12 predicted proteins | sample LL1503_MetaG_FD_177994 | JGI IMG/M metagenome (GOLD analysis project Ga0214919, IMG submission 177994) | Freshwater microbial communities from Lake Lanier, Atlanta, Georgia, United States - LL-1503 | ecosystem: Environmental > Aquatic > Freshwater > Lake | place: USA: Georgia | collected...
TTTTAATTTCATCACAATAAAACTCCTGGGTGATTGATCAGGAGCTAAATTTTACGCGGGGGAATGGCTAGCGGTAGGTGGGGTTCTAGGATCGGTTACAATCAAACGTGCTGGGAAGATTGTTCTAATCTCATGGCGTGTGACTTCACACGTCGAGGACTTTATTTGGGTTTAGGATTTTTAGGTGTTGTGGGCTTTATCCTGTTTCCAGGACTGATGCTGATCCAGCCCTATTCTGTACTATGCACTACCCTTTGCGCTCTCTGTTGTTCGTGCCGTATTGGGCTCAATAATTTATGTTGTAAAATTTTGCCGATGGTTTGGAACGCTGCAGTTAAACAGATTAAAAAAATACCTTGCATTCAAAGACGCTTACCCATTGAGCAACAGGCTCTTGTTGTAGGGTCTGTGTCTGTTAATTCACAGGCGTCAAATAGACAGCCATTGGTTGAAATGAGCTGTAATTAGGCGAGAGACGAAATCAAGTGAGTAAAGCTGCCTGTTCATCCGCATGATACGAAGATCTGACATGTGGTCCCGATGCGACATTAGTAAAACCTAGAGATCTCGCGATCTCGCCCAGCTTATTAAACTCTTCAGGGCTCACATATCTTTGAACTTTAAGATGATACGCACTGGGCGCTAAGTATTGCCCTAGGGTGAGCATATCCACCTGATGATCTCGCAAGTCTTTCATGGTCTGAATTAATTCCTGGTCTGTCTCGCCTAGACCTAGCATCAAGCCTGATTTAGTGGGTATGTTCGGATTTTTGATTTTATAATTTTTTAATAATTTCAAGCTCCAGTCATAGTCTGACCCGGCTCTCGCTTGGGCATATAAACTGGGTACGGTCTCGACATTATGATTAAACACATCCGGCGGTGTTTCTGTGAGTAAATCTAGAGCAAGATTAATTTTATTTTTGCCCCGAAAATCTGGGACCAGAATTTCTATTTTAATATTAGGATTCGCATGTCGCGTCGCTCGAATACATTGAGCAAAGTGTGCAGCGCCGCCGTCTCTTAAATCATCGCGATCTACTGAAGTGATTACCACATATTTTAAGCCCATTTTTTGAACGGACTGGGCGAGTTTAACTGGTTCGAAGGGATCCAAAGCTTCAGGTCGGCCGTGAGCGACATCGCAAAAACTACAGCGTCTAGTACATAGATCACCCATGATCATAAACGTCGCTGTGCCTTTGCTGAAACACTCAGGAAGATTAGGGCAGGAAGCTTCTTCACAGACAGAATATAATTTTTTCTCTCTCAGCTCTTTTTTGATCTCAAAAATCTTAGAGCCTTCAGAGGCTTTAGGTAGTTGGGTATATAACCATTTGGGGAGTCTTAATCTCTCAGAGTGCTCTGTTTTATCTATTTTGATCGGAATTCGAGAGAGCTTATCTTCAGCTCTTGTTTTTAAATTTAAATTTAAATTTTTATTTTTATTTTCTAAGTTATTTTCTAAATCTAGTTTTGTTTCAGTGGTCATGTTTTAAATCTTTTAACTCTTTTAAGTTTTATAAAAATATGAACAAGCCGCGGATTTTGAAGATCTAGCCTCCCAAAGTAAAGAAAACTCTTGGGCTAATAACAGTCCTAATTGGCTCATGTTCGGCAGGGTTCGTCTCTCCCCTTGTGGGAGAGACAGACCAACAGGCCCTTGGCCGGTTGGGCAGAGAGGGGGGGCGTCCAGTAAATCAATCAATTGCGTCATGTTTAAATCTTTATAGCCACAGGGATTTATTAATTTAAAAAAACATAAGTCCAGATCAATATTTAAACTTAAGCCATGATAAGAAAAACCTCGGGTGATTTTTAGGCCTAGAGACGCAATTTTTTTATTGGAAACATAAATACCTGGTGCGCCTGATTTTCGAGCGGCTTTAATATTAAAATTCGTATCTAGTAAATTAATCACAGCTTGTTCTATTAAACACACTAATTCTTTGGGGCCGATTTTTACTCTTTTTAAATCTAATAAAAAATAAAAAATTAATTGCCCTGGGCCATGATAAGTAATTTCACCGCCTCGATCTGTATAGACAATAGGAATGGGGCATTCTGATGGTTTTAATAAAAGATGTTCAGGGTCTGCATGTCGTCCAAAAGTAAACACAGAAGGGTGCTCTAAAACCCATATTTCATCAGGAGTCTCTGGCGTTCTTGAGTTAGTAAAATCCTGCATGAGTTTTAAAATTTCACAATAATCTTGCAGGCCTAAATCTTTAATCATTAAATTTTTTTTATTTAATAAATTACAAGACAACTTTGACAGCCTCATGAGAACTTAACGCTCTATAAATATTATCTAACTGCTCTTTAGAACTGGCCGTAAATTTGGCCGTAATAGATAAATACTTGCCGCCGGAGCTTTCACGCTCGTCCATTAAGATATGGGGGATATAAGCTTCTTCGACATGATTTTTTAGAATCTCATGAATGATATTTTTCAGCTCGGGGTTTTTTTCACCCATGACTTTGATCGGAAATAAACAAGGGAATTCAAAAAGATCTTGCATGATTTTTTAGAACCTATTTTTTGGTTTTATTGCTTTCTTAAAGTTTTTAAAGCGGGCTCAGTGATGTCCATGGACCATAATTTTTCCAGCTGATAATACTCACGAACACCCGCAAGCATAATGTGCACAACGACGTCACCTAGATCGACTAGGGCCCACTCGCCTGTTAAGACACCTTCATGGCCAATGATGTCCAGAGATTTTTGCTTGGACTCTTGAATTAAATTTTGAGCCAGAGATTTGACATGCTGGGTCGAAGTTCCCGTCGCAATGATCATGTAATGCGTCATAGAGGTTTGATTTCTGACATCGAGAGCAAGCACTTCTTTGGCTTTTAAATCATCGAGTTTTTCTAGGGTGAACTGGACCAGTGCGTCAGTCTGGTCTGTATTATTGATAGGATTTTTGGATACGGAGTGTGACATAGTAATGATAATTTCCAGTAGATAAAAACTTGGGCGAGTATACCGGGTTTCGTTGCGAGGCCGAAGGGATTTTTTAATTTTTAATTCTTAAATTTATGCCTGATTTATGCGCGATGATAAGGATGGTTTTTTAAAATACTGTGGGCCCGATAGAGCTGTTCTATAAGAATAATTTTGGCCAAAGGATGTGGAAAAGTAAGCTGGGATAAAGATAATTTTAGATCTGCTTGATTTAAAATTTCAGGGCTTAAGCCATCGGCGCCGCCGATAATCATGCAAATATTTCGACCACCGTGCATCCATTGATTTAAATATTTAGATAAATCTTCGGTAGAGAACGCTTTGCCTAGGACGTCTAAGGCAATGATATAGCTATCTTTAGGAATTTTATTTTTAATACTTAAACCTTCTTCATGGATTAATTTAATAATGTCCGACGGGTTTGAATTATTTTTAGTTCGGGGCTTTGGGCTGATTTCTTCAAGTTTTATATTTATTTCTTTGCCGAATCTTTTTAAATAATCCTGAGCAGCTAAGTCTGCCCACTCAGGTAATTTATGATTGACTGAAATAATTTGAATCAGCATGAGGGGTCTAATCCAACTTTAGCTTTAGCTTCAGCTTCCAGTGGTTGACCATCCTGAGCATTTGTTCTTCCTGCGGTAGCAGTAGGTGTCAAGGCGGCACCAAAGGTCAAAGAGGTCGCAGGCTTAGGGTAACGAACGAGCGCATCGAAATTTACAATCTGCTTTGTGCCATAGGGATAGAGAGGCAGTTCTGAAATTACTGGAAAAAAACAAGCCGTATTTTGTAAGCGCTCTGAAGGAGAAAGAGCGCTTTTAGGAGGTAAGACTAGCGTTTCTATTCTTGGAGCTAGGAATAACGAACCAGGGTGTAGCAATAAACTTCCAGGAGAACCTCCCATCGGTGGCTGCGCAACAACGGGTATATAAGGCGCACCAATTATTTTGCTTGGATCAGGAATAGAAATGCCAGGAGCGATTTCTATGGTTTCAGGTGGGGCACTTGGCTTTGACTGATCTAATTTTTTTAGATTTTTTCTCGGTCTTCCTCGGGGTTTTTTTGGAAGCGCTGGCGTGTTTAATTTTGATTTTGCTTTTGGTTTTAATTCAAATTCTGAATCTGGGTCTGCATCTGTATTTGTAGCTTGGTCTAATTCTAATGATGCAGTTCTTTTACGTGTGATGATGGTTTTTCTTGGCGGAGACGGAGGGACTATCGGGCCAAATTTCGCACAGAGCTTTTTTCTAATGGCTAATCGTAAGGGCTGATCCTCATCCTCTGGTAAAAGTGTGCTCAATATGCCCGTTTGATGTAAAAACCGTTGTTGGTCTAATCCAATCGGACTGAGTAGGAGTTTTGAAATTAAATCATGGTTGGTATGAGCTTGCTTTAAGCGATTCATGCCATTCGTTGCTTTGCCTCCACCCGAACTCCAGATTCGTTGAATAGCTTTGATTTTTTGTTGCTGTTCTGAACGGACACCCGACATGCGAAACACTCCTGTTTTATTTATTTTAAGACGGCTCTTAAAGCCAGCTCTGGCCCTTCTGTATTTAATTCCAGGCCCTTAATTTGGCGGTCGATTTTTGCAAAAGTTTTTAAAATTTCATAGCAATTTTGCAAATTAAATTTTCGTAATCCCTGGGAAATAACTAATTTTTTCTTATCATAGATTTTATATTTTTTTAATAGTTCTGGGCTTAAAAAAATAGGGGAGTTTAAACCCGGGTGGGTGTTTAAAAATTCGGTGTGTAAATTGGCGAGTAATCTGATTTCTTGAGCCAGGATAAATAAAATATAAGTCAGCTCTGTCTCTTGCGACATTAACGATAAAAAAACCCGCTGGGCTTTCGGGATATCATTCATGAACCAGGCGTCTATTAAGCTATAAGGCTCGAAATGGGCCATGTCATTCTGTAAGTTTTCTATATCTGATAATGTAATTTCTGGCAGATTTAATAAAACTAATTTTTCTAAAGCCTGAGAAGTCGCTAGTAAATTACCCTCTGTAAGTCGGGCTAAGTCATGTAAAGCCGTAGGGTGAAATTTAAGATTTAATTCTCTCGCTTTTTGACTAATCCAGTGTGGGAGCTGGGCAGGCTCGATGGGCCAAATTTGAATAAACAAAGTATGGGGATCTAGTTTTTTAAACCAGGCTTCTTGAAGTTTGGCCTGGGGAATTTTTGGGCCCATGATAATAATTTGAATTTCTGGGGATAAATTTTGGGATAAATGGGTGGGTAAATTGGCTCGTGACACCCAAAGGACTAATTCTTGGATAAATAAATTATTTAAATTTTCTTCGAGATTAATGCGAAGCAAAAGCTGGCTAGAAAATAAGCTGGTATTAGAGAGGGAGTTGATTAAAGTCCCAGGGCTAAAATTTTTGTCGATGCTTAAATAAACTATTTCTGGCTGATTATTATTCTGGTTAGATTTTATTTTTTTTAGAATTAAATCTAGCGCTTCTTGTTTAAGTAATAACTCATCGCCGAAAATAAAATAAATAGAGAAAAGATTATTTTTAAGGGTGTAAGAAAGATCTTTTAAATAAATTTTCATCTTTGATTTTTCCCCCCTCTCTGCCCCTCGATTTCATCTTCGGGTCTTTCTCTCCCGCGAGGGGAGAGACGACAGCTAAGCTGCATGATACGTCGCCAAATGATGAATGATTTGGTTAGATAAATCATGGGCTATTTGTCTGGTTAATCTCGCTTCAATGGATTGGTCGGATAGGACCTGCATTGAATTCGTGCTGTACTGGCGCTCAGAAGATAAAGTGACAGGGCCCAATAAAATTTTATTATCAGGGTCCATCAAAACAAAAGTGACCGTACTGGTTAATTGATAAAGCCCGGCACCCGCGACGCCGGTGAGATTAATTAATTGCGTGGACGTCTTAAATGCTTGAATAGTTAAAATAGCTTGGGCCTGATTTAAATTATTTTGGCTTTCTAAAATGGCCCCATTGTTTCTCAAATCATCTTGTAAAATTGGCCAGAGATAAGGTGCTGGAATATTGGTTTGTAAATTAATATGAGAAATATTTTCTGGAATTTTTTCCAGGCCTCTTAAATGAAACCCGCAGGAGTTCAGCAAAAGCAGTGGAATCAGTAAAAAAGAAAAAATAATTTTTATAGGCGTTCTTATAGGCGTTCTTATAGACATTGAGCGTATTCGTCCCTGGGTATCCATTGATTTTAAAATTTTGCTTATTCTGACATTGGATGATCCGAAGTGGGAGAGCGAGCGTAACAATCTGTTGGTAAGTCTACAAAAAATTTTACTTGTAGAGCGAAAAATCGGATGAAACAAAGCCTGGTTTTACTGATTTTCCTGCTTTTAGTGCTGCGAACCTCTCTGCGGCTGTTTTTATCGCCAGAGAAGTTCTATGCATAGCCTCTTTTTCTTCTTCTTCTCTTTTCGCTTTTTCTGCTTTCTCTATGGCTTCTAAGTCAGAAAATTCAGCCGGGGTCATGTAGGCGCGGGTTAGGTCCCGTAACTTGCGCTGAGTCATGTCTTTTGGGATGACATCATATCTTTCAATATCAAGATCAGCGCCAGCATGGACAAGATGGTGGATGCTTTTAATAGCATCAGGTGCTCTGCTTGGAGACGTTGCTTTGCAATACTGAAGATGTTCGAGGGCTTTAAAAAGAGGCGTGTGAAGTCCTAGGGCATCATCACCACCGCGTACATTTAAGCTTGCTGCATTGACATCAGCGCCATGTTTAATCAGGTCAAGAACAATATCAGAACCTACAAAAACGGCATAATGAAGCGCCGTTTCTTGTATCCTAAAATCCACAACTTTGGCTAACATAAGAATGTTAGCCTTTGCAAAATCTCTGGCGAGCTCTTTGTCTCCCCCACCTGCCAACTCTGAAAAGAGCTGAAAAATCCATTGAGCTGATGGGTTGCTAGATGTTCCTGCAGGTATCCCTGAACCTGCGCCTGCACCTGTGCCTATTCCTGACATTGTGTTTAATTCCCAAGGGCTTAAAAAAGCCGCAGAGTAAAATAAAAAGCTGCCATGAGCATTATTTATTTTTATGCTTATTTTTATTCTTTATTTTCAGCCACAATATTCACCAGGCGACCTGGAACAAGAATAAATTTTTTAATATTTAAATTAATTAAATATTTAGAAATACTCGGGGATTCAAGAATTAGTTTTTCTACTTGGGCTTGATCTGAAGCTAGATCAGCGGGAATAGAAATTTTATCTTTGATTTTGCCATTGATCTGAATGATTAAATCTATTTCTGTTTTGATCAAAGCTTCTTGATTAACCAGAGGCCAAGAAGCTTCAGAAATATCTTGATTTTGATTTTGGCCAAAATTTAATTTTTGAAATAATTCTTGAGCAATGTGGGGTGTAATGGGATTTAAAATTTTTAATAAAATTTCTAGGCCTTCTTGTTTTAAATTTAAAAAATCTGGATTTGAGTTTGGATTGGAATCTAGATCTGATAATAAATTTAATAATTTCATGGCCGTAGAGACTATGGTGTTAAATTGCTGGCGTTCCATATCAAAAGTAGCCTGCTGTAGGAGCTGATGAATCTCGCGGCGGGTGGATTGATAGAGTTTGTTATTTTTTGTATTGGCCGCCTCTCCAGCAGGGCGGACACATAGGTCCGCCCCTACGAGGGGAGAGACGAGATCTAATCCATCCAAGTCAGCAGCATCTTTATTTTTTTCTAGTAAAAATTCATGAGAGAAATTCCAGAGTTTTTTCAAGAATCTAAAAGCGCCTTCCATGCCAGAGTCTGACCATTCGAGCGATTGCTCTGGGGGTGAGGCGAAAATAGAAAATAATCGGACGGTATCAGCGCCATATTTCTGGATCATAGAATTCGGATCAACGATATTGCCTTTAGATTTTGACATCTTGGTTCCGTCTTTTAAGACCATGCCCTGGGTGAGTAGATTTTTAAAAGGCTCGCCGGATTTTAATAACTCAGAACTGGTTAGACTTAAGTCCCGCATGAGTTTCTGAAAGAATCTGGCATAGAGCAAGTGCATGACGGCATGCTCAACACCGCCAATATATTGGTCGACAGGGAGCCAGTAATCTGCTCGGCTATCGAGCATTTTTGTCGCATCTGGACAGGTATATCTCGCAAAATACCAAGAGGATTCTATAAACGTATCAAAAGTATCGGTTTCTCTTTTGGCAGGTTTTTGGCAGCAGGGGCATGAAGTATTAATAAAATCTTGATCAAGACATAAAGGGGATGTTTTGCCGTCTGGTAATAAATTCTCTGGAAGAACCACTGGCAAATCTTGCTCTGGAACAGGTACGGCGCCGCAGGTGTCGCAATAAATAATGGGAATTGGGCAGCCCCAGTATCTTTGTCTTGAAATACCCCAGTCTCTGAGTCTGTATTGAATTAAGACTTGGCCGAAGTTTTTTTCTAAACTTAATTTTTCTAGTAATTCAAAAGCTTGATCAAAATTTTTATTATTTAATAAGTCTCCAGAATTTATTAATACCCCATGATCGAGATAGGGCTGGTCTTGAATATTAAAATTTTTATTTAAATTTAAATTTTCTGGAATTTGTATGACTTGTTTAATATTTAAATTATATTTTTTCGCAAACTCATGATCTCGCGCATCATGGCCTGGAACAGACATGACAGCCCCTGTGCCGTAGTCCATGAGTACGAAATTGGCGATCCAAATAGGGAGCAATTCTTGAGTCAGTGGATGCGTCGCAAAGAAAGGTGTTTTAATGCCCTTTTTTTCTTGAGTCGCCAGAGTCGCTTCCATGGTGCTGGTTTTTTTGCAGTCTTCGCAGAAATTTTTAATATTTAAATCCTGCTCAGAGGCTTGAATGGCGAGGGGGTGTTCACTGGAGATAGCTAAATAGGTCACACCCATCAAAGTATCGGGTCTAGTCGTAAAAATATTTAAATCTGGATGAAGTTGAGAATTAGTTTTAAATTTAAAAATTAAGCCCTTGGATTTGCCGATCCAATTTTTTTGCATGGTTTTAACAGCTTCAGGCCAGCCTGTTAAGTTATCTAATTCTGAGAGTAATTCTTCGGCATAGTCTGTAATTTTTAAGAACCATTGAGGGATCGATTTTTTTTCTATGAGTGCCCCCGATCTCCAGCCTTTGCCGTCGACGACTTGTTCGTTGGCTAAGACGGTCTGGTCGACAGGGTCCCAGTTAACAATACTTTGTTTTTTATAGGCCAGATTTTTTTTAAATAATTGGGTAAATAACCATTGTTCGTGCTTGTAATATTCAGGTCGGCAGGTTGCTAATTCTCGTGACCAGTCAATGGCAAAACCTAATCTTTGTAGCTCGGATTTCATTTCGGAAATATTGCTATAAGTCCAAGCCGCTGGCGGGATATTATTTTTGATTGCGGCGTTTTCAGCAGGAAGTCCAAACGCATCCCAGCCCATAGGCTGTAAGACGTTATAGCCTTGCATTTTTTTATATCTAGAAATCACGTCGCCCAAAGTGTAATTACGAACATGACCCATGTGTAATTTTCCAGAAGGGTAAGGGAGCATGGATAGGCAGTAATATTTGGGTTTGTTCGTATTTTCTAGGGCTTTAAAGCTTTGATTAGTTTCCCAGTGTTTTTGGGTTTTTAATTCTATTTGGTCAAAGTCATAAGGGGGGATAATTGGGGAGGCAGTGTTTGAAGTGGGGGTGTTTGAAGTTGTCATGAGTGTTAAAGCAGTCCAGTAAATAAATTTAAATTAAAAATAATATTTAAAAAATATTGATAAGCAGATTAAAAAAGCCGCTTAGGATACTGCTAAAAAATGCTGGATCAAGAGCCACAAGGCGGGGTAAGCTTTTCGGTTCAGATTTTATTTTTAAAATTTTTTTAAAAAATTATAAAAAATAAGATGAAAAATAATAAAAAAAGGAGTGGGTGATGGCTAATTCTTATGGCGGAGTGCGTGCGAGGGCAGGTGCGAGTTCAAAATCTATTGATATTCCTCATGGTGTTGGTGTTGGTTCTAGTGCTTCTTCTTCTGATGCTTCCTCTTCGTTCTATGTTGGAACGCCTTTAGATTCTGAGTATTTATTATCCAAGGCTAAGGAGCTTGATAAATACACCACTGTTGCGGCACTTGCGACTGTAACTAATATTCCCTCGGATTTTAAAGAAGTTTTTTTTCAATTAATGTCTGCTCTAAGAACCTGGCGTGCTTTAGGCCCTGGGGGGACTTATGGTTTTGTGGCGACGCCTGATCTAGGGGCCTCTTGCGTTTATAAATTTATGCCTTTGCCCGCCAGTGATTTTGGTCTTTTGTCCTCTTATTTGGCGCAAGGACGTGATGAGGCCAACGCTTGGAAGCATCGGTTTCTTGAAACAGAGGCTTGTCTTTTTAATTTAAATGCGAGTGATTGGGAGCGTTTGGCTCGCGCTGGTTTTTTTGCAGAAACTTATGACGCTTGGAGGAAGTATATTTCTGCTACCTCTTCAGGCGTTTTTGATTTTTTTAAAGCTCAAGACAAACCAGAAATGCTGGTTTTTAAAATGCCAAAGCTAGGGGATCGGAACTTGTCAGAGATTCAAGCGGAGATTTTTTACAAGACTGATCCTGAGACAGGTGAACGAAGATTTGTGAAATCCGATGATCTCGATCGTGCAAGATTGATTGATTATTTTTACCCTGTGGCGCGAAATGTGTTAAACGACCTGAGAAAAATGCATTGCGTGAGTCGAATGATTCATGGGGATATTAAGGCTGCGAATATCATTTGCGAAGAAGAGGGCGGTAAAATCGCGGCGGCGCAGCTGGGTGATTTAGGGAGCGCAAAATTTGTAGGAATGGAAAGCACTGAGAAAAGTTGGTTGCCTCCAAGCCCTTCTTCTGGTGCCTTTGGCGTGCGTTCTGGCGTTGCTGATGTTTATATTGAAAGGCTCTGGGCCTGGGATGTGGATTACTATGCCATGGCTTTTGTTTTGGCCTCTCTTTTGTTTTCTCCCAGATATTTATGGCATGGCTTTAAAGGGGAGAAATTATGGTATGTCGAGAGAGAAAAGAAGTTAAAAATTTTATTAAATCAATTTTGGGATGAGACTTTGGAGAATCCAGGGTCGGGTCTTTCGGGCGTGCAGCGTTTTCAAGGCCGATGGCTGGTTCATGCCATTTGCCAGTTGCTGTGTTTAATCAAAGACCCCAGAGATCTGGAGGATTTTTTAAATCAATCCTCTGAGAATTTTAATCACAAGCCTTTGTATCTCAGGGCAAAAGATTTTTATTATGAAACCGTCGATGTTCCCAAAAGAGAAATGGTAGTGCGCACGACGGATTTTCTTTATGAGGATTATAAAAAAAATAAGGCTAGAGGCGCGCTAGTCTCTGGATCTGGATCTTCCTCTCTATTATCTACAGAGGAGCTGGAATCAGACTTAAGAACCTCTTTGCTAAAAGCGTCGGTGCCAGTGGGGCTGGCCCAAGAAAAATCGGATGAAGTCTTTAAAGATCCCATCGCCCAGGAATTATTTAAAGCACTTTGCCCAAAAATAAGATCTTGCTGTTGTTTTTATAAGCCAGATTTCACATTTTTTTTATCAAGCTTGCGAGAGGGTTTTTCTAGTTTTGAGCGGCAGTGTTTAGAAATATTTGAGACTCCAATTGAGATCTCTAATGCGCTTATGTTTGGGCAAAGAGAAGAAGATTCGGCGAAAACAAGGGTTAGAAAAGGTAGTGGCCAGAGGAGTGTGAGTGGATTCTCCTTGCCCGCTTTATCTTTTGCTGGCTCTGGCTTGCGCCAATGTACCCCTCCAGGGAGCTCTCCGATTTAAATAAATTATAAAAACCATAAAAATAAAAAATTTAAAATTTTTTAAAAAAATAGCAAAAAAACAGCATTAGCCAATTGACCCTGGGAATCTATTTGAATATTATGCGCCCTCCTTGAATGGAGGGGTTCCCGAGCGGTCAAAGGGATCAGACTGTAAATCTGACGGCACAGCCTTCGAAGGTTCAAATCCTTCCCCCTCCACCAAGTTTTAAATGTTTAGTTTTGCGGGTGTAGTTCAATGGTAGAACTTCGGCCTTCCAAGCCGATAGCGCGGGTTCGATTCCCGCCACCCGCTCCAGTTTTTTTATAGGTTTAGTTTTTATCCGGCCCACATAGCTCAGGCGGTAGAGCACTTCCTTGGTAAGGAAGAGGTCCCCAGTTCGAGTCTGGGTGTGGGCACCAGATTTTTTGTTAGTTTTGTTTTAAGTGGAGATAACCATGTCAAAAGAAAAGTTTGCGCGTAATAAGCCCCATGTAAACGTGGGAACCATTGGACACGTTGACCACGGTAAGACAACGCTAACCGCGGCCATCACCAAAGTGATGTCAGCGAAGTTTGGTGGCGAATTTAAAGATTATGACAAGATTGATAGCGCGCCAGAAGAAAAAGCACGTGGTATTACGATTAATACCGCGCATGTTGAATATGAATCTGCGAATAGACATTACGCTCACGTTGATTGCCCAGGCCATGCTGACTATGTCAAAAACATGATCACTGGTGCAGCTCAAATGGACGGCGCAATCTTGGTTGTCTCTGCAGCAGACGGCCCAATGCCTCAAACAAGAGAGCATATTTTGTTAGCTCGCCAAGTGGGTGTGCCTTACATCGTTGTTTTCTTAAACAAAGCCGACATGGTTGATGATGCTGAATTA
>Ga0214919_10009368_pt1 | contig 12638 bp, 16 predicted proteins | sample LL1503_MetaG_FD_177994 | JGI IMG/M metagenome (GOLD analysis project Ga0214919, IMG submission 177994) | Freshwater microbial communities from Lake Lanier, Atlanta, Georgia, United States - LL-1503 | ecosystem: Environmental > Aquatic > Freshwater > Lake | place: USA: Georgia | collected...
GCTAGAGCTTTAGGTGGACAAGCCGCTGCCGAACCAGCAGCTCCTACAGCAAGAGGAGGAAGAGGTAGACCAGCAGGAACAAGAGCAACAGTACCTGCAGCGCCAGCAGCAGGAGGAGAAGCAAATGCTGCTGTAGCAACAACTATTGAAAACGCAGGTTTAACACAAGGATTTAACGCTTTACCTACTAGTGTAAGAACAAGAATATCAGCAGGAAATGCTGTTACATATACTAGAAGAAATGCTTCTTTAGATACTATTGGTAGAGTAACAGGTGTAATAGCCGCGGGTCAAAGTAGATTTTACATAATACGAATGCCTAGTGGACGAGTAATTGGATTTGCTACTATGCAACCAGATGCAAAACATTTTATAGTCACCGGAACAACTGCTTATAGAGTACCTAGAGTAAGTCAATTGGCGACTGCTTTACAACAAAATAATATATCAGAAAACTTAAAAACATTAATAAAACTTCACTCAGTAGCTATGCCTGAAGAGGCTCAACAAATGAAAGAAGTTTTAATGAACCTAAAAAATAAGAAAAAATGAAAGTAAGCGACTTAAGACGTATAATTCAAGAAGAATTAGCATCAGTATTAGCAGAAAATGCTCCTGCTAAAGAAAAAGAAACAATTGAAGCACCTCCTACCACTAAACCTGGTACTACTCCAAAACGTAGAGGGTTTGATAAACCAGCCCCTGGTGTTCAACCAAAACCAAAAGCATTAAAGGAAACTGAAAAAGAATTAGTTAATAAAATAACTCAACGCTTTTTAAAACTTAAAAAATAATGGGACGTTTACTAGAAATCGAATACGAAAAGATATTTAAACCTGAAACAATGGCTGCCTTAAAAGGTAAGTCAGGCCAGTCTTTAAAACAAATGCTTGGTAATAAGTCATTAATGCAAACATTAATGAGTTCACAACAGGTGTTAAAAGAAATTATGGCAGCTGAAGCACCACATCGTGATGTTTTAGCTCAAATGGCTATTGATATGGTTACTCAAGCATATCCTATTATTGACTATGCTAACATCAAAATTGATGCTAAGATAGGAGATGATATGAATTTAGGAGCAGGAACAAGTGATGAAACACCAACAGAAGATATTAGCGCTCCTGAAGCATTAAAAGCAAAACGTCGTATCATAAACGGTATTACTCAGGGTGCATCTATTCGTGGTTCATTTTCTTTTTATTTATTTAGAGAATACTTAGACTTATTAGACAACTCATTAGTAGATAAGTATGGAGAAATTCTAAAACAAGTGTTTGGAATTTACGATGATGAAAATGCTATCGCAATGATGTTAGCTGCCCTAGAACAAGGTCAAAAAATGGCAGGCGGTGATAGTGAAATGGTATATGATGAGGAAGAAGAACGTTTTGTTATTAAAGCTAGAGCACTTTGTTTTCCAATGTTAGTTCATGAAATCGTAAAAGGTTTATATGAAATTGTAGGTACACAAGGGTTTAGCGGAGACAAAGAACAAAATAAAGCAATCATAGGAGCAGTAGATAAAGTATCTAACGAACCTCGTGATTTCCAGTATGGTAAATTTATCTATGATAAACTAAATGATTTATATTTTGAAAGTAATATAGATGATAATCGTGTTAGAGAGTTATTTTTTGCTGAAGTATATAAGTTAAGTGAAAACGAATTTATTTTATTTATCGAAAATATATTAAACGATAAACTTACACCTGCTCAAAAGAATTGGGCTATGGGTGAAATGAAGCAAATCGCTAAAGATCTTACTAAAGACGATACTGGTTTAGAAAATTTAGATGAAAATAAAAAACCATATAAAGACATAGAAGTTACAGATAAATATATTATTCGTGAATTTAATGAAAATATAGACCCAATTGAATTAATGTGGCACCGTGATAATGAAAATCGTGTTGTAGAAATCATAGGTGAAACAGATTGGAAAATACAGTTAGATAACCAATTACCTACTTCAATAAATGAATCAATTTCTATACCTAAACATATGTATCATAGATTAATTAAGGGTACTGGTAACTTAAAATTAAAAATTTATAAATCTTAATTAACTTATATATATTTATAATAAAATAATCATACAAAAATGACTAATCTTAGACAACTTATTAGAGAATCCATTCAAGAATATATTCGTGAAATCGACGAAGCAGGTGATATTGCTGCTTTAGAAGCTAAAATTACTAAAACTCAAGAAGCTATTGATAAACGTAAAAAATTATCTAGTAAAGATGGTTTAGATGAAGAATACCATGCTTATCTTGATGAACGTAAGATGAAAGAAATGACATCTGAAATTAAACATCTTGAAAAAAGTTTAGGTAAATATAATAAAATTTTAGATAAATTAAAATCTAAGGCTAGTTGGAATGATCAAGAAAGAGGTTTAACCTGGAATAGTCAACAAATTGATGTTGATGGTGAATTAGAAGAAATGACTAATGACCCAGCAGAAGGTCCTCAATTAGAAGAAAAAGATGAGATGAATGAAGAACAAGTACTTCATATGCAAAAAAGAGCAGGTATTCTTTCAGAAACCGAGTATATCGTTAAATTAAAAGAATTAGAAGAAGCTAAAAAAATGACTGCTGCTCAAAAAGATAAAAAAGAAGATATCGTAAAAGGTATGAAGAAATCTAAGAGCTTTGATAAGTCTAAAGACGAAAAATCTAAAATGTACGCCACCGCTACTAAATTAGCTACTAAGAAAAAATAATTTTCTTTTAAAATTTTTATAAAAGTTAGGCCTCCTAGGAGGCCTTTTTTATTTTTATATAAAACAAAGGTTATGAATATATTTTATTTGGATGAAAATCCTAAACTAGCAGCAACTATGCTATGTGATCAACACATCCGTAAAATGCAAATTGAAAGTGCTCAAATGTGTTGCACAGCACATTGGGAAACAGGAAATGAAGCACCATACAAACGTGCTCACAAAAATCATCCCTCAACTAAATGGACTAGAGAATCTATACAACACTATAGATGGCTTATAGCGCACGGTTTAGAAATATGTAATGAATTTACTAAACGTTATGGTAAACATCATAAAACACAAGATGTGCTAGAATGGTGTCGAGATAATGAACCTAATCTCCTAGATAATGGTTTTACACCTCCACCACAATGTATGCCTGAGGAATATAAAATGGTAAATACATTAGAAGCATATAAAAATTTTTACATTAAGGATAAAGTAAATATTAAAAAACTAGATTGGAAAAAACTAAACAATAAACCGATTTGGGTCCCATAAATATTTATAATAAAATATTATGGTAAAAACTAAAAAGAAAGTAGCTAAAACCGCTGCTAAAAAAGAATCTAAAGTTTCTAAACTTAAACCTAGAGATAAAAAATATTACGGTTGGACACCAGAATTTCCTGACCATCGTGATATTATGTTTTCTTTACCACAAAAAATGAAAAAACTACCTACTAAGGTAGACTTAAGAGTAGATACATTACCAACATATGATCAAGGTGCTTTAGGTAGTTGCACAGCAAATGCTATATCAGCGGCGTATGCTTTTGATGTTTTAAAACAAAAAGAAGAAGCATTTTATATTCCTTCACGTTTGTTTATCTATTACAACGAACGAGTAATAGAAGGTACAGTAAATCAAGACAGTGGTGCTATGTTAAGAGATGGTATTAAGTCAATAAATAAAGTAGGAGTATGTACTGAAGATAGTTGGCCGTATGACATTAGTAAATTCACAAATAAACCGACAGACAGTTGCTATAAAGAAGCGTCTGGAAACAAGTCGGTATTATATAAAAAAGTAAGTCGTTCGTTATACGATTTTAAATCGTGTTTAGCTTCAGGATTTCCATTTGTAGGTGGATTTTCAGTATATGAAAGTTTTGAATCAAAAGAAGTAGCTCAAACCGGCAAAATGCCTATGCCTAATCCTAGTGAAAGATTATTAGGTGGCCATGCTATATTAGTGATAGGATATGATGATGATATAAATTGCTTTATAGTGCGAAATTCATGGGGATCTAAATGGGGTGATAAAGGACATTTTTATATGCCATATGACTATTTAACTAACTCAAGTTTGTCAAACGACTTTTGGGTAGTTCAGAAAGTTTCCTAATATTTATAATAAACCAATTAAAAATAAAAAACAATGACAGATTTTAAATCATGGCTTCAATCAAAGACCTTATGGTCAGTATTAGTAATGTTAGCTCCACTTATCAGCAGAATGGCTGGTTTTGATGTTAGTGCTACATTAACAGACATTTTAACAATAGCAGGTGCTGTAGGTGCTATTTATGGGCGTATTAATGCGACTCAAAAATTATCATTAAAACTTAAAAAATAATCTATGAAAAAACTGTTATTAATTTTAACTCTTATTGCTTTTACAATAGTGAGTTCTGCTCAAACCTTTACACCAAAAGTAGTAAATCATAGTTTTAAATCAGATTTACTTAAAACACCTCGTTTAACAAACAGTGTTAACGGTGATTATACAGTTCCAATGGTGTTGCACACCCCAGCTCTTCAATTAACTTTTACTCAAGTTGAAAAAATTGATGGAAATTGGAAACTTACAACTCCTATTTATATAGGTTATTCTTACATTTACTCATATGCAAACGGAGTTGTTCACCAAGACAGTTCAATCACAGTAGAAAATAGATTCTTCTTTGGTGGTGGTGTTAATTTAGGTATTACTCCTGACATTAACGGATCTGGAACATTAGTAGGATCTGTTCCTGTTGGAGCTATTGTAGGTTATTCTCATTATGGTTTGTTTGGTGGAGTAAATATAATTACAGGTAAACCTATATTTGCTATCTCTATTAACTTACTTAATGTACCTATTTTACAAAGTTTAACTAGAATGAAAGTTAGACAATAATTTATAGAACAGATTCATTACCTGTTCGAGAGTAAAATTTATTGGAGTAGTGGCCCACCTTAAAAAAGTGGGCCATTCTTATTTTGGCTTACATAAAAAAATTAAATATATTTAAATATAAGATAAAAAATATGGATAAAAAAATTGTAATTGTTGGAGCAGGAGTAGCAGGTATCAACGCGGCTACTAAATTGGTTGATAATGGCTATCCAGGAGAACTTATCACTATTATAGATAAAGGAAATGATCCACACAATCGTTTACCTGAAGAAGTAATGACAGGTATGTTAGGTGCTGGAGGTTGGAGTGATGGAAAATTAACATACCATACAGCAATTGGAGGTGTATTAAGTAAGTATTGTGGTGAGGAAAAAGCAATGGAATTGATGGATCAAGTTATTAGTAACTTTAGACGTTTTCATCCTAAACCAGAAGAAATATTTTGTTCTGATCCACAAGAAGAACCTGAATTTATTAAACCATACTTTGGATTACGTTTATTTCCTGTATGGCATATTGGTAGTAATTATCTTCATCTCATTGCTTGCAAATGGTATCAATATTTAGTTGATAAAGGTGTTAAATTTGAATGGAGAGCAGAAGTTAAAACTATAGACTTTAATAGTAATACAATTAAAATTGTAAATTTAACACATCCAGAACTTCAAGCTAATATATCCTATGATACTCTTATATTCGCTGTAGGCAAATCAGGTATTGACTTTGGTAAACAATTAGCAGATGATTATCAATTACCAACTGAACCTAAATCAGTGCAAATAGGAGTACGTTTTGAAGCGCCACAAAAATATTTCCAAAAATTAATTGATGTAAGTTACGATTTCAAATTATATAAGAAATTTGATAATGTATCATTACGTTCATTTTGTACAAATAACAACGCAGCATATGTAGCAGTTGAAGAAACATATGGTGATGTTACTTACAATGGTCACGCTAAGAAAGGTGAAGAATTTAGAAACGATATGACCAACTTTGGTATTCTAATGGAAATTAAAGGCATTGAAAATCCATTTGAATGGTCACGTGACTTAGTAAATAAATTACAAATTAGACCTAATAATACTGGTTTATACTATTCACCTAATGGTACCCGCACTCCATCAAATACATCTGAAGGAACACTTATTAATACAGCCCAAATTGATGAAATTGGATTAAGAGATGTAGATAACGCATTTCAGGGATATTGGTTTTATATTAAACAATTTATTGACAAAATGAACGAAGTATTTGAATTTGGTGATGATTGGGGAATGTATATTCCTGAAGTAAAATATCTATCACCAGAACCATTAGTTGACTATAAGAACTTAGCATTAAATGACTATCTAAATGTACATTTTGTAGGTGATGCTTTAAGTGCTCGTGGTATTACAGTAAGTGGAGCGCAAGGAATTTATGTAGCTGAGTATTTGCTTTCCTAAAACTTAACCATATTTATAACAAAATATTACTTAATGGGAAACTTAGTAAATACACTTAGACAACTTATTAGAGAAGAAATTGCACTTACTGAAGATCGTCTTGGTAAAGGATTAGTTATTGCTGATCCTGAAAAAGCAGCTAAACTTAAAAGATTATACCCAGCAGATTATTGGGTAACTAAAATTATCACAACTATTGAAGGTGCTACTGATAGAGATATTACTCGTTTAGGTTATAAGGATCCTAAAACAGGACAATTCATTGATGGTCTTAAACAGATCTTAGGTATGAAACCTGAGCGTATCAACCCAGAATTAAGAGAACTTATCAAAAGTGGTGTTATTGTAGATAAAGCAGAAACCGCTATACCTAAAAAAGAAAAACCTGAAACAACTGGTAAGAAAGGTAGAAAAGCAAGTGATACAAGTAAAGAAGGAGTTGTAAGATTATTAGCACAACGTTGGATTGCCAACCCAGAATATGTACCTTCTGAAGCAGAAATTACCTATGTTATACCTAAAAGTGATGGACAAACAGAAACATTTACCGCTGATCAAGTAGCTAAAATAAAAGCTAAAGCTTTAGGTTTATCTAAACGTGGTCGAAAACCAAGCGGTGAAGATGCTTTAACTCGAAGAGTAAATAATGCATTAAGTGAAGAACCGCTTCATGAAGCATATCGAAGATTGCAAAAAATTAAATAAATAAGAGGCTCGGATTACCGAGCCTTTTTTCTTATATTTAATAAAAATAAAAGTTATGATACACGATGATCTCTCCAGAATTGGAAAACAATTAATGTTTAGTGAACCATTTTATGGTATATTCTTATCAACACTAAATAAAGTAATTAGAAAAGATGTTCCAACTGCTGGAGTATGTAAGAACGGAATTAATTACCAATTAGCAGTAAATGAAGAATTTTGGAACAGTTTAAATACTGATAAGAAAAAAATCGGATTATTTAAACATGAACTACTTCATATATGTTTTGGTCATTTAACATTTAAGGATGATTTTCCAGACCATGAATTAGCAAATATTGCTATGGATATTGAAATTAATCAGTATTTAACACCTGATTATTATCCATCACCAGATATTTTATTACCAAGTACATTTCCAGAACTTAATTTACCATTAAAAGCTGGTGCTAGAGAGTACTATAGACTATTACAAAAATCATTAGATGAAGGAACAAGTCCTGGATTATGTGAGTTAATAGATAGTTTAAGAGGTGATGGTCAAGGATTACATCCAACATGGAAAGAATTTGATGATTTAAGTGACGCTGATAAGAAATTAGCTGAAGCACAATTAAAACATCAAATAAGACAAGTTTTAGAATCATCTAAAGATATGGGTTTTATACCATCTGAACTTAAATCATACATTGATGAATTACTTGAAGTTACACCTCCTTCATATGATTGGAAAGGATATTTTAGACGATTTTTTGGTTCATCAAGTAAAATATACACTAAAAAAACAAGACGTAAATACAATAAACGATTCCCATCTAACCCAGCATTAAAAATTAAACCTAAAAAACATGTATTAGTAGGAATTGATACATCAGGTTCAGTTAGTGATAAAGATATATTAGAATTTTTTAATGAAATCAATCATATGCATAAAACAGGTATTAGTATTACTATAGCAGAAGGAGATGCGGATGTACATAATGTCTATGAATATAAAGGTAAAGTACCTGAAACTGTAACAGGTAGAGGAGGTACAGACATGAATCCATTTGTAAGATATTTTAATGAAAATAGACAATACAATAGTTTAATTGTATTAACAGATGGATATATTCCTAAAAAATCAACTACTACTTTTAAACCCATGTTAATGGTATTATCATCAAATGGAGCAACTGTAGAATCAGTTAAAGAATTAAGTTGGGGAAATATTATTAAAATTCAATAGTTAGGGCTTCAGGGTCCTTAAACATATATTTAATCCAAATAAAAAATAAAAGTTATGGCTAAAACAAAAACATCATCAAAATCAACAACACAACGTGTTTCGTTAAACATTAATGAAGCAAAAGATTTTTTACGTCACATTGTTAACAACAATCGTTATTTACAAGAAAACAACAAACCACCAGTAGCAGTAGAAATTGTAGGTGATTCAGGTATTGGTAAAACATCATCTATTGTTCAATTAAAGGATGAATTAGGATTTAATTTTGTTAAATTGAATCTTGCTCAAATTGAAGAATTAGGTGACTTAGTTGGTTTTCCAATTCGTCAGTTTGAAATGGAAAATCAAAATACAACTCAAAAAGGATGGATTGATGAGCACGCAGTAGAAGATTTTCATAAAAAAGGATGGATAACTACAGGTCGTAATCGAATGAGTTATTGTCCACCTGAATGGATTGCAGGTAAGGATCAAGGAGGAGTATTATTGTTAGATGATTGGAATCGCGCCGACATCAGGTTTATTCAAGCTGTAATGGAGCTAATTGATCGTCAAGAATATATTAGTTGGAAGTTGCCTAAAGATTGGCATATTATATTAACAAGTAATCCTGACAACGGAGAATATTTAGTTAACAGTATAGATAACGCTCAACGTACTCGATTTATTACAGTTGATTTAAAATTTGATATTAAATGTTGGAGTGTGTGGGCTGAAGAAAGTCAAATTGATGGCCGATGTATTAATTTCTTATTAAAACACCCAGAACTAGTATCAACAAATACTAACTCAAGAAGTATTACAACGTTTTTTAATTCTATTTCATCAATTAAATCGTTTGAATCTAGTTTAGGTTTAATACAAATGATTGGAGAAGGATCAGTTGGACCTGAATTTACAACATTGTTTACAATGTTTATTAATAACAAATTAGATAAGATGATTTCACCTGAAGATATCTTATTTCATGAAAGTGAAGAATATATTTTAAATACACTTAAAGGAATTATTGGTAAAGGTGATAAATATAGAGCAGATTTAGCCTCAATCTTATCAACACGTCTTATTAATTATAGTTTATTTTATGCTAAAACTAATAAAATTGAAAAAGGAATAATTGATCGTTTAGCGTTTCTAATGAATGAAGATTTATTTGCTGTCGATTTAAAATATAGTATGGTTAAATCAATCTATAATGGTAATTCAACTGCATTTAAATTACTAATGTTAAATAAAACACTTCTAAAATTCTTAACTAAATAATTATGTACAGACAAATAAGTTCAACCACATACGGTTCAGTAAAATATAGTATTGATCATACATTAACAGCAGGTTTCTTAAATAAAGAAATTTTAAATCGATATGAACAACTTTGTGAGAAAAATAAAGATAATAAAATTAAAGATAACTCAGTAATTTATTTATCTCCACTATCAAATTACCCATCATATAAATTAAAAAATCATATTCAAGAAAATAAATTAAATATTTCTAAAGCTAGAAAGTGGGATAAAATAGATACTATTGTTATTGATAAGGATTATTTAAATATATTTAAAAAGGAAAAAAATAAAATTTACACAATTATTCCTGGTAAGGAAATACTAGGTAATAAAAATAAATATACCAATAAAGATAATTGGGGTTATAATAAAACTAATGGATACTCAGATACTGTATTTTTCTATACAGAAAATGAAAACATTAAAAAGCATTCTAACGAATTTGGACAATTTAAAGACTTTCCTCAAATAGAAGGTATTAGTATTAAAAGAAATCATGGTATGAAAAACATATGTGATAATATAAAATTTATAACTGAACTATTTGAAAATATTGAAAAATATAATTTATATGTTGTACTTGATTCATCTATAGATAAAGAAATAAATAAAGATACTGTTATTGATTTAGAAATATATGAGAACTTATATAATATGCTTAATAGTACTGATACTGGTAATTGGAAAATAGCTAGAGAAATTATTGCAAATTGTGAGTATAATCAATCTAGACCATATATTTTATTTTTACATAGTATATTTAACTCATTACATACTAAATCAGACAATAAAAATTATCATACTGTTCATAAAAATTTAATAATAGAACAAAAATATTTTAACTATAACAATTATCATGATCATTATGAGATAATAAAATTTATTTTAGATAAACATCCTGAATATAAACAAATATTTAGTCAATGTATGAAAACACATATAAATAATTTATATAAGTCCGATCTAATTCAAGAAATAATATCTTCCTAATATTTATAATAAAATATTTAAATGGCCAAGATTGTACTTTTAAGTTGTACTAAATCTAAATTAGATCATAAAGCACCAGCTCAAGAATTATACTCTGCTTCTCCTATGTTTAAAAAAACATTAAAGTACGGTAAATCACTTCAACCAGACAAGATATTCATCTTATCCGCTAAACATCATTTAGTTCCTTTAAACAAAGAATTAGAGCCATATGATAAGACACTTAAAGAAATGTCAGCAGATGAGAAAGAACAGTGGGGTAAAGAAACAATTAAACAAATGAAATCACATGGTCTTAATTTAAATAAAGATAAATTTGTATTTTTAACTGGTGGTGAATATATGAAACCATTTAAAAAATATATACCTGAATCCAATATTGAAACACCTATGAGCGGTAAAAGAATGGGTGAACGACTTCAATGGTTAAATAGTCAAATTAGTAAACTTAATGAAATATTTAAACGTGTAAAAAATTTAATCAATGAGTGCTTATCTAAATAAATTAATTGAATCATATCTAAATGATATGGCCGACTACGATACTGACACTAATTTAATATTAGCCGAATCAGTTTTAAAACCAATCAATCAACTTTTAACCGAAGGTAAAAAAAGTCAAGAAGAAATTTTATTAGAAGCTTATCATAAAGCTACCCCTGAACAAAAATACATTTTAGAAGATTTTCTTCTTTATGTAAGAGAAGAAGAAGTTTAATTTAAATGGCTTCTACTAGAACACCTTTTACATGGGGAAATGCTAACTTTGCTTGGGAAACAAATCCATTCCCTAATCAAAGTATAAATCCATTTACTTGGGATGACGTAGCGTTAATTACTACTGTTCTTGAAGGATTAGCGGGTGGTGGTACACCTGAAGACCAATTTAAGGATAAGAAAAAACGCAAACAATTCATTACTCTTATTGTAAAATGTGAAACTATGGACAAAGAATATAAAGAAACTAAAGAAATCGTGGATCGTCAAATACGTATAACAGACATAGCCTTAGTGGCTAAAGAAGTATTAGGCATAAATATTAAAATAGATTTATAATGTATACGTTATTTACCGATAAAACTGAACTTTTTGAATGTAATATTAAATTAGAAGGAGCATCACTTAAAAATAGTCAGGTTCGTCTAATTATTGAGTCCGAAGATATCAATCTTTTATTTAAAGGACAAATTACCACAGACGGTAAATGTGTTATTCCAATTAAAAAATTAAAAGGTTTATTAGAAGGAAACACAAAAGGTGAAATAAAACTTGAGGTTATAGCTGAAGATACATACTTTACCCCTTGGAAGTCTGAATTTGTAGTTGAAGCATCTAAGAAATTAACTGTTGAAGTTAAGTCACAAGACGCAAATCTTATAATTGAAAGTGCTCCAAAAGTTCAAGTTAGTGGAATAAAAGAAACACAAAGTTTGGTTGATCCAATAACAGAACATATATTAAAGTTAGTTAAATTATTAATTAAAGAAGACGTTAATTTAAATAATTTAAGTATTAAAAAGGATAAGGTAAACAATATTATAGCAACTTATACTAAAGTAAATCCGATTCAAGAAACCCAATTACCAAAAATTATAGACGGAATCTTAAGTAATTTGCCTAAAACCAAATAATAAGTTATGTCAGGGATTTATGATCTTACAGGCAAAAATATAGAAAATACATATCAGCGAGTTTTACAAACTCCTGATGGTACTACATTTTATGACGGTACAGGATCATTAGTTACTTTACCTAACGCTAACACAGCCTCACTTTTAACTACTGCCTCCTCAGCAGGAAATACTATCACGTTTACAAAAGGTGATGGTAGTACATTTCCGGTTACAGTAGCGGGAGGAACAGGAGCACCCGGAGGTCCTAACACATCAATTCAATTTAATGATAATGGAGTATTTAGTGGATCAAGTGCTTTTACTTTTGATAATACTTCTAACGCTTTAACTTTAACAGGATCTTTACAAGTATCAACAGGTTCAAATGCTCAACCTGCTATGCAAGTTAATTCTGATGGAATATTTATTATAGGTGGATTTACATCAACTCCTACTCCAATTGAAGGTGC
>Ga0214919_10009369_pt1 | contig 12637 bp, 11 predicted proteins | sample LL1503_MetaG_FD_177994 | JGI IMG/M metagenome (GOLD analysis project Ga0214919, IMG submission 177994) | Freshwater microbial communities from Lake Lanier, Atlanta, Georgia, United States - LL-1503 | ecosystem: Environmental > Aquatic > Freshwater > Lake | place: USA: Georgia | collected...
TCTTGATAGTTTTTATATAAATCAGCCCATTTTAGTGCGCGATTGTATTTTGTTTCGCAAGCTTCTCCATATACCCGAACCGATTTTCCATGGTCTAAAGCTTGGTTCCAAATAAAGCCTGCTTGATTGTACACCAATGCATCTGCTTGACGGTGCGGATAACTTCTAAACCAAGCGCGTACTGATTTTTCTATATAATCAGAAACCATTCCAGCATCGGCCCATTGATGTCCATCGGCAGAGGAGTTTCCAGAAGCATAATAGTCATCCATCCAACCATATTGTTGTGCTAGCGCATGCATGTTAGGAGTAATTTTTGCACCAAAAACACAGAGGGTACTATCATTTTTTCCTTTGGGCATATCACCAAAAACTTGGTCGTATGTTTTATTCTCTTTAATAATATACACCACATGTTTAAAAACAGAGGGCTCGCCTAATCTTTCAGGAACTGGAACTGGTGCGATGCCTGGCCTAGGTGCCAACTGTGTTAATCGATTGGCCATACTTAGTTGCGCCGCTTCTTGTGTGTATTGCGCAAGCACTGTTTTGTTTGGAATAGGAATAATGCTAATAGAACCAAGTTGCTTATGAACAGACCTTGCTTTATTGCTAGCATTAACCACATTGGCGCCAATGGATTCTATATTTGCCACCACCAACTGGTTCTGCACCACTTGAACGCCACCAGGATAAGCTTCTGTTGGAATAAATCCCAGCACCAATGATTTTCCCTTACCATTACTGCTACTGTTTTTTGAAAGTTGCACCACTGCTATGGCATTATCCATTCCATTGGCAACGTATAAAGTTGATTGGTCGGCACTAAGGGTTAATGCATTGGGGGTACTTCCTTGTAAACTATTTTTTGCTTGTAATAAACCCACGCCAATCGTTTCAACAACGGTATTTGTTTTAGTGCTAATAACAGAAATAACATCGCTCGAACCATTCGAAACGTACACAAACTTTCCATCATTAGAACAGACCAATGCATTAGGATGTAAACCCACTTTAATTTCTTTTACCTGCTTTCCATTGGTAGGATCTATTACAGAAACTGTTCCTGATGCTGTTGCGCCAGTTCTAGGATTGGTATAAGCTAATCCCCAAGGCACACCGGCTCTTTCTTTTAAAGAATCTGTAGCAATTTCTCCGGCCCAATTGCTAACATATAATTGGTTATTTGCTTTGGTAATGCCATAAGGCGCAACGCCAGTAGGCATCTTCCAAACAATTTGTTGGGTGCTAAAATTGATTTTTAATAATTCGTTGTTTCCGTTGAGTACGATATAAATAAAATTTTCGCCCAATTCATTCGATACCCAAATATCATTTGGAATAGAACTAGTTGCTCCGCCAATTTTAGGAATAATCAAATCAGTAAAATTGCGTAATTGTCCATCGGCCCATTCGGCCATTAGAAGTAGACCTTTGCTACCATTTTTATCTACAGCGGTCCAAAGTATATATGTTTTATCTTTTTCTATAAAACTTCGAATGCCCGAATAAGTACTCATGCATTGCATGTATTTTGATAAATCGGTATAATTCCATTTTTGTAAAATTGTTTTGGTATTTGCATCAACTACAAGTAAGCCATAACGATCTTCTACTACTACTTTTCCATCAATACTTAATTGCGCAACAGCCAGTGCATGGTTTTCTAATTCTGGTTTTCCAAAACGAATTACTTCCCCAGCAGAATGTATCAAACGGTTATAGGGCATGCGTTGTAAGGCAGAATTATTTTGCACTAAAAAATCAGCCAAAGCACTGATACGATCGGTATTAATATAATCTATTTGTAACGCAATTAAGGTTTCCCAAGCTTTTGCATAATCTGGTGTAGCCCAAAAACGCACCGGTTTTTTTTGTTGGTGCGCAGCGGTAATTAATGCTACTATTTTTTCGTTTTCTTCAGAACTAATTGCTAGCGGAAAAACTTTTTTAACTAAGCTAGTAAAATCAATACTCAATAAAGCAATCTTTGCTAAGTTGGCACTTGAATAAGTAGCACCAAGTATACCATCAAACCAAATAAACGCAGGATAGCTTGCAAAATTTTCTGGACGATTTCCAGAAATAACAATGCGAATTAATCGATTATTGCTAATGCTAGGATATTGATTAAGCAATGCTACCAAGGTATTGAGCGTAGTAACTGCTTCAGTTTTTTGATCAATTAATAATTGCAAAGGTTTTGAAGGGTCAGTATACGGGCTACCACCATTTTTTTCAATCTGTTCTTTTAATGGATTAAGGTATAGCCTCGCAAGTGTATTGGTGCTTTTAAGATTTTTTGCATTATGGCCTACTAATAACTCGCCATTTACCAAATGAATATCTGCTTCTATTGAACCAAACTGTTCTTGATGGGCTAATACAAATGGATTTGCTTGCTCGTAGTCGTTGTGTGAATGTGCATTTGCTGTGGTGTAAACCAATGGTTGCGCAAAAGCATTTAGAACTATACAAAAGCAACAACTGAATAAAACAACTTTAATAGAACGCATAATAATATGGAATGATTTATATAAATTAATTACTAGGCTCTGCAAATAGTGAAAAATCACTCAGGGCAATGCTTACCGGTGATTTTGTAATGCGTAACCGAACTTTATTGGTATTAATATATCGGGTTAGTCTGATGAGTCTATTGCCACCAATACTAGTTGCATTACCCACTTCTTCCCATTGATTATTTAACCAAGCATCAACAGCCACTTCTTCAATGCGTTGCCCTAATTTTATATTTTCTCTGAGTCGAATAACATTAAACTTGCTTACTGTTTTTAACTGTAGTACAAGTTCAGGATTTGTAACTGAATCATCGGTTGCCCAATAACTATATCGATCTTTATCAATTAAATTTTTTGGCGAAAATTGTTTGTTATTGCCTCTAATATTCGACGCTGTTATGGTGGCATTTTCGGCAACATTTACCTCAAAAGTTTTCTTTAATAAATCGCCAAATATTTTTAAGTTTTTAATATCGTTCGGATGCAATTCGCCAGAAGGCATAGGAGCAATTCCTAAGTCTAAACAAGCACCTCTTCCAACACTCGCATAATAAATAGCCAACAATGCTTCTGGGCTTTTTACTTTTTCGTCTTGGTCTGCATGATAGAACCAGCCTGGCCTAAGTGGCACATCGCATTCGGCAGGAATCCAAGCATTTCCGTTGCGCGTTCCAATGGGTAAAATATCTTCTTTTACAAATCCAGGAGAAGATTTTTTGCCAGGAACCGGACTTAAAGGAGTGAATGTTGCCCATGATGTTTTACCTGCAATTCCTTTTTCGTTGCCTACCCAACGGATATCTGGTCCTATATCACTAAAGATGGCGGCATTGGGTTGTTTGGCGCGAACGATCGACCAAATTTTTTCAAAATCATAATAGTCAGATGCATCAATAGACCTTTTTTCATTCGCACCACCATAATAGCCATCGCCACCATTGGCTCCATCAAAAAACACCGTGAAAAGCTGTCCATAATTCGAATACAATTCTTTTAGTTGTGGATGATACACCTCATTTACATAAGCAGGTTTACTATAATTAGGATTGTTACGATCCCAGGGAGAACAATAAATGCCAAAAGCTAGTCCTGATTTTTTTGCACCTTCCATCATTTCTTTTACCAAATCGCCTTTGCCATTTCTAAATGGCGACTTACTAATATTATAAGGCGTGGTTTTTGTAGGCCACAAAGCAAAACCATCGTGGTGTTTGGCTACAAAAGTTAGTCCTTTAAAACCGCCGTCTTTTATTGCAGCAAAAATTTTATCGGCATTAAAATTTGTAGGATTAAAAATGCTAGGATCGGCATCGCCAAAACCCCATTCTTTGTTTTGAAAAGTAGTGGGTGTAAAATGCATGATCACATACATTTCTTTTTCTTGCCACTGTAATTGACGAGCAGTAGGAATAGCGCCATAAGGTGCCGGGTCGTTTTGAGCCTGTATACTTTGTAAAAAAAGCAAACAAATAAAACTGGCTAGTAATTGTTTAAAATAAGGCATGTAAAATAATTGATGGTTGATAAGAGACTAAATTAAATAATCTTATTATTAGTGTTTGTTACGAAATTGTTTTAAGCTTCTAGGGATTATGCTATCGGCCTTAAGTTTTGAATGACCAATGCGTTGAGACTGATAAATACCTGCATGTCCACTAAAATAGTAAGCAGCAAAACAAGCCACAGCAAAATACAGGATATGCTCGCCACCAAAGAGTTCTACGCCCATGATCGTGCAAGCAAGAGGGGTATTAGTAGCGCCTGCAAATACAGCAATAAAACCAATGGCAGCAAATAAGTCAACAGGTGCACCGGTAATGATGGCAATCGTATTACCGAGTGCAGCACCAATAAAAAACAAGGGTGTTACTTCGCCCCCTTTAAATCCAGTACCCAGCGTAATTACCGTAAATAGTAGTTTCCAAAACCAACTCCAATCTGTAACGCCACCTTGCCTAAACGCAGCAACAATAGAAACGCCATCTTGATTTTGCGCTACCACGCCTAAGCCTAAATAATCTCTGGTGCCAATTAAATAACTCAAAGCAATTACTAAAGCTCCGCCCAATGCAGGAATCAACCATTTAATTTTAATATACTGGTTAATAGTGTTTTTAATACCGTGTTGCAATGCGCCAAATAAATAAGCAGTTAATCCAAATACTATTCCAGCTAATAATACTTTAGCTAGTAATAATAGGTTAACAGAAAAGAATCCTTCGTTGGCTAGTTTGGTATATTGAATCGTATAAGCGGTATGATGAATTCCCCAAGTAGCACAAGTGATATCTGCAATAATACTTGCTAGTAAACAAGGAAGCAAGGCATCGTATTTAATAGAACCAATGGCTATTACTTCCATGGCAAATATGGTTCCTGCAACGGGTGTGCCAAATACTGCTGCAAAACCTGCGGCAATTCCTGCCATTAATAATATGCGTAAATCTGCTGCCGATAATTGAAACCATCTACCAAATAGTCCAGCCAATCCGCCGCCCATTTGAATAGCAGTGCCTTCTCTGCCAGCAGATCCGCCAAATAAATGGGTGATTAAAGTGGTTGCTAAAACCAAGGGCGCAATGCTTGCCGGAACTCCGCCATCGGGTTCGTGAATTTCGTCTATGATTAGGTTATTGCCTGCCTCAGTTTTTTTACCTATTTTTTGGTAGAGGAAATAAATGAGTATGCCTGCTAGTGGTAATAGATACAATAACCAAGCATTCTGCCAACGTAAAAGGGTTACTTGGTCGAGTAGCCAAAGAAAAAGGGCCACAATAGAACCAATGGTAATGGCCACCGGCAATACCATTAAAGTCCATTTAACTAAATAATTGGCAATGGGTAATTGCTCAAATGTTTTTTTTGATGTGGCCATAGTTACAAAATAGCTGGTTTAAAGGTAGTTTTTTTGCCGCTAATTGTAAGATTGGTTCTGTTGGCTATTGAATGAATGAAACCAACAACTATATAGTAGCTTTGATGGTTCAAATTTGTTGTTACGCAACAAGCATTTACTATGATTAAAAAAAAGCCTGGAATAGATATTATAGATAAAATTTTGGATGCTTGTTATAAGCACAATCCAGATGCCTTGTTTATTATGAGCCTTATGCACCAATACGAAGAAAGAGGTGGGTTAAGCAAGAAGCAATTAGAAGGATTGTATTTAAAAGCAGCCAATGTAACTGACCTACCGCCTAGTTGGTTGGCAACACTAGAAGCAGAAATTTTAAAAAGACCTACCCGCGACAAAACCCCTGCTGCAGAAATTAAACCCCTCTATGTTAAAGACGAAGTGGCCGAATTGCTCATGCAAGAAATTCTAGCAAAATATCCGCAACACAAAAGGGTTTTATTTTTACAGTCGAAATTTTCAAACAATGAACTATTGAGCATTGATGAAAAAAATGAACTCGAAAAATTTCACAAATTGCTTTTAAAAAAATCGTAGAAACTAGTTGCTATCTGTAACTTTTTTCAACACCAATTTTCCTTCGCTAAATAAAATTGCATACAAATCAAAAGTTTTTTCTTGGGTTGATTTTAAAATCTTTGAATCATTGGTTAGTAATGGCAACTGATTTAAGCTAGCGGCTAATCCTTTTAAACCGGCAATTGATTCTGGAATTTTAGCATCGGTACTTAGGCCAAAAGAAGCAATAGCTCCATTATCGTAAGCAATTTTTAATTCACTCGACCCAAGTCCATTTATTTTTTTTGCATAAAATGGTTCGGTTAAGTCTGGGAGGTACACGACAGTCGTTTTATTCGTACCGTCTTTATTGGCATTGTATTCTACTAATAAAAATGGTTTTGAATAATAGAATTTCAAAGAGCTTTGGTGTTGCCATTCGGGGTCGCTGTAAATTTTTACGCCAGCACAGCTTGTGCCAAATAGAAAAAAGCCAATTACTACTAACATTTTTTGATGGTTCATGGAGGTTTATTTTAAAAGTGAAAAAGCGGAGAATAATTTTTGCATTTCTTGATGAGCAATATTTTCTTTCAGCAGCTCATTGGTATATTGGTCCATTCTGTTAATAGCAGTCTTAGAAAGCACCCAGTTCATAGGAATTTGTTGCGGACTAATATTTAATGCGCATTCAATAAGTTGTTGTGAACTAAAATGCGTATCCATATATTTTTTTAAATGAGCTGCTGCTAAAAGATCCCGTGCATTTCTAACATGATAGATGCCGCTGAAAACTTCACTAAGTTCATTTGCCCAATAAATTTTGGTAGGCTTTAATGCCGATTCATTTATAAAATTAAAATGTATCACATAAGGTTGCACCCGAGGATACTGCGTAAAATCAATTGATGCAAGCACTTGCAAAAGCGTTTCTTGGCCGGTGTTTTCGTAATAACCTGCATCTATATAATGTCTGCGAATAGTAGTTCCATCTGCTTTTTTTACATACATCATCCCCGCCGGAGATAAAAGCGGAAAACGACAACTTAAATTGATTGCGCTGCTATATGAAATAGGGTTAGCTGTTCTTGCTGCAATATCTCTACTAGGCCCTAATGGCAAACTAGTATCTAATAAAAGATTACTATAAACACAAGGTAAACCTGTTTCTACTTCAACGGTATTAATGAATAATGCAGGCTGATTGCTATGGCTATTGTTGTTAAAAGATAGTTTAAATACATTGTTTTTTGTTGGTGTATTTGTTGCCGATTCCCATGCTGCTTCCCATGCATTTTCTAGAGCAATAGAACGATCAAAACGAGCTGCTGAAAAGGGAAGAAAATAATTTAGTATTTCAGAAAAAACGAGTTTACCAGTAGTTGCTGCAAGAAAATCATTGGTAAAAAATCTTTGTACGGTATTGGAGTAATAGTGCTGATTGTTGTTAGAAAGGTTTTGTATACTATTAAAAAAGTTTACCCCAAGTGTCCCTCCAGAAACAGAACTATAGGCATAAATATGCCGATTAAAATTGGGAAAACTATCTTGTAATTTAGCTAACACCATAGCAGTAAATGCGGCTGTTCTTAATCCTCCACCCTCTGCTGCAATAAAAAAAACAGGTATTTTTTTAGATGAGTCAATGTTATGGGTTGCTATCCAGTTTTTAAAATGAGCAGATATAGTTTGTTTATTGCGATAGGTTTTTTCTGATAGCAGTTGTACAGGATGGTCTTGATTAACATACGAGCAAAAACAAATCCAGCATAGTAATAAAAATTGGTAAGGAACTTCAACAAATTTAAACGGCTGTATTTTATCGAGAACTATGCAACAAGTATATATCAATTGCCAACAAGCAAACGAACAACAAATTAAACTTGTTGCACCCATTGTTTGATATACTTGAATAGAACAGATAGACAAGCAAAGTATTAAAACAAAGGCAATACAAAAGCCAATTAATATTTGGCGAATTAAATTTTTAAAACTGGAAATTGAAATTTGTGCGTTATTAAAAATGCCCTGCAATTTATTCACTTCGCATTTTTCTGTACGCGAAAGTAATAACCAGCAAGCATTTTTTTTAATCCATTTTTTTCGGCTGGGTGCATATAAAATAAAAATCAGATAGGCCATTAATGCTAGCAGCGTTTCAACCAATATCCAACTAATAAAAGACAATTCAAATGCTTGTTCGTTTTGAAGATAGGCTATAGAAAAACCAGCAGCCACTAAAACAATTGGATAAAATAAAAAAATTCGCCCAATTCTTTTTTGACATTTTTTCCTAATGCGTATATGCGCTGCTGAAAGTATATATCCGGCATTATCTGTCATATATATTAATAGGCGCGTACAGAATTCCAATGAAACACACCAACAAAAAAGTGCGCACAACAAACACAAAAACGTAACGGATCCTTTTGCATTCACGATGTTTTCTAGCACTAACAATAGTGTATCCGTACCTTGTGGCATGCACACAAATGCAATCAGCGCAATAATATTGAACACCACCAATAGCCATGCTCCTCGCAGTACAAATAAATAGTTTCTAAATAAGGGTAGCCATTGATTGGCCCTAAATAAAATTGGCATAATAGAATCACTAAAACTAGGATGCTATAATGCCAATAATCGTTGGTGTTTTCACCCTATTTCAGCATACTAAATTGATTGGTTCCCCAGCCAATCTCTAATTATACCATAACTTCCACTGATTTTAAAATTGTTTGATTTGATTAATTTCACAAACATCGCTAATACCTGTTTTGCCCAGTTCTTTAAATTCATAATTCTGATGGTTATTGGCTGCAATATTATTAAGTACAATAAAATCAACTAAGCTTTCAAACAAAATTCCTCCTGTTTTGTAATAACTTGCATTTCGTTTATTACAAAAATTAATCTATCAATAAAACGTAAATTCTATGATTCCAGTTAAATCTTATGCAGCATTAAGCAAAACCGATAATTTGGCTCCTTTTGGTTTTGAAAGAAGGGCTGTTGGCGAAAAAGATGTATTAATTGATATTATGTATTGCGGCGTTTGCCATTCAGACATACATATGGCTCGCAGCGAATGGGGTCCGGCAGTATATCCAATTGTACCTGGTCATGAAATTGTAGGTCGTGTGGCTGAAATTGGTGCAGGTGTAACCAAATTTAAAGTGGGTGATTTAGCAGGGGTAGGTGTTTTTGTTGATTCTTGCAGAAAATGCGATTGTTGTAAAACAGACCTAGAACAATATTGCGAAGAAGGAATGACAGGCACCTATAATGGTTATGAAAGAGATGGGGTAACCCCAACATTTGGTGGTTATTCATCTAAAATAGTTATGGACGAGCACTATACATTGCATATTCCTTTTACAAGTCAACTTGAAGCAGTAGCTCCTTTGCTTTGTGCAGGAATTACAACTTGGTCTCCTTTAAAATTTGCAGGTGTTGGCAAAGGACACAAAGTAGCGGTAATGGGTTTAGGAGGATTAGGTCATATGGCGGTTAAGTTTGCAGCTTCTTTTGGTGCAGAAGTAACCATGTTAAGTACGAGTGCATCAAAAGAAGTTGACGCAAAAAAATTAGGCGCCCAACATTTTATTTTAGCAACAGACGAAGCAGCAATGAAAAAAGCGGCTTGTAGTTTTGATTTTATATTAAATACTGTGGCAGCTCCGCATGATATGAACGCCTATTTGAACCTATTGAAATTAAACGGAACCATGTTATTGGTTGGAATTCCTCCCGAAGACAACAGAATTAATGCTGCAAAATTAATTTCTAAACGCAGAAGTATTATGGGTTCTATGATTGGTGGGATAAAAGAGACCCAAGAAATGCTAGACTATTGCGCAGAACACAATATTGTTTCTGATGTAGAAGTCATTGCTATGAAAGATATTAATGCTGCTTATGATAGAGTATTAAAATCAGACGTGAAATACCGCTTTGTGATTGATATGGCTACATTATAGCTTAAAATTGTTTAGCAGAAGACAAAAAAATACCTCCAAATTTGGAGGTATTTTTTTGAATATATTTGAAACCTAAACAGCTTCTTCGGTAGAAACGTCTGCTGGGGTTACATTTTTAATACTTAACTGAAAACGGGTATTTAAACCAATCTCGTAATTTCCTTTCAACAAAATTTCTTTGATATTAACGTCAGCCAACATTACATCTGCTAAGTCTTTAGCCAATGGAATACCACTCAATACATTTACTGTTCTTGCTGCATTTAGTTCAATTAAGAACTTATAGCCAGCTTTACGACCGCTTCCTGCCCTTTCAAAGTCAATTCTGTTCAATTCTAATGTTTGATTAGCACTAGCTGAACGCTTTAATAAAATTTTAATAATTGGCAGATACTTGCTCCAAATCTGGGTGTACATAAGTGATAGTTAGTTTAAAAATTAAGGGCTATCAAAACTTAAAAAGGGATAGCTTTTTTCTGTTACGGTTGTAAAGGTGCACTTTTTATGGCCGAAAAACGAATTTGGTTTGTAAAACGATAGATTTTACGTTAGCTTTCTCCCAATTATCTATGTAAAAATATGACAGGTATAGACAGTGTAGCACTAGAACAAGTCATTGTTCATAAGGTTGGAAACCCCACTCGGGGAGAGCAGTTAGGATTATCAACTAGCCCATTGTCTCTTAATGATTCCATCGTTCAAGGCTTGTTAACCCGCTATTTTTTGGGCGCTTTTAATGAGCAGGAGCAATACCATTTCACACATATTAGTGATCTAGCAATCAATGAAGTGTACCATTATGTGTGTGAAATATTCGATAATCCCAAGGAATTTACCGCACAGTCTGCGCTTTTAGCCCAGTTTTTATACAGCAAAAGCACGCATGCAAAAGTGAAAGAAGGTGAAATGTATATAGCCCATTTTAATAATGTTCCTTTTGGCACCGAATACACAGATGCTATTGGCATTTTTAAAAGTGAAACCAAAGAAACCTTTTTAAAAGTATTTCCCCATGGCCAAAGTTATGAAGTGATAGCAGAAGACGGGGTTAACATTAACAAATTAGATAAGGGTTGTTTGATTTTTAAGCAGAATCGGGCAGAAGGTTTTGTGGTTTGTGTGGTTGATAATACCAATAAGCAACAAGATGCCCAATATTGGATAAAAGATTTTTTACAAATAACACCAAGTGCCAATAGTTATTATCATACAGATGCGGCAATGGGTATGTGTAAACTTTTTATAAGTAATGAACTATCAGAAAAATTTGAAGTAAATAAATCAGACCAGATTGATTTGCTCAACCGAAGTATGGACTATTTTAAAACAAAAGATGCTTTTAAAATGGACGAATTTGCAGAAGAGGTGTTACACCATCCAGAAATGATAGAAACATTTACGCAGTATAAACAAACATACGAAGCGGCAAGGCAGGTAATTATTGATGATGAATTTAGTATTCATTTATCGGCCGTAAAAAAGCAGGAGCGCGTATTTAAGCGTATTTTAAAACTTGATAAAAATTTTCATGTGTATATCCATGGCCGAAAAGATTTAATTGAAAAAGGATACGATGAAATGAGCGGCAAGCATTTTTATAAATTGTATTTCGATGAAGAGTCTTAAAATGTAGCTTGCTTATTGCAGTTGATTTAGTTCTTGCTGAAAATCATATTGTAAATCTTCGTGTAAACCTGCAATAGCAGTTACAATATTTTTCAATTGCTGTTGGTATAAATTTTTTAATACAGCTGTTTTTTGAAAAGGAATTTTCGACAATTTCATTTGATGGCAAAAATGAATTCTAATAGTAGCATCGGCCTGTTTAGAACCCATGTATTTAATATGCTTGTTGGCAATGCGTAAAATTTTTCGTAAGCTTTTTTTAGTAAGATAGGTATTGGGCTTAGGCAGCTCTAAAAATTCTTCGTCAATTAAATTTTTAACAGCATCAATATATCCGGCTTCATCGTGTGCGTTAAACAACAAGTAACTAATAAGTTCTTTGTTTTCAATTTTAAACTTTGCTAAACGCAAGCACAATTGCCTTAAATCGGCTGCATTTGTTTCGTTTAGTTCTTGTTTTAGTTCTTGAATGCTGGAGGCTTTCATTTGGGGGTAGAATTAATTATTACCAGATTTTTAAAAGCTTGTAATTGTTTTGTTGATAATACAATCATATTCAACTCGATAGGATTTTTTTAAAATTAAGCACAATGTTTAGTAATATATAATTTATGTTTACATCCCTTTTGGCACTATCATGGCTGATTGTATAGTTATTTGATCAAATACTATTTTTTATGTTTAGAGTGCTAGTTGCCTGTTATGGCAAATGGGATACGTGTTCGGAACTGCCTTATATTTTAAAAAAAGGGGGATGTACTGTTGATATATTTTGCGCGCCCGATTCATGGCTTTTAGCAAATAGTTATTATGACAATTGGATAGATGCGGGTATTGGGGATCTTATATATAAAGAACGATTGGTTGACTTAGTAGCCAACGTTAAATATGATTGGGTACTATTGGGAGATGATTTGTTGATTAATTTTATGAATAAACAAATTGTTGAAAAGGAGCTTTTTTTGAAATTTGGAAAGAAATATTTATTTATAAATGGAAGCGTTTAAAAGCAAAAATAATTCATTAAAAAATGCGGCTAGCCCACTTAATTCTTGCACACAATAACCCCCTTCAACTAGAGCGTCTGGTAAAAAAAC
>Ga0214919_10009370_pt1 | contig 12636 bp, 11 predicted proteins | sample LL1503_MetaG_FD_177994 | JGI IMG/M metagenome (GOLD analysis project Ga0214919, IMG submission 177994) | Freshwater microbial communities from Lake Lanier, Atlanta, Georgia, United States - LL-1503 | ecosystem: Environmental > Aquatic > Freshwater > Lake | place: USA: Georgia | collected...
GCAGCAAAAGCCTGTGCTTCGCCAGTGCCGTCGTCTTTGTTGATGACCATGCCGGCCACGCCCACATTGCCACCGAGTTTGCGGAAGTACTCGACCGCGCTGCACACGTTGTTGGCCACATAAAGTGACTGCAAGTCGTTGGAGCCGACCACGATGACCTTTTGGCACATGTCGCGGGCAATCGGTAAACCGAAACCGCCACACACCACGTCGCCCAAGAAGTCGAGCAGCACGTAGTCAAAGCCCCACTCGTGAAAACCGAGTTTTTCCAGGGTTTCAAAACCGTGGATGATGCCGCGACCGCCGCAGCCGCGACCGACCTCGGGACCACCGAGTTCCATGGCGAACACGCCATCACGGATAAAGCACACATCGCCGATCTTGACTTCTTCGCCAGCGAGTTTTTTCTTGGACGAGGTTTCGATGATGGTGGGGCAAGCTTTGCCACCGAACAGCAAACTGGTGGTGTCACTCTTAGGATCGCAACCAATAAGCAGCACCTTCTTACCCTGCTGGGCCATCATGTAGCTGAGGTTGGCCAAGGTGAAGCTTTTGCCAATGCCACCCTTGCCATAAATAGCGATGATTTGGGTTTCCTTGGTGACCTCACCGGTATGAACTTCGTCGGGCTCAATGAAAGCCTCTTGGCGTAATCGATCCACAAATTGCACAGGCTTTTCGTTGGCAGTACTCATCAGTGTCTCCAGTCCATGACCATCTTCAAACAGTGGGGGTCGCCAAAGGCAACTTCGTAGGCTTCTAGTGCTTTTTCAGGGGTTTGGGTGTGCGTGAGCAAACCCTCTAACGACAATCGACCGTCATGAATGAGCTGAGTGACCGCCAGCAAATCGGGTTTCTTCCATTCGGTAGCCACGCGAATTTGGGCTTCGCGCATGAAAGCCGGTGGATAGGCAAAAGACAAATCTTGGGTATAAAAACCAGCCAATACCACCTCGCCACCATGGGCCAAACGGGAGATCAAACTGTTGAGCAAGTTGCCATCGCCACTGACGTCGTAAATGGCTTGGTAGTCTTTGCGGGTGTCTTCATCGGGATGGATAACTTTGTAACCTTCGCCGCCGCTTTGACGCACGGTATGGGTTTCCCAAACGGTGGGCGCCGGCAGGCCTGCCGCCACCACCAAGCGCGCCAGTAAGCGACCCATGACACCGTGGCCAACGATCAAATCAGGGGCGATGATGGGGTCGCGTTTGCCGCCTATGGACACCGCGTGATACGCGGTCGCAGCCAAGGCCAACAAAATAGCATGGGCACCGAGTTGCTCATCAACAGGGATAACACGGCTGTGGGGCACGATCATGGTGGCGCCTGCTCCACCAAACAGATTGTGCGCCTCGGTAAACGTGTATGAGCCGGGAACAAACACCCACTCACCTGGCTTGACGGGGGATGCAGTTGGCGCATGTTTGACAACACCGACCGTTTCATACCCTGGAACCAAGGGATAAGCCAGGCCGGGAAAAGCAGGCATGGTGCCCGTCCAAAGCAAACGCTCTGTGCCAGTGCTGATGCCGCTGTAGGCAACCTCTACAACCAAGTCATCTGCGCCCGGCTCGCGCAGGTCAAGTGCTTTGACCGACAACTGTCTGGGGGCGTCAAAAACGATGGCGTGGGCTTTCATAAGATGTATTTTTGGGTTGACAGCTGTTTGTGTCAACTTATATTGACGTAATCAGAGCCAACCTAGGGTAAACACTTATTTTTTCTGGGCCAACAGCAGGCGGGTGTGCAAAGGCATGGGGTTGGCCAAATCCATCACCACGCCAAATCCAGCCCCGAGAAGCAGGGTTTTCAGCTCGTCAGGGGTGCGCAAACGGCCAGAGCCCATGGCCAGTAAGTAAAAGTGAAAATAAGAGTCTCCCACCGAGTGGGTGCCTGTGGCTTGGGCCATGGGTTCAGCCAAAAGCAGCATGCCACCCACTGGCAGTGCTTGGTAAATGGCTTTAAGCAGGGCTTTGACGGTCGCGTCTGGGTGATCGTGGGCCACCCTTACCAACGTCACCAAGTCAGCGCCAGTAGGCAAGGGATCGCTGATGAAGCTGCCGCCATGCGCAGTAGCCCTGCCACCCAAACCGTTGGACGCAAAGCGCGCCTGCGCCAAGGCGGCTACAGGGGGCAAATCGAACAATTTCAATTGAAGTTGGGGGTGGTGTTGACCCAAAGCTGTGATCCAACCACCTTGTCCACCGCCCACATCCATGACGCAACGGTGTTGCGAAAAATCATAGGTAGCCAACAACTCTTCGATGACAAATCGCTGAGAGGTCGCCATCAACTCTGAATAGCGGGCTACCTTTTCGGCTTCCCATGTGGGTGGCTTGTCCCCATTCATATAAGGCCAGTAGGCTTGCATGTGCGGTTGAATTTCATCGCGCAGCAAGGCCACGGTATCGCGCATATCGTCAAACAACACCGCGTTGTGCTCAATCATCAACCGCAGGCCTGTATCAGCCGCCACGGGCGCACCCAAAGTACCCAAGCCATACAACTGGGGGCCACGAAGTTCTAACAATCGCAACGACACGGCTGACAGCAGCAAACGCTGCAGCGCGGCTTCACCCATTTGACATTCTTTGGCCAAAACATCTAAGGGTTTAGGTCCATCGCGAAGGCTCTCCAATAACCGCAATCGCACACATGACAGCAAGACCTGAGAATGCACAAACCCCGCCATCAACTGAAACAACTGTGCTGCACGCCGACGCGTTACCCAGCGGGTAAAAGGGTTGCCGATGGCCCAGCGGTAAAAGCCAGGCGAGGTCATCCAGCCATCGATCAACTTGTCCAGCTGGCTTCGCCAACCAGGGCGAACACCCTCCGTTGGCAAACCTCCGTTGGCAAGGTCTAAGCTTTTCATGGCGTGGCGTGCCCCATCACGCGTTGGCTTTGACGCCACTGGCAACGACTTGGCGCTGGATCTGCTCGTAAGCGGAAGGCGGAACCAAGCGTTCGGATTCCATGCGCACCAGTTGCTGCATGGCTTGGCGGTGCGCACATGCGGGTACCGACTCCACAGCGGCGTCCATCAGCTTTTGAAAATAAGACAAAGCGCCAGCCAAACCCAAATCGGCCGCAGCGCTGGGACGACCATGCTGCGCGTCTTGACCCACAGGTTTACCAAGACTTTCGGCTTGACCCATGACATCGCGAATGTCGTCAGCGACTTGGTAAGCCTCGCCCAAGGCCTCGCCCAAGGCACGCCAAGGTGCGGGGTCTACCCCAGCGGCTTGGGCACCGGCACAAGTAGCCGCCACGAACAAGGCGCCGGTTTTGGCGCGCTGGTATTGGCTAAGCGCCACTTTGGTTTCGCACTCCCAGGCTTGACCCGCGACGATGCCATCTGGGGCACCAACGCCATCGCTGATGGTGGAAATCAAGTCGACTAAACGGCTGGCGTGCATACGCCCTGCCCTTGCGAGGACTTGGTAGGCCATGACGATCAAGCCATCCCCGGTCAGCAACGCTAAAGGCTCACCATATTGTTTGTGAACCGTGATCTGACCGCGTCGCATGTCCGCATCGTCAAAGCATGGCATATCGTCATGAACCAATGACGCACAGTGCATCAATTCAATCGACACCGCTGCTGCATCGGAAAGCGCAGGGGTATCGTCACCACAAGCTTGGGCGACAGCCAAACACAGTTGAGGGCGTATACGTGCACCACCGGGGAATACCGCGTGACGCATGGCCGCCATCAAACGCGGTGGCGCGCTCATGGCTTGGATATGGGAAAAATGCAGCTCTAGCGCGGTTTCGATGCGGTTTAGCATGCCCATGGCTGCCCCTTTTGCTGGCGTGGCAACCATCACCCCGACCCATCGAGGCGACATCCACAATGTCAATTTAACATGACACTGCGAATTGTCAATGCATACATTGGGCGAACCTAGGGTTTACCCTTTTTTGTATCACACCCCCAAAGGACTGACCCCAAACAACCATGCATGGCCACGAGAGAGCAGCACGCCCCAAACCACCACACCTATGCCCACGGCACGCCAAGTGGCAGCGCTGGAAACTTCAGCCAGTTCGGCGCCTGCACCTGTTCCCGCCTCGGCGTCAGCCGCTGCCAAGCGGTCGCGCTGGCGTGCGGCGCGAAAATTCAACACCGACCACAGCAAAAACGCGCCAAACAAGACCACATCGGCCAAGCGCGGGTTGGCCAGCAAATGGGCCAATGCCCAGACCTTGACAGACAAAACCATGGGGTGGTGTAACTTGGCCTTGATGGCATTGCGGGGCGCATGGGCGCAGGCCAATAACACCATGGACAACAACATCAACAGCGCAGCCCCATGCTTGGCCCACACGGGCGGCGCCCACAGCACCGGGCTGTCCCAACGTACCTGATCGAAACCGAACATCAACAGGCCCAATCCGACCAATGACACCAAGGTGTAGGCACCTTTATAGGCTTTTGCGCCCAAGCGCTCCAAGGTGGCTTGTCGCCAGTTTTCAGCAAATATGCGGGTGGAATGGACCCCTAAGAACAGCACCAATCCCAGTATCAGCAAAGCCATCAAGAACCCTTTCAATGTTGCCGGTGCAATACCCAATCCGCCAAGGCCCGCAGGGCTTGGGTGTTGGGCAAAGCACTTTTGATCAAAGCCGCTTGGGCTTGCTCAGCCAAGGCCTTGGCCTCTTTGCGGGCGCCATCTAAGCCCAACAAAGAGACATAAGTGGGCTTGTTATCCGCCGCGTCTTTGCCAGCCGTTTTGCCGAGCACTGCCGAGTCGGCTGTGACGTCCAAAATATCGTCCACCACCTGAAACGCCACACCCAACGCTTGGCCAAAACTGTGTAATGCCTCGTGAGCGCGAGAACTGGCGTCGCCACACACCGCACCCATTCGCACACTGGTTTCTAACAAGGCGCCGGTCTTGCAACGGTGCATATGGCGCAAAGCATCCGCATCCAAGGCCACGCCCACACTGGCCAAATCGATGGCTTGACCACCGGCCATGCCCGCATGCCCTGCACCCCGGGCCAGCAAAGCGCAGAGCTTGGTTTGCACAGCGTCAGGCACATCGCTGTCGTCAGGGGTTAAAAATTCAAAGGCCAAGGTCTGCAAAGCGTCGCCAGCCAGCAAAGCCAGCGCTTGCCCAAATTTCACATGCACCGTGGGTTTACCGCGCCGCAACACATCGTTGTCCATGCATGGCATGTCGTCATGCACCAAGCTGTAAGCATGAATCAACTCGACCGCACAAGCGGCGCGCATGGCTGCATCCGCCATCCAAGCGACTTGCTGGCCAGCAGCACTAGCTTCCATACTGGCCAAAACCAGAAGTGGGCGCAAACGTTTACCACCATCGAGTACGGCATATCGCATGGCCTCACCCAAACCCGAGGGGGCATAAGCCGGTACCCCATCATCCAAGGCTTGCTCAATAGACGCCAAATGTGACTGGCTCCAGTGGTTGAAATTGAAGGCTTTCATTCGTCGCCACCCCAGGGTTCAAGACTGCCGGCTTCCAAGACTTTGATTTGCGCTTCCACCGCCTGCAGTTGCGTGCGGCAATGGTTGAGTAAAAAAGCCCCGCGTTGGTAGGTTTGCAAAAGCTGCGCCAAAGGCAGTTGGCCCGATTCCATTTGAGCCACCAAATTTTCAAGCTCCTGAATGCCGGCTTCGTAGCTGGGCGGTACCGCTTGCTCAGAGATGGAAGGTGAGGGTGGCGTTTTGGCTTTGGTCATGCAGCAGGGAATGTTCGGTGGTTGAAACCATTGTAGGGTGGTGAATTAATCTTAAAAATTTATGAATTTTGCTAAAACTCGAGGCTACAATCCGCTTCCCTCCTGGGTACCCCCAGTTTCTTTCACCCTCCCTGTGGGGAGTCTTTAGGTCAGGTCGCCCATGTCTGATTTAAGTCTTCAACTGCAGCAGGCCTCTGGCCAACTACCAGTTTCAAGCTATTTTGATGATGCGCTGTACCAGCGCGAAATCGAACAATTGTTCCAACGAGGCCCTCGCTACGTCGGCCACGCGTTGGCAGTACCCAACGTAGGCGACTACCAAGCGCTTGCCCACGAAAACGAGGGGCGCGCCTTGGTGCACACCCCGCAAGGGATACAGCTTATTTCCAACGTCTGCCGCCACCGCCAAGCGGTCATGCTCAAGGGCAAAGGCAATTTGCACGACCCCGCACGCGGCATGGGTGGCAATGTGGTTTGCCCATTACACCGCTGGACTTATTCAGGTGAGGGTCAACTTCTGGGTGCGCCGCATTTCCAACAAGACCCCTGCCTGAATCTGCAAAACTATCCGCTGCAAGAATGGAACGGCTTGCTGTTTGAGGCCAATGGCCGCGATGTGTTGGCTGATTTGGCGGGTATGGGTCCGCGCCAACAACTCGACTTCACGGGTTACGCGCTAGACCATGTCGAAATGCATGTCTGCAACTACAACTGGAAAACCTTTATTGAGGTCTATCTCGAGGACTACCACGTTGGGCCCTTTCACCCAGGTCTGGGCAATTTCGTTACTTGCGACGATTTGCAATGGGAATTAAAGGACGAATACTCGGTGCAAACCGTGGGCGTGGCCAATCGCTTGGGCAAAGCTGGCAGCCCCACGTATGAACGCTGGCACAACGTTTTGCTGCAATACAACCAAGGCGCAGTTCCTCAGCACGGCGCGATTTGGCTAACCTACTACCCCCACATCATGGTGGAGTGGTACCCCCATGTGCTGACCGTCTCCACCTTGCACCCCATGGGACCCCGCAAAACCATGAATGTGGTGGAGTTCTTCTACCCTGAAGAAATCGTTGCCTTCGAGCCTGAATTTGTGCAGGCGCAACGTGCGGCCTATATGGAAACCTGCGTGGAAGACGATGAAATCGCCGAGCGCATGGACCAGGGCCGGATGGCCTTGATGCAACGCGGTGACAACCAAGTGGGCCCTTACCAAAGCCCCATGGAAGACGGCATGCAACATTTCCACGAGTGGTACCGCCGCAGAATGGACATCGCCACCTAAATGCAAGCCCTTTGGATGCTGCTGGCCTCCGCATTCCTGGCCAGCATGGGGGTTTGCGTCAAATTTGCCTCTGCCCACTACCATGCCTCTGAATTGGTGTTTTACCGAGGCATCATCAGCTTGCTGATGATGGGCTTGTACGCCCGATTTGCGGGTACCTCGCTTTACACGCCTGTTCCCTTGATGCACTTTTGGCGCAATGTGGTGGGCGTGTTTTCATTGGGCGCTTGGTTTTATGCCTTGGGTAAATTGCCCTTGGCCACAGCCATGACTTTGAACTACATGAGCAGTGTGTGGATAGCCGCCTTTTTGGTGGGCGGCACCATGATGGGCACGCTCACAGGTACCAATGCAGACATGCCTCGCCAAGGGCCATTGGTATTGGCCGTTTTAAGCGGCTTTGTCGGGGTGGTGATGATGTTGCGCCCCACCATTGAGCAAGACCAAATGTTTGCTGGCTTGGTCGCTTTGTTGTCGGGCTTTGTGTCCGCGTTTGCTTATATGCATGTGATGGCGCTGGGGCGGGCTGGCGAACCCGTGGTTCGGGTGGTGTTTTATTTCGCACTGGGCACCAGTTTGGCCGGTGGCGCTGGCATGTTATTGAACGGCGTATCACCTTGGAACTGGGACCATGCGGTATGGCTTTTGCCTATCGGCGTATTGGCCTCACTGGGACAAATGTGCCTCACCCGCGCCTACTCACGCGGTGCCACCTTGGTGGTGGCCAATTTGCAATACGCGGGCATCGTGTTTGCGGCTTTGTATGGTGTGTTTTTATTTGATGAACAATTGCCCACCATCGGTTGGTCAGGCATGTGGCTGATCATCGCCAGCGGCATCGCCTCTACCATACTGCGTACCCGTGCTGTTCCCGATTCACCTGCTGAGGATCACTGAACCATGTTCACTACCTTGATTTCTGTGGAATCGTTAAAAACCACACCTGCGGTCGTCATCGATTGCAGCGCCGACTTGGCCAAGCCAGAAGCAGGCCGTTCGCAGTTTGAAGAACAACATATTGCCGGTGCTTTATTCGCCGACATCAATACCGATTTGTCCACCCACGACAAAACCTTGGCTATCAACGGTGGCAGACACCCCCTGCCCTCTCGCGAACACTTTGCATATTGGCTGGGTGCTTGCGGCATCAGCGCACGCAGCCAAGTGGTGGTCTACGACCGCCAAGGCATGAACTACTGTGGCCGCTTGTGGTGGATGCTCAAGTGGTGTGGCCACGAGGCAGTGGCCGTGCTCGATGGTGGTTTACAAGCGTGGGTCGCCGCGGGTGGTGATGTAGCCAGCGGTCCTGCCTTGCCTGTCGCGCCAACTGTCTTTGCGCTGCGTGACCCCTTGGTCGTGCTGAAACACACAGCGGATGTGTCTGCCCAATTGGGCCGTCCTGTACAAACCATTGTGGATGCACGGGCTCCCGCTCGCTACAAGGGTGAAACAGAACCCTTCGACCCAGTCGCAGGCCATATCCCGGGGGCCCTGAACCGCCCCTTCCATACCAATCTCACGCCCCAAGGCTTGATGAAAAGCCCCACCGTTTTGAAAGCGGAGTTTGAAGCTTTGTTGAATGGTCGCGATGCCAGCAGCGTGGTGCACCATTGCGGCAGTGGTATCAGCGCCATCCCCAATGTGCTGGCCATGCAAGTCGCGGGCTTGGGCACTACCGCGCTATACGCCGGCAGTTGGAGTGAGTGGTGCAACACGCCGGGCTTGCCTTGCGCGCAAGGCTGATCTTGCTCAATGCCCATGCATCCACTGAACCGCTGCGGTCACCATGGCAATGCCTGCAAACAACCAAATAATTTGCATCGCGGTTGCAGACGCTGAAAGCCTTTTTTGTAATTGGGGAATCAGATCTGCCAAAGCCACATAGATATAGCTGCTACTGGCTACCACCAGCAAATAGGGTAGCCACACTTCATGGCCTTCAATCAAGAAAAAACCTGCCAAACCACCCACCACCGTCACACCACCGGCCAAACACAGTTTGAGCAACGCATTGCGCCCCTGACCCAAACCCTTCTCCAAGACTGCCAAGTCACCCATATGGTGAGGAATTTCATGGGTCAGAACAGCCACTGAGGCCGCTACGCCCAAGCTGAAATTGGTCATGAAAGCCGCTGCTACCAGCACCCCATCGCCAAAGGCATGCACGCTGTCACCCGTGAGTACCGCCCAACTGCCTGTGAAGCCGGACTCGGATGCATTTCCGTGGTCGTGGTCGTGGTCGTGGTGGTGGTGGTGGTGATCGTGGCCATGCTCATGTCCGTGATGCCATAACTCAGCCTTGTCGAGCAAGAAGAAAAAAACCAAGCCCACGAGCAAAGTCAAAAACAAACGCTGAGGCGTCGTCTCCGACTCGAAAGCCTCTGGTAATAAATGCAAAAAAGCCGTTGCCAGTAAGGCACCTGCCGACAAGCTCAACAAATGCTGGGTGAATCGAGCCAAAAGGGCACGCGCAAGAACGGCTGCCAGCAACACGCTGCCCACGCCAGCGCAAACAGTGCCTGCGATGATGGTCCAAACCGAGGTCGTCATGCCAAGTCTTTGAAAGTGAAAAAGCCCCGTGTGTGCAACTTAGAAGGGCAAAAGAACGATTATGCGCCCCACCTGAAACGCCAAACCTGCCGCCCAAACGCAATTTGAATTCTTAATGTGTCGTAATTTAGCAAATTTAACGCAAAAACAGGTATCTAGGTATTCACTATTTGTCTAAAAACCAATTAAAGTAACTTTAAGTAGTGCTTTTTGAGGTTTCCATGACAAATTTATCATTCGTTTTGTTTATTTCAAGAATTTTTCGGGTTTCCATCGCAGTGACAGGCTTGGCGGCCAGTTTGAACACCGCATTTGCAACCTCACGCACGGAAAACACCACCCATACACTGAATAAATGCATTGTGGGTGCGGCGCAATACCACGGAGTGAATCCTTATTTATTGCGTGCAATTTTGGTGGTGGAGAGCAGGCTCAACCCCAAAGCCATCAATGTCAACATGAACGGCACGCGTGACATAGGCATAGCCCAAATCAACTCCATCCATTTGCCCGTGTTGCAAAACCATGGCATCAAAGAAAGCCAATTGATGGATGGCTGTGTAAACACCTATGTAGGTGCTTGGTTGTTACGCAAACAAATATCCAAGTATGGACTCAACTGGTATGGCATTGCCGCTTACCACTCCACCACGCCCGATAAAAATTACCGATACCAAGTACTGGTTTACAACGAAATGGTCAGAAGCGGGGCCATCCAAAATATCGCCATGGTGGTGCCACCGCTGACACGCTGACATCAATGCGCCTGGTCCCAGTTGGCCCCCACGCCCACCTCGGCCAGCAACGGCACCTTGAGTTGCGCCACGCTGGCCATGATGCGAGGCACCTCGGTTTTCAGCCAATCCACCTCGGCATCCGGCACCTCAAACACCAACTCGTCATGTACTTGCATGATCATGCGCGTGCCACGGCCTTCTTGGTCCAAGACCTGCTGAACCTTGACCATGCTGAGCTTGATCAGGTCGGCCGCTGTGCCCTGCATGGGCGCATTGATGGCGGCGCGCTCTGCACCGCCACGCCGCGGGCCATTGGGTGAGTTGATTTCAGGCAAGTACAAACGCCTGCCAAACACCGTCTCCACATAGCCTTGGGCTTTGGCTTGGGCACGGGTGTCGTCCATGTAGCGCTTCACGCCCGCAAAGCGCTGAAAGTAACGCTCGATGTAATTCTTGGCAGCGGTGTTGTCGATGCCCAAAGCCTTGGCCAAACCAAACGCACTCATGCCGTAAATCAAACCAAAGTTGATCACCTTGGCATAGCGGCGCTGCTCGCTGCTAACGGTATCTGGCGTCAAACCAAACACCTCGGCCGCTGTGGCTTTGTGTACGTCTAAGCCGTCGTGAAAAGCTTTGAGCAGCGCGGGGTCGTCGCTGATATGCGCCATGATGCGCAACTCAATCTGGCTGTAGTCAGCACTGGCGATCACGCTGCCCGTAGGCGCCACAAAAGCCTCGCGCACACGTCGACCCTCGGGCGTGCGGATGGGGATGTTTTGCAAATTCGGGTCGTTGCTGGACAAACGTCCGGTCACCGCCACCGCTTGCGCGTAATGGGTGTGCACCCGACCGGTTCGCGGGTTGGCCAACTGCGCCAATTTGTCGGTGTAGGTGCCCTTGAGTTTCGAGAGCGAACGGTGCTCCAAAATTTTGGCGGGTAGCGGGTAGTCTTCGGCCAACTTTTCCAACACCTCTTCATCGGTGCTGCGCGCGCCAGTCGCGGTTTTTTTGATGACCGGCAAGCCGAGTTTGTCGAAGAAGATTTCGCCCAACTGTTTGGGTGACGCCAAATTAAAGGGCTGACCGGCAATCGCATAGGCGTCTTGTTCGAGTTGCATGATGCGCTGGCCCAAGCTGTGGCTTTGAGAAGCCAAAGTAGGTGCGTCAATCAACACCCCGTTGCGCTCGATGCGGTAGAGGGCTTCGCTGCTGTCGATTTCCAACTGGTAGATGAACCGCAGCTTGTCGTCCGCTTGCAAGAGGGGCCACAAGCGCTGGTGCACAGCGAGTGTGAAGTCGGCGTCTTCACAGGCATAGTGCGAAGCCTTGGCCACATCCACTTGCGCAAATGAAATTTGGTGCACGCCTTTGCCACAGAGATCTTCATAGGACAAGCCTTTGCGCCCTAAGTGCCTGTCGGCCAAACTCTCCAAACCATGGGGTTTGTGGACTTCCAGCACATAGCTTTGCAGCATGGTGTCGTGCACGTAGCCTTGCACCTCGATGCCATGGTTGGCCAACACATGGCGGTCGTATTTCACATGCTGACCCAGCTTGTGTTTGGCCGGGTTTTCCAGCCAAGGTTTCAACTTGGCCAGTACCTCTTGCAAAGGCAGTTGCGTGGGTGCATCGGCGGCGTTGTGGGCCAAAGGGATGTAGGCGGCTTCGCCAGGTTTCACGCAAAGACTCAAGCCCACGATCTGCGCTTGCATTTCCACCAAGGAGGTGGTCTCGGTGTCCAAGGCCACCAAATCGGCAGTTTCAATTTTGGTCAACCACTGGTTGAAACTGTCCCAATCGAGCACGGTGTCGTATTGCACTTCAACGCTCACCGAAGGTGCGGGTTCATCGAACAACACGCCCACTTCGCCCACGCCGCTGTCGGCCATGGGTTTGGAAGTGGCTCTGTCATGGCCGCCTTGCAAGGCGGTGACCAAGCCCTTGAAGCCGTATTGCTGGTAAAAATCGATCAAGCCTTTTTCATCGGGTGCTTGCATTTGTATGCCGTCCAAGGACGGCAAGCCCGCAATGTGGCTGCTCAAATCGCAGTCGGTTTTCATCGTGACCAGTTGTTTGCCCGTAGGCAACCAGTCACGCGCTTGGCGCAGGTTGTCACCGGCCACGCCTTTGATCTCATCAGCACGCGCCATCAGCGCGTCCAGCGAGCCGAATTCCAGCAACCATTTGGCGGCGGTTTTGGGACCCACCTTGGCCACACCAGGGACGTTGTCCACGGTGTCGCCCACCAAGGTTTGGTAATCAATCATCAGTGCGGGGGGCACGCCGAATTCTTCGGTCACACCGGCCACATCGCGTTTCTTGCCATTCATGGTGTCGATGATGGTG
>Ga0214919_10009371_pt1 | contig 12636 bp, 8 predicted proteins | sample LL1503_MetaG_FD_177994 | JGI IMG/M metagenome (GOLD analysis project Ga0214919, IMG submission 177994) | Freshwater microbial communities from Lake Lanier, Atlanta, Georgia, United States - LL-1503 | ecosystem: Environmental > Aquatic > Freshwater > Lake | place: USA: Georgia | collected 2015-03-15
TGATGTTGTTGGCATCTTCGACGAGCAATGTCGACTGCGCCCGCGCCTGCGATTCGAGTGCGCTGCGCCCCGCGCTTGAACCAACAAGATTTGCAGGTGGCAGTAACGACGACAATCCATGTTCTCGCAGTGCAATCGCCAGCGATTCGTCAATCTTGACCGTATCCGCTTCGGGCGGTCGCGTTCGTGGAACTGAAAACATCTGAAATGTTTCAGGGACGATCTCGACTGTCAGGCTCGCCTCTTTCTGGTCCGGCCAACGAAAAGAAACACTGTGCGCTTCGCCGCGAGGATTTGCGACACCAACCACAACTGACTCGCCTCCATCGTGATCGAGCCAGCAAAGCAACGGGGAGCGACTGTCGAGCCAGAGATTTGTACCTTCAGCCAAAACAATTCCGTCCGTCTTTGGAACGAGCAATGCCCGAAGAAGCGTGTCGAGCTCCTCGTCATCCGTTTTCCACGCTGCCATCGTGACTTCAGTTCCATCAACGAGACCGTGAGCGCGCCCAACGAGATCCCCAAGCAATCGATTCGATGTCACGCCATCATTCACTTCAAGACGCGCAATTGCTGCCGACCAAAGTCCCGCAATCGCACGCGCATAGAGCACATCGAGTTCTCCACCTTCTGGCGGTGGCGCTGAAATTCCCAGGCGATACGCCTGCAAAACCGTACGGAAATACTCGCTGGGCGCAGTTGGATCTGGAAGATCTGCGGCCGCCAACGAAACGCCTGACTGGCGTGCGGCGATCGGCGTCGCCAATCCATCCATCCACAGCGGAATAATTCTTTGATCGCCCAAATACATCTCGTCTTCACTATCTGTCGGCAGAGGCACCAAGAGCACGATGTCCTCATCGCCCTGCGCTGGCGCGGTCACGGTCACTCGCGAAGGCGACGCCCAATCTGAACGTGCAATCTCTTGCAGTTTGATTCTTGCCACACGCCCGATCAATCGTCGACCATCGCCAAGCCGAAGGTCCGTCAACGCGGGCCAAGCGATATCCGCGTTTCGGCGCACAATCGGCAGAAGCATCACCGACCCGCGAACTGCAATTGGAGTCACAATTGTTGTAGCGATCGCCTGCGTCAGTGGCAGGTCGACAAAAATTTCCTGCGATGGAGAAAGCGGCGACTTCGGCGATGTGCGTTCGTCGGCGGGCGGCGCCACTGTCGCATGCGCAATCAAAGTTGCCGTGATGAGCTGGACGAGCAACATGCTCACTGCTGCCGAGACGAATGAGTAGCGCGCAGGATCAATTTGCTCAGCCGATCCTCGCGGTAAATGAAATCGACCAAGATTCTCGGCCGAACATCGGCTCCATCACCGACAAGAAAAGACCGGTCGACGCCATCGGGGAGCGTTCCACTCCACGCCGCCGTATCGGGCGCTTTCGACGCAAATTCTGCTGGCTTTGAATCCGACAGCTCGTCTGCACAATTGGTCGGATCACCGCCGCCGAATCCAACTTTGCTTCCGCTGACCGCAGGCAGTTTCTGCCCAAGCGGCACACTCACGCCAATCTCTCTTTCGACCCTCTCCGTGCGAGCAGCGGGCGCAACAGGCCCGGCGACTCTTTCTGCCGTTGCTGTGCCACCATTGGCAACCGCCGAACCTTCAACGCGAATCGCTTGCTGAGAGTTGACAGCTCCAGCGGGAACCATGCTCTTACAAATCAGTCGCGACCAATCTGGTTTGCCGATGTAGTACACGCCGCCAGCCGGCACCATCGCGTACTCGGGACCTTTCTTACGCCGCGCGTATTCGCCTTGGTCAAAGACCAAATAGAGACCACCGTCGGCGCGATAAAACATTCCAGACTTCCCTGGCACGCTGTAGACACGATCAAATCCTTGCGGCATTGCGAGTTCGTACGGCATGCTTCGTCCTGGCATCGTCAGCCCACCACGATCAGCGACCTTTGGCTCCACCGGATAATTCATCGAAGTATCAGTTCCCTTTTCCGATCGATCGATCTGCCCAGGAACGAGAGTTTGGGCGAATGCAGATGCGGTGATTGCCAATGCAACGGCGCATGCTGCGATCAACAAGTGGCGAGAAAGCATTGTGGGCAGAATACGCTGAATGGGATTTGAAATTCTGGACAGTGCTGTCAAAGGGAGATTGTTGGCCGACAAGCGCATTTACATCCGGTCTTCGGGAACAAAGACACTCGTCGTTGCCGCAAGGAGATTCTGATCGCCACGGCTTGTTCTGACGATGATTCCACGTGATGGATCCACTCGCAACACAACCCCATCCACCATTCCCGATGGAGTTCGAAAGAGCGTGCGAGTTCCGACGAGCGAGTCGCGCGTGGCGTATTCGCTTGCGATTGAATCTTCAGTTGCGGACATCCAGAAATCCAATCGTTCGAGCAGGATCCGTGCGAGATCAAGCCGATCCACCGCGAACCCCTGCAAAGCCAAACTGGTTGCGCGAGAGGAAAGTTCTGCAGGAAATGCTTGCTGCGTGCAGTTGATTCCCATGCCGATCGTCATAGCACGATCATGTCGCTCGACCAAGATTCCGCCAACCTTTTTATGCGCAATCATCAGATCGTTCGGCCACTTCAGACATACGGCTGGCGCGCCACCCGTCACTCTTCGGCAAAGGTCTTCGATTGCTTGTGCCGCTGCGATAGCTGCCGCAAGCGAAATCCACTCAGGAGAATTCGTGGCGACATTTGCGCTGATGGCAATCCCATCTTCTGCGGTATCGATCCATGCTCTGCCAAGTCGCCCACGTCCAGCGGTCTGACGGCCTGCAATCACGACATCGCCGACATCCAAACTTCGCGCATGATCCTGAGTCGATGCCGTCTCTCGCAACACGGTCACCGCTCTCCAGTTCGCGCAGCGGGCGATGGTCGCTTCCAATAGATCGGGCCACTGTGCGAGTGGACGCCCGCATGTCGCTCGCACACCGCTCATGCGCCGATGCACTCCCGAATCTTCGCAGACAATTTCGAAGCGTCTGCTGGCGCAATCTGTCCCGACTTCCAAATGATTCCTAAGCCTTCGCCCGAGCCACGTCCCGATTCACTGCCACCTCCGTACTTTGGGATGATGTGAAAATGGACATGCGGTACAGCTTGGTGCGCTGTTGCGCCGTTGTTCTGCAGAACGTTGTATGACGTTGCTCCAGTCGCAGCCAGAACGGCTCGAGCCACACGCGGCAATGCGAGTCCAAGCGCAGAGGCGCTTTTATCGCTCAATTCATGCAGGAATTCGCACTCTTCCACTGGCACGACAAGAGCATGTCCAAATGAAAGTGGAGCGATATCAAGGAATGCGATGACATGCGAGTCGCGATAGATCTCGTGACATGGAATTTCTCGAAGGATGATCCGCGTAAAGATCGAAGGCATGACGGCTCGTTATGGGCAGACACCACTTATGGAAAGACACCACTTATGGAAAGACACCACGCAATTCATACACACGTCCCAGATGTTCCAGCGCTGCCCCATACGCCGCGGTTCGCCAGTCACATTCGAATCTCATTCGCGCCAATTTCATGCGGCGCGTTGCGAGCACCAACGCTTGTTCGATTTCGCGATCAAATTGTGCCGCAGTCCATGGAATGAAAGTGCGATTCTGCGTCCATTCGAGAAATGATCCGACAACCGCTCCAGCATTACAAAGGACCGACGGCAAGACTTCGATGCCGCGCTGAAAGAGAATGTCGTCACTGTCGGCGGTCCACGGCGCGTGAGCCACCTCTGCGACGATTGTCGCTCCGACCCATTCAGCTCTCTCACGAGTCATGACCTGCTCACCTGCTGCGATCACCAACAAGTCAACAGGCTCACGGAAAAAGAGTTCTTCGCTCACCGCTTTCGTTCCAGGAACGCCGCTCAAGATCCCGTCCGCAGACATTCGTTCAGCGGCAGCTTCAGGCTCGATGCCTGCAGTTGAAAGAATTCCGCCTCGGCGATCAAGCACGCCGACCATTTGCGCACCTCCCGCTGTCAGAGCGCGAGCGACTTGACTTCCCATTTTTCCAAAGCCGCAAACAGAAAATCGCAGGCCCTGCAACTTCATATTGAAATCCGGAAGAATATCGCGCAGCATGTGAATGAATCCGCTGCTTGTCGCAGTGTCGCGCCCGTTCGCACCGCCGATTTCGACTGGTTTTCCGGTCACAATCGCCCTCATTCCCTGACGACTTCGGTCGGGCGTCATCTGCGCAGCCGTATCTGAAAACCACGCCATCACTTGGCTATCTGCGCCAACATCTGGACCTGGAATGTCATAATCAGGACCGATGTGATGTGCGATCGATGATGCGTATCGACGGACGACGCGCATCAATTCATCACGAGAGAGCACTTTCGGATCACAGACGACTCCTCCGGCGGCGCCGCCGAACGGCAATCGCAATAACGCACACTTCAGCATCATCAACATTCCTAAACCACCGAGGTCACTCTGTGACATCATCGGCGCGAAACGCATTCCGCCCTTGAACGGTCCAAGCGCATCATTATGCTGAATGCGATAACCGGTGTACATCCGATGCTCGCCGTCATCCATCAATACAGGAAAATGCACGATGATCTCGTTCTTAGGCCGCGCAAGAATCATTTGGACGTCATTGGGAATTCCCACAACTTCAGCGGCACTCAGCATGCGCTGAACCATCTGCGGATAAAGACCCGCCCCGGATGGCGAAATGTCGAGCAATTCCATAATCGAACTTTGATGTCGGACTGGATCAACTGGGCCTGCTCGTTTCATTTTGAATTCTCCTTTTTCTGAACTGTTGGGCCGACAAACGTCACGACTCCCCACCACTGCGGGACATGCATATCGATGATCCACTGCGGAGTCCATGTCCAATTGTCTTCTGATTTTCCTGCGACCTTTTCATACGATTTTCCGCTCTTTTCAAGCGTCCACTGCACACGCGAAAAATTGATGCGCCACTGATCGCCAGCGTTGGGCGGCCGAGCGACTTTCTGAAAAGTCACATCGCCTCGGGACTCTGCAACAGGCGTGAACATCGACCACGGCATCGCCATCTCAACGCACCAACTTCGATCAACATCGGAAGAATCATTGAGCGTTCCGTCGAGTCCAATTGCGACTTTCATCCCCACGGCGTTCCAAGCATGATTCGCCTTCGCGCCCGCTCGATAGGCCTGCGGCAAATAGAGATCAAAGATCGTTCCAAGTGCGTTCACTTCGACTTCGTAATACTCACGAGTATCTCCGTCAGGGTCAACAAAGATCTCAAAGTCGTTATCGTGAAAAACAATTTCATCGTGGTTCTTCAGAGTTGCCCAAAGATCCGTCTCGGACAATTCTGCCAAAACGTACAAAGCATTCTCATCCCACACCATCTTGACCCGCGTTCGCTGTCGCGGCGTTGCCCGAGTTGGCCCTTCGATGTCGGTAAAATCTTCCGACCACGGCACGGATGACCACACCGCGTCATCGCCTTTACCGTCAAGTTTCGGTGACGATTCGACAGAGTGCGCGGCGTACTGACGCTGGGAATACAAGGGTGCAGCCGACAATGCAGGCTCTTGACGCTGATAGGGCGCCTGGGCAAGAACCGACGGAGAGTCGGTGCGTGCGAAAACGGGTTGACACCCAGCGACCGTCGACGTAATCACTGACACGACTGCGCTGTGAAGCGTAATCACAGTGATTCGCCGACGAAATCGACTCATTTCAATGCCGCCTGAGCCGCTGCAAGTCGTGCGACTGGCACACGGAAAGGCGAACACGAGACATAGTCGAGCCCGCATGTTTGGAAGAAACGAATCGACGATGGATCGCCGCCATGTTCGCCACAGACACCAAGCTTCAACTTTGGCTTGACTGAACGACCCTTCTGACACGCCATCGAAACGAGCGCGCCCACGCCGTCGACATCGATCGACTGAAAAGGATCGCTGTCCACGATTGCTTTTTCCAGATACGCAGGCATGAACGAAGCGATGTCATCACGGCTGAATCCAAATGTCATCTGGGTCAAGTCGTTCGTGCCGAACGAGAAGAACTCTGCGACTTCAGCAATTTCGTTCGCAGTCACCGCAGCCCGAGGAATCTCGATCATGGTGCCGATTGGAATCTCAAATTTCTTAACGCCACGCTCCTTGGTGCGCTCCTTAAAGACAAGATCAATCGTCTGTTCAGTCAAGGTGCGCAGAATCGCAAGCTCCTTGCGCGTTCCAACCAATGGGATCATGATTTCTGGCCGAGCATCGATGCGCATTTGGCGACATTCGATCGCCGCCTCGACAATGGCTCGAACTTGCATCACAAGAATTTCGGGATAAGTCACAGCGAGGCGACAACCTCGGTGTCCCAGCATGGGATTCGCTTCGTGCAATTGCGCTACTCGGCGCTGAACATCCACGAGCGGAACACCCGCTTCATCCGCAAGAACCTGCTGCGCCGCTTCGTCATGTGGAACAAATTCGTGAAGCGGCGGATCCAACAATCGAACGGTCACAGGCAGACCATCCATTGCGGTAAAGATGCCGATGAAATCGCCGCGTTGATAAGGCAACAATCGCGCCAATGCGGATTCTCGCTGTCCGACCTCGGTGGAAAGAATCATTTGTCGAACCGCCTTGATTCGATCTGCCTCGAAGAACATGTGCTCAGTTCTGCACAGACCGATGCCGATTGCACCATATTCGCGCGCGCGTTTCGCATCTGCTGGCGTGTCCGCATTCGCACGCACCCCCATCGTTGCATACTTCGTCGACCACTTCATCACCTGTGCGAAATCGCCAGAAATCGCCTCAGGAATTGTTCGCGCCACAACGCCCGGCATCACTTCGCCTGTTGTGCCGTCAATCGAAAGCGTGTCGCCTCGGCCGAACGTTCTGCCCTTCACCGTCAGCGTTCCAGCTTCGGTGTCGATCGAAAGTTCTCCGGCACCCACGACGCAGCACTTGCCCCAACCGACTGCAACAACAGCAGCGTGACTCGTCTTGCCACCGGTCGAAGTCAAAATTCCTACAGCCTTGTGCATTCCAGCGACGTCTTCGGGAGATGTCTCCTTGCGAATCAGCAAGACGTCTTCGCCAGCGGCTGCACGTTCGACGGCTTCTGCTGCCGTGAACGCCAATTTCCCAGTCGCTGCACCAGGGCTCGCGGCGATTCCGCGCGTGAGAATTTCAATTCCGCGCTTGTCTTCAGTTCGGTAATACGGCAACAGCAACTGCACAAGATCACCAGCTGGAATTCGCTGGAGCGCCGTTCGCTCATTGATCAGGCCCTCACGAACCATCTCAACTGCTGTGCGAACAGCAGCCACTCCGTTTCGTTTTCCATTTCGAGTCTGCAACATAAACAAACGGCCACGTTCAATCGTGAACTCAATGTCCTGCATGTCGCGGTAATGGCGTTCAAGTTTCTTGCGAACTTGCAGCAATTGCTTCCAAACTTTGGCGTTCCATTTTTCCAACTGGCTGATTGGAAGTGGGGTGCGAATGCCAGCGACGACATCTTCGCCCTGCGCATTAATCAGGAATTCGCCATAAAAAACGTTCTCCCCAGTCGATGGATCGCGTGTGAATGCGACGCCAGTACCAGAATCCTCGCCCATGTTTCCGTACGCCATCGCTTGCACATTGACGGCAGTTCCAGCAAGTCCCTTGATGCCGTTGATCTGCCGATACGCAATCGCACGAGTGCCATTCCAACTTTCAAAGACTGCGCCAACCGCCGCTTCGAGTTGCTTCATCGGATCCTGTGGGAACGGCTTGCCAACGTGCTCTCGGTAGACCGCTTGATATGCAGCGCAAAGTTCCTTCAATCCCTCGACAGGAACAGCTGTGTCTTCCGATGTTCCATACTTTGCCTTGATCGCATTGAACACATGTTCGAATCGGTGATGATCCACTCCCATCACGACATCGCCGAACATATTGATGAGCCGGCGATATGCGTCGTATGCAAAGCGCGGATTGCCGGTTGCGGTCGCGAGTCCTGCGACGACCTCATCGTTGAGTCCAAGATTCAAGATGGTGTCCATCATTCCAGGCATGGAAACCGCCGCACCTGATCGCACTGAAACCAAAAGTGGATTTCGTGCACTTCCAAACTTCTTGCCGAGTTCTCGCTCGAGCATCCGAATGTTCTTGCTGACCTCATCCATCATTCCAACGGGAAGGCGATTGCGACCTGCGCTATAGAGCGCGCATGTTTCCGTTGTAATGGTGAAGCCAGGAGGAACCGGCAAACCAATCGAAGTCATGTCGGCAAGATTCGCTCCCTTTCCACCCAAAAGCAGTTTCTGTGCCGCAGTTCCCTCGGTCCTCGTCTGACCGAAGAAGTAGACCATCTTGGTTCGCTTGCCTTGCGTACGCGACTTCGCAGGAGCCTTGCGCTTGACGCCAGCCTTTGCCAATTTGGCCTTGGTTTTATTGCGTGAAGGGGAAGGTCGTTTGGCGGTGGCGCTTGGCATTGTGGTCTCCAGTGGAAAGAATTTCATCGTACTCGACCCACACTGTTTTGATGGCGTATTCCACCGACTAGGATGGACGAATGGCCCCTTGTGGATCAATTCGTGAACTCGACTGGACCTTCAGTCCACAGCAGGTCATGGCATCGTGGCGCCGCGATATTCCGCTGCTCGCTCTGGTTTCTGGAGGGCAATCCCCGATCTTCGATCAGTGGACCATTCTTGCGCCACGCCTCGAAGTCGCATCAGTGAATGCGCAGAACGGCCGTGCAACAGATCTTCTCGATCTCGTCCGAGAATTTGCCCCGCCATGCGCTGGTGCATTTGTTGATTCTGGACGGTTGCGCCTCCCGTTCGTCGGAGGATGGATCGGATTTGCTGGTTATGGCTGTGCACCACTTTTCGAACCCCGCGCACATATCAAAGATGGCGCACACGGTCGCCAAGATCCTGTTTCGATGTGGCCAGACGCGATGCTCTGCCGAGTTCCACGTGCGCTTGTCTATTCCCACGCACTCGCTCGATGGTTCGATGTTGGCGATCCAGATGCGGATGATGTTGTTGCGATGGTCAACACCGATTCGCAGGACGGTCCGCAGGACGAGTGGTACGCCCTTGACAATGGACGGTTTGAACCGCGCTCAACCACGCAAAATTTTCAGCGGATGGTTTCTCGCACCGTCGACTATGTTCGTGCAGGCGATATTTTTCAGGCGAACATCACCCAGCCATTTCGCGCGCGCATTGCGGGCAATATTCGTGCGTTCGCACTTGATGCACTCGAAAGAACCTCGCCGCGGTATGGCGCATACCTCGAACTCGATGATGATCGAACGCTGCTTTCGTTCAGTCCAGAACTCTTTCTTGCGCTCGATGGAGAAAGTCGGCGCGTGATCACTCGGCCGATGAAAGGGACACGGGCCGACCCCGAAGAGGCCGAGGAATTGATGGCAAGCGCAAAGGATGCGGCAGAACTTCACATGATCGTCGATCTCATGCGCAACGATCTTGGACGAGTTTGCGAAATCGGATCTATCCGCGTCGACGAGGCGCGAATGCTCGAACACCACCCGACAATCCTGCAAGCCGTCGCAGAAATATCGGGGAAACTCTCGCCGTCGAATGGTCTTGCCGACCTTTTTTCTGCGTGCTTTCCACCAGGATCCGTCACCGGCGCTCCAAAGGTGCGGGCCATGCAAATTATCGACGAACTTGAATCGGCTCCGCGTGGACCATATTGCGGCGCGATCGGACTTGCGAGTGGATGCGGATCTGCGCTCTTCAGCGTCGCAATTCGCACAGCGCAATTGACTCGGTCGCATGTCGAACATGAGTGGACTCTCGACTATCACGCGGGATGTGGCATCGTCGCCGACAGCGAGCCAGCAGCTGAAGCAAGAGAATGTTTGGCAAAGACCCAGATTATTCGCATGGCTCTGGCGTCACGCGCCGCACTCGCTGAAAAATGCTCGACACACACATGAAGTGGGTTGCGGATTACGAAGCGGCACTCTTCGCATTTCTGCGCAAGGAAATGGCGACTTCACCCGAGCGTTGGCACGCGACCCTCCGAGTCGTTTTTGCGACAACGCTTTCGATGTTTATCACGCAAACGTTTCATCTCTCCGAAGGCTATTGGTCCATCATCACCATCATGATCATTTGTTCGCCGAGCGTCGACTCATCTGTCCTGAAGATGATGCAGCGACTTATGGGAACGATTGCTGGCGTCGCAGTTGCGTACATCATCACAGCGGTTTTCTATCAACAATTCTGGTTCTATGTCGCGGCGTTTTACGTTGCCATCGTGTTGGCTGGACTGGTCATCGCACGAAGCGAACAACCATATGTTGGATGGGTCTTTGCTTTATCAATCTTGATTGTCGCATGGGATTCGAAAACGGGGTTTGATCGAATCGGCGGAATCTGCTTTCAACGATTTTGGATCGTCGCGATCGGCGTCATCACTTCCTGGATTGCGCTTGCTCTGATTTACCCCGCCAAGCCCATTCGAGATTTCCGCAAGAAATACATCATTGCCGTCAAAGTTGAAATCGAACGAACGAAGTGGATCATTGCCCGGCTACGCGCAGTCGACCAACCAATTGTTGCGCTACCACCTCGTTCGCTTGATCCACTCGACGCACAAAAACTCTTTGTCTATCTTGCCAATGGTGCGTTTTCCAATCTCGATGTCCGCGGCGATCTCGCTCAATTGACTGACCGAGTCACGCTGATAAGCGCCATTGGTTCGATCACCAGCAACACGATTGCCTTGACCAAACAATTGAACGACACGTCGGTCGATCGCGCCTTGCTCGAACCCACGGCCGAGTTGATGAACGCACTCACGGGGATCCTTGGGCAACTCGCTGATTGGGTCCAGAGCCCCATCGATCTCGTGACATCACTCCAGTCGAATCCGATCGACTTTGAACCCCTGCGACTTGCGATTGATTCATTCGCACAAGCGCATGAGGTGCGAATTGATCAGCTTGGAATTCGCGACGGAACGGGCCGTTCGCCTGCGATCAATCAAGCATTTATGGCGACGATCTCGATGTGTCGGGCGTTTCACACAACCTATTCCAGCGCACAAATCGAGAACGGAACGTCCGTCAGCGGAGCTGGCGCCAAACGAAGTGAAGTGCTGCGCATGATCTCGACTCCACTCCTTGCGCCAGGACTGCGAGATGATGCGCAAAGAAGTTTCTGGTTTTCAATCAAACTCGCCACTGCGTGCGTCATTGGCCTGATCTTCGTCACCGCAACCCAATTTCCAAGCCTCGGCACGATGTTGGTCACACCGTTGATGGTGGTCGGCGCAACCGGAGGATCGAGCGAAGGCACACGAGCCCGCGCGCGACTACGGCTCATCGGCACGATCGTCGGAGGACTCGTGTCGGTCTTCGCGATCATTTTCCTCATTCCAACTGTCGACAGTTCTCCAGGGTTACTCCTGATATGGATTGGATGCAGCGCGCCGCTCGCCTGGATCATGACCGGCGGACCAAATATTTCATATCTGGGAGTCCAAGCAATTTTCTGTCTTGCGATCGCCATCGGCACATCGTTCCAACCAACGATTGACTTAAGTCCCCCGTCGGCGCGCATCGTCGGAGTCTTTCTTGGAACGCTCGTAACACTTGCGCTTTTCAACTGGTTTCGCCCTGATTTCGCGCGCAATGAACTCATGCGGATCTTCGCTCTCACATTGGAACGTGTCAGCAAAATCTCAACCCTTGGCTTCCCATCCAATCCAGGAACCTCAACAGATCTCACTCACCTGCGATACAAATTGCTTTCGCTCATTTTGCGAAGCCGAACACTCGGTCAGACATTGCAACGCGAGCCGCGAGCCAGTGAACCAACGATCTCGAAGGAACAGGTTGCGGAAATTACAGACCACTTGACATTGATTGTGTACAACAACAACGCACTTGCGCTCAATCGGATCACGGCACGGTTGACACCCGAGACAATGTTCAGCGATCTTGAAGAACTCCATGCGTGCGCCGAGTCCATTCGCTCGACGTGCATTGTCGGGTGCGATGCAATGGAGTCGGGCGAATACAGCGAATTTGCTCTCCGCGCACAGCAACTCGAAGCGGAGTCGCATGCACTCGAACAACTCATTCCAACAATTCGGATGAGACCGCGTATTCGGGCGATGAACGCTGCATCCAGCGAATTCATTCTGGGACAAGTTGGGATGTACCGCGTCGCATCGATGCGTCTGTTCGAATTATCAAACGTGCTCAATCGAATTGCGAGCGAGCGAGCGCAATTTCGCAGCGCAAAGCAACCATTCCGCCCCTCTGCACCCTCAGTCGTCACCGCATGATTGACTGTCAGATGTTCGTCAACTGGCTGTTGACTTCGGTCGATCTTTAACTCGAGCGGAGATGAAGTGGCTAACCTTGGGAGCCAAGAAGTAGACATACGCCCACACAATGCTCCAACTGATGCACCAGTTTGGAAGCCAAACCCAAAATTCGAGCGCGCCGGTGTTCTTCACAGTCATCACGATGCTCGTGCATACCGTCACCGAGCCAGAGTTCGCCAAGCTTGTTAAGAAATGTTTCATTGTGTGATAAGGAACACGACTCGCTTCGTGAGATGACCGTGCACGAAAATTGCGGGCTAGAGCATTTCTGCGGCAAGACTCGCGAGTTCGCTGCGCTCGGTCTTCGAGAGCGTGA
>Ga0214919_10009375_pt1 | contig 12629 bp, 26 predicted proteins | sample LL1503_MetaG_FD_177994 | JGI IMG/M metagenome (GOLD analysis project Ga0214919, IMG submission 177994) | Freshwater microbial communities from Lake Lanier, Atlanta, Georgia, United States - LL-1503 | ecosystem: Environmental > Aquatic > Freshwater > Lake | place: USA: Georgia | collected...
GTTTCTTTTATTGAGTATAAGGATCGGCAAGCCGCTTACGTTATTATTTGTTGGTCTCACTGGGGTTTCCTTTGATGTCCTTAATTTCCTCATACAATTCGGGATCAACAATTATATTATTCCATGAATCATCAGCAACTTCGGAGTCACGGTACTCATGGATCAGCTGATTAACAGCTATGTTATTTGTGTCAACGTCGGAATAATGCAAATGTTCAAATGCTTCCATTAGCTCCTGTCTATCAGCTTCAGTTGGAACTATGATCTTGTACTTTGTCCATGGCCATTTTCCATCCTCGTAATCTTCGTATTTTTTCATATTTTTTAAATTAGTTCATTCCATTCAATTCCAATATCATTCAATGTCCTAACGTTGTCACCTAGATACTTGTACACGTGTTGTCCAGTAACTCTTGATCTTCCTATGGATACCAATGATGGGTCGTTGATTATCTCGTCCGTCTCAAACATCACGGTTGGTACACCGACCGGAATACCAGCCGTGGTGTTTGTCGAGGTCATTACATTTATATTTTCTGCTACGTATTCTGAATATCTTATAGCTTTATCTAAATTCTCTGCTATGTATTCGGAATATTCTATACTGACGGATTTTTCTGAAATCTCAGCATCCTCCTCTGTTAGATAACTTTCGTACACGGGTTCCTTGTATTCCTCAATTACTACATCTTGAAAATGCCTTTTTTCGACACTTTCGTACTTGCCTATAAAAGAACCGCTGTCCATTATTTCGGCTATATTGGGCTTACCTTTCTTGATTACCACTATTTCTTCTAGAGGCTTAGGATCCACTGATTTTTTCTTTCTGAATATACTAAACATGCTTTCCCATTTTATACACAAAAAATCCAACAATGCACATAGAAAACACGGCAATTATTGCTAATGCCCAATTTGCTCTTCTATATCTTTTTTCGAGCCCCTTGTATTCTTCGTGTGTCATACTAACTAAATTTTCTTTCGTTTTCCATTCTGGTAAGTGAATTTTTTATAGTTTCACCAGGTAAAAGATCCCAGCTACATCCAAGACATCCACCTTTATAAGAGCCAGTTTTTTCACCAACTTCTGCATTAAATTCAATATCTATAACCCTTCTTTTATGAGCAAAATAAGATGTCCACTTGAACCACTTTGGCCTCCATTCTCTTTCGGTTACTGTAACATCGCATATCCTTCCCTGTACCTCACCGTTGTTTAGTGTGTATTTATACGAGTGCTGTTCAGTTAGTCTTTTTTCTTTCCACTCGTCCTCATAATAACTCTTTCTGTTACCTTTGGTCTCGTGATCCCATGTTCCATCCTTTAGCAATATTGATGTTCTTACCCATTGGTATGCCCAGGGTAGATCATAATGCTTAGTTTTTTTACCCTTACAGATGACAAAGTTATCCGGCATCTTCCCGGAATTTGAGTAAAAATAAAATCCATACTCTGGTGGATCACACTCATCATATTCACTTCTTATCCAGGGAATGTTTATATAAAACTGTCCCCATATGATACAGAAATTTATATGGAATCTGTTATCAAAATAACTGGCTGGACCAAATCTGAAATTCAATTTGTGAAATCCAGGGTAAAATGTCAACCAATCGTTCTTGTAGCCGTTGCTACCGTACTCCTTTTTTAATCCTAATATTTTCATTTACTCTTCTTTTACTAATTCAAATGGGTGTAAAGCTTTTTGGTACTCCGCTTCATATAGAGGTGGGTCACAAACCTCTAATCTTATTCCGTTCATGTCATGGATCGTTTCCGTCCACTCAAAATCGGTTACCCTCATGAACCAATTTGTTGTCATACCATACCAGGTAATTCCTTCTGAAGTTTCCTTTCTCTCAACAATGAATGGAGATCTAGGAGGTCCGGTAACTTTACTGTCTCTAGGTTCAACACATTCATCGAATTGGACAACCGAACTTTTTGATATTAATTTCATAATTCTACAAGTTTTCCGTTCTTTAATAATATTCTTCTCTGGTAATAAATACCATCGTGTGTGAGTATAAATATTGTGTGATTCCCGTCGCCGATCGATATCCACATATTCCTTATTGCATTAGTAAACATAGAACTCTCGTAATAGAAATAAATAACATTACAGTAACCGAACATCGGACTATTGTCTATTTCATATGCAACCTCAGTATCACCACAGCTTTCACCTTTCTTATTCATAAAGTCGCACAGCTTATCCTGATACATCACAAGAAACTCCTTCTCGACTCCTCTATATTGGGCTATGCTATCAAATCTTTCTATTCCAACTATATTTCTTTCACCATATATGTAAAATTCATAATCCTCGGAGGGTAGAGTTAATTGTACACCACCATCAACAAATCCATCTTTTACACTCATCCCATTATCGAAAATGAGAGTACATTTTTTCTGAGAAAATGCTATATGAGAAACTAGAAGAAGTAAAGATATAATTAATTTTTTCATATTTTAATTGCTTAGAGGTGCAGGTATAGCTGCATGTGATTCATAGTTACTTAATTGGACATCTTCTTCCAACAAGCATTTACAAAAATTCTCGGATAGTATGGATTCAAAGAAAGGTTTATCCCAAAATTCGGTATTGAAATTTATTCTAGGTAACGGAAAAGGCTCCCTTGTTCTTTTTGGTAATTTGGAGATGTATTCCATCCTTGCTTCGTACTTTAAAGCATCCATACCAGATTGTTGTAGATGCTCCGAAATTTCTTCCTCAGTAAACTCCCTCCCGATTTGTTCATTAGCAACATCGAGATGATTAGAATATAAGTGAACATCACCTAAGTTACCAATCAATTGATCAGGAACCATATTAACTTCTTTTGCAATTATCTCCAATAACAATCCATAAGACGCGATGTTGAATGGTAAACCTAAGAATGTATCCACTGAACGCTGATTCCACATTAAAGAGATTGCTCTTGTAGGTGTTGGTTCATAATATGTGTTATCAAAATCAGGTATATTAGATTCATTATATTCAAATCCTGTCTCATAATTATTTGAAAACCAAATTTTATATCTCTCTTTACGACTCAATTCTCTTGTATAAACTTGAAATCCATAATGACAAGGTGGAAGAACCATTTGGTCTAATTCTCCAACATTCCAAGCATTAACCATTAATCGTCTTGAGTCTGGGTTGGTTTTAAGGTCGTTGATTAGGTTTTGGATTTGGTCTATGGTATATTCAGAATAAACACCATCAACTTTGGTACTTTTACCGTACATTATCCAATTTCTCCATTGTTTACCATAAATTGGACCTAAATCTCCGTATCTGGAATTAAAATCGTCATTGCTAATGATTTTATTCTCAAACTCCTTTATCGTTAGTCTAAGTGGATATGGTGCGCTGAATGGCGGATGTTCACAATCAAAATCTTTATCATAAACTTTGTATGCGTCACCAGTCCATATATGACAATTATTTTCCAATAGATATCTAAGATCCGTTCTTCCCTGCAAAAACCAAAGAAGTTCTATTAGAATCGTTCTGAATGGCATTTTCTTTGTTGTGAGCAAAGGGAATCCATCCTTCATGTTATGCCGTATGGTGTACCCAAATATTGATCTTGTACCCGTTCCTGTACGGTCTTCTTTATCCACACCATGCTCCAAAATTGTTTGGAGTAGATCGGTGTACTGTTTGTCCAGTTTATTCATATTAATTTATTTACATCGTTTTAAACATAATCTAAAATATTTTTCACCAGGTCTATCCGAGTAAAAATAGAAGTCAACATAATCCCAACTTCGATTTTCCAGCATGATTCGTATACTAGACTCGTTACTGTAATCATCAACCAGGGTATAGATAAAATTATACTGTTTAATAAATAGTTGTTTGGATTTTACATACATTAAGTTGGTGCGACTTGGTGTAACGATAGAAATTGTATTTGTTACTTTGTCTTCGTAAAAAATAACTTCACCTTGCACAGGCAAAATTTGCCAGCCATACTCGGTTCTTACATCAATCGATTCAAATTCAAACCTCTTTTCCTGACTGAAGGTAACTTGTGCTGCCAGGAGTAGAGCTATTAAAAATTTCATCTTTTTATTATTAGTATTGTATAGTATTTTTTGTTTGTATTAGTATCCTTTATTATTGCTACGCCTATGTCAGTATAGTTTCTTTCGATTATGATTTTCGAAGTAGCATCATTCATTATTGCGCTCATTGCTGATTGTGCCGTGCTGTAGTTAAAAAGTGCAATTTGACTTACGTGTTGTGTGCCATATAGCCTACCAATACTATTTGATGATTCTTCCAAATAACAATTACATATAGTTCCTATCTTCATCATCTCCTGGTTATTTTTGGAACAAAGATATCCTAGATGAGGAAGTATTTGTAATTGGGATAAATTAATATCCACCCTATGCTGATTGATTTTATCAATCAATTCTAATTCATTATCATCAAATGGATAGGTGTATTCTATTTCCTGCACTGAATCTTTACTGCATGAAATTGTCAAAATGCACAGTAATATGTAGATATATTTTTTCATTTTCTAATAAAAATAAATGTGTAATATTTTTTGTTGGTAACGGGGTCTGTTGTTATTGATACACCAAAATTAGTGTATGCTGGTTTTTTTAATACATGAGCATGATCAGGACTACCTAGCCAGGCCTGCAGTACCGATTGATTGTTTTGATAATTGTATGCTATTATCTCACCTATATCGGTTGCTCCGTATAATTGTTCCAAATTTACTTGCCTGTCGTAAAAATAATCATGTGATATTGTATCTTTTTCAATCATGTACAGGTTATGAGTTTCACACAAATGACCTATATGTCCAATCGGCACCAGTGTACTTAATTGTAAACTATCTCTATAGTGATTTGTGATGTTCATTAAATCTATTTCCTGTTCATTATAATTGTACTGATACTCTATGGGAATTGGCTCGGGAGATTGTTTATCGCATCCAATTGGTATAAATAGTATCACTAAGAGTATTATGTATTTCATACAGAAATAATTAAGAGTCCATCGCATGCGAGGAACATAGGTTAAATTCTATACAATCAGGATTCGATGTGTCAACTTCACTACCACAATAACACAGTTTGGTTCCGCCGCCAACAGAAAACCATTCACCAGTAACGAAATAAGGTGTGTTCTCTAAAGCTTCGTAAGCTTTCTCGCACAATTCACATTCCTCGTCTTCCTCAGAATGCACACAAACAACCTTCTCGTGCAGAGGATTCCACTTGACATATACTTTATTCATGCTTACGTTTTTCAAAATCGAAAACAAAAGGTATTCCTGTCTTCTCCGGAATTAATATAGTTTCAAGTGTTGCTTCGAATGCAGATGTTCTAAATACATTGGACTTAGTTTCCTTAGCAGCACCTTCAAATAGTTCGATTGCTGCATCGATACCCATATATTTAGCAATCATCTTACCTGCAGATGGTACTGTTATAGGTTTGCTTAATTGATTATCCTCACAGATGCCATCGATTGTTTCTCTTATTCTATCCTCGTACGTTTTCATTTTTAGTCTTGTATTGTTCTAGGAGAGCATCCTAAATTTATTGAATTCGTTATCATTTGTTTGGATAACTTTGTTAGCCTATTACCTTTCAGATTCGACTCGATTATGCGATCATAGTCTGACTTGTGTATCGAGTATTCCATAAAATTTATCTCTTTCTGACCTCTCTCGTTGACAGAAGCATTCTCGACTAATTCCTCAAAATCAGCAGATGGATTTGCTGCTTTAAATAGATCAATATAGATCTGCCACATTATCTTTTCTTGCTTGGTCATGTCAAATCATTTTAAATCAAATACATCCAGATTTTTAGGCACATAACCAAATCTAAAATTATTTTCGTTATATGTTGCATCAGTAACTATTATTCCATCTGATGCATTAATTGCATCAACATCAATACCATTCCTAGTATTAACAGAAAGAGTTACCATCTTATTGTTCTCGTATGATAATCTTGATCCATTCTTATCGGTTATTAATTCCAATTGATCAGGTTCACCCACAGATCCAACTAAACATCTTCTGCTTATAGACCATAAACAAACTGATGGATTTTTTGTAACCCATATCTTTTCAGGATTCACACCAATATCAGTATATTTCCTAATAAGCTCATTATTATTTTCTTCCATCCTCAAGTTTTTTTAAGTCATCTTCCAATCTACTTATGAACGATTCGTCTCCATCATCTCCGGAAAGTAGCCAATCCAATCTTTGCATGTAAATGTGAGCTAGTTCTATGTGTTTAAGTCCCTCCTTAAATTTCTCTATGATCTCATCTGAGTATTTATAGTGAAATTTATCATCAGGATATTTTTCATACCATTCAGAGTCTCTCCAGGAATCCTCGGTCAGTTCTCTTTCCGTTTTTTCCTTACCGTTCTTTTCAATTAATTTCTTGACGTCCTCAGCAACATCAGTAAATCTATACTGAAGGTAATCCCAGTGTCCCCCGCTCATATTGGATTATACTACTGTGATTGAATTGATTTTATCTCCACCTTGGATTTGATCGATAACATCAAGCCCTTCAGTTACCTTGCCGAAGCATGTGTGATTTCCGTCCAGATGTGCAGTATTTTGCCTGCCGTGGCAAACAAAGAATTGTGATCCTCCGGTATTTCTTCCCGCATGTGCCATCGAAAGAACTCCTCTATCATGGAATTGATTTGGTGCAGTAACTTCACAAGGAATATTATATCCCGGTCCACCCTGTCCTGTGCCATTTGGACATCCACCCTGGATAACAAAATTAGGTATAACTCTATGGAAGTTTAACCCATCATAAAATCCATCATTGATTAATTTTAAAAAGTTACCTACCGTGATTGGTGTTTCGTTGTCATATAATTCTGCAATCATATCACCTCTGTCTGTTGAAATTTTTACTTTACTCATTTTTATTTGTTGTTTAATTATTCTTCTTCGCTATCGAATTCCTCACCAAGTTTGGAATCTTTGTTTATTTCTAATTGGCCACAGATATCGAATAGTGGTTCATATTTAGGATCATAGTCCTGAATCCAACCTTTATCCTGGTCATAAATATATTGTTCAACACCCTTTGGGTTTTCATGATATCTAAATGTGACTTTTTCACCGTCGACCTCTGCGTCTGCTTGTATTGTTTCTGCCCACCATACTACATCAACGTCGGTGAGTAATTTAATTTTTGTCATTCTTATTTCTTTTATAGTCAATGATAATTGCCCACTTTGGCCAATTTGAATTCTCTTTGTTTTCTATTTTTTGAGAGCATATAAACTCATACCCTGATTGTGTATTGACAATAGATTGCCAATTAAAGTTCTCATCATCAGATCTCATTCCAACTCTAACCAATTCCTTATTCATCCTTCAAGGATTCTAAAAATTGTATGATATCACTAATATCACTGTAAGTTCTCTTTGTTCCGTCAACGTATTTAACACCAATATTCGGAGGCATATTTCTTTCCGACATCATCTGCATATCAGTTATTGATTTTCTTTTTAAATCATCTTCTGTTATAGCAGATACCAAATCGGTAATTTTTTTAACCACTACCGGCAGATCAACTATACCAATAAATACATCAAGTACTGACTTTCTTGGTTTAGCATCATCATTCCAGTCAGTGTATCTGTACTCTTTTCCGTAACTCGTGGTTACTGTGAAGTCACCTCTAGTAAACTCAAATATCTCTAAACTGTCCCATTCAGCTATTACCTCCATGCGATCGTCGATAATTATAAAATTATCACCATCGGGAAGCTTATAAGCTCTAACTGCATCACCTTCAAAGTTTAGTAGACCTAGGTGTGGCAGAGTTCTCAATTTTGATTTTATTTTCATTTTTATTTCTTTTTTATTTTTTTATCTGCACAGGATTTATAAACTTTCTGATGAATGCGGCATCTCCACTTCTAAGCTTCTCTGCAAATTCTTCTTTGCTTAAAGGACCACAATCGCATTCATTAGTGTGTCCACAATAACATTTAGTCTCCTCCACTCTTCCTTTGCTATTCTCAAGATACTTTTGGTATATGTCTGCAAGTAAATCTGGTGTTGCTTCATCATAAACGAAATCCATATAGAAAAGCTGTCCGATTGGTGGACCCATGGGTACCACACTAACAAGATCCTGTGAAATCGTTAATTTATTAAAATTGTGTTCGGGTTTCTTATTCTTGTATTTCTTCCTGTGGGATTCTACAAATTCTATGATAACTTCTGATATGATGGTAAAAACAGAAAGAAGCAAAGTTGACACGAATACCCACGGCAGAACATTAGCAAAAAAACTATCATGATATTTTTTTCTATCCATTGTATATTCCGCTCCTATACCAATGAAAAATTCTATTCCTGCAAGAATCCAAAGAATAATAGTAACTAAAAAAAGTTTACTTTTCATTATTGTCTATTATAAATATTTCGTTCATATCATACTTTACGCCATTTTCAGAAACCATAGAGTACTCCATTTTTATTCCCCTGTATCTGCTGGATGCCTTTGCATCCGCAATCTCCTTAGGTCCAATATACGTTTTATTTGCTATTTTAAATCCGTCGATCAAGGGCATCTTAATTCCCTCTTCCCTTCTTTTTCTAAGGTAGTCAGCTATTTTATTCAATGTTTCCCTGTCATAAGTATTAATGGTTCTGCATTCTATATTCTTAATCACGCCCAGTGTTTCACCGCCGTATTTACTAGTATACACGAATCTTCTTCCGATTAATTCCGACTTATATGCTTCTAAAATTTTATTATCTTCCATATCTTCCTGTTTTTATCCCGCAACTTTTACACTGATCGTCCAGACAGAAATCTAAATCATCATTAGCACCATTTAGAATTCCGTCCCTCTTAACTAGTGCCTTACAATCTCCGTGTCCCAATTCATTTCTGAACCACATTGGACAGCACTTAGTTTCATATGCTGGTACGAATGTTTTATATTCTTCATTCCAATGCTGACTTGTTTTACCAGTGAAAACATAGCAATACATACCGGATGGTATTTGTTTTTTGATTTTCCTTGGTATCTTTACCTTATCTGTTTTTATGAATAGACCTCTATCATTCTTCTTTCCCATTAGTCCCACCATCCTTGCATTCCTGAACCATTAAACCAATCGTTCCAATCTATGCCAACGCCGGCTAGGGATCTGATGCTTGCATACTCTTCAGGATCCTGTCCCTTCAATATGGAGAAAAGTTCAATCCATTGCAATTTTTCTAATTCTCTAGCTCTATCAAAAACTTTTCTTTCCTGCTCCTTCTCCTCGACTGTTAGCTTATCCACAAGTCTTGATGAGCCTGGTCTATCCTCCACGTCCTCAAATTCAAAATCATAATTTGGTAATTCTCCCAATTCGGTTTCTGCTTGTTCTATGAAGTTATCTTCCATAAAATTGCCAATGATTTCAGAAGCTCTCTTCATCATAACAACTTTTTTCATTCTTGAGATATCAACTTCGATTCCGTCAGCTTCAAATTTTGGTGCCATATCATCCAAAGATATTTTCATACCTTCGAGCATAAACCTATAGTCCCACCATCGGTAGTTCCAAAGAAGCTTTCTAAAAAGCCAAACGTTTCTGAAAAATGCACGCAAATCATATCTGAAAAAAGAGTATGTTTTATACCACCAGGTTTCTCTCATTGCTAATTTACTCAATGACTTTTCGAATGAGGGTAGAAAATTTACTTCCATAATTATTTCGTTTATTGTTATATTGCAAATATAAGAAATGATTTCACACAAAAAAACCAGCAGAGCTGGTTTTTTTTGATATTGTAGTTAATTAAGTTTTGGTGATATTCTTCTGTGGAAATTTTTGAATTTCACATTAAAGTATTCCAAAAATTCAACAAGATCAGATTTTAACAATCTAAGTATAACAGGATCTGTTTTCTTATGCTCGTGATAGTTCTTATAAATAGAAACCCAAAGATCTGGTAATTCGTCAGCAGATTCAAAATGAAAATCATTAGGTTCAAAATTTAACTCTCTCAGACGATTAGCATAATCAGATGGATTGAATCTGCCCATCCATTCGGTCATAGTTCTTAATGTTTCCGGAACAAACCAAGGAATCTCAGATTCCCAAGCTTCCTCCTCTATTGGATCACTAAGATATATTCCCAACATCAGATTTTCCCATATATCGGAATCAGATAATCCAGATAGCTCCCTAGTGATGTCACCAATAAAAAGATCAAGTTCACCACCATTCGCTATAAATTGAACAGCGTGAGTCAATTCATGCGCCAATGTGCCCTTATATTCTCTGTCCTCAGTTTCTTCCTTCCTTATGTCAATAAAAATATCAGATAGGTCAGATTCGAATGCATCGAATTGTGCATCCTGCTCAATGTCACTGTCAACCGATATTGTTAGTGATGGTGGATTTCTGGTTATTGAATTCTTATTAATTCTCCATATTTCAGATTCACTAATAAGCTCATTACAAAGATCCACAAAATCTGCATCCTTAGTCGGTATAAAATTCTCAAATTCGTAGATGTGTTTCATATTGAATTAAAAAAGGATCAGCTTATACTGATCCTTATATTTGTTTATTGCAGTATTAATCTACAGATTCATCGTCATCCTCGTCATCCTCGTCTTCATCATCAAGATCCACTTCTGGTTCAGCTGGTTCAGTAACTAATTGAGTCTTAATTATTGATTCTTCCTCGCTTCCTGCTCTTGCCCAGTCAGCAACTTGTTGTATGTCCTCCTTTGCTGTAGTAATATGATCTTCAGCCCAGTCATGACCGTCACTTATCATCGCATCAACCTTTGTAGGATCCATAGAAAGTATTTCTTCTATATTATGCTTTATTGTCTTTAGGTTTTGAAAAAACATATAATGTTCCATCTTACCACTAGACTCTGCAGGTGCATCCTGGTCAACAGGTATTTCAGCAACCATAGTAGAATCATCTTCCCCTATTGACATTGCTTTTTTTCTAAATTCTTCAAATGAAGCTACTTTTTCCATTATTGTGATTTTTTTAAATTATTGTTATGACTTTATATATCACAATTTATTTCAGTTTTCTTGTATTGTGGTGCCTTTGTACAATACTAGATTAGTCTAGCGATCCTCCGCAAGTTGGACAAAATTTCCAATTCTGCTTTTTCATTCTTGATCCACACCCAGGACAGTATGCTCTGATCTCATTTACTTCAACCGGTTTAACCGATCTAGGTAGAATCTGATATTCTGATCTGTATGAGAAGTAGGTATTATAGATACCATTATCGTCGCTAAAATTTTGATCCGATTTTTCACCCCTCTCGATTCTTCCAGTTTCCGTGCTTTTTGTTGATTCAGCAGACTTAGATCTGGTTGAGCTTAAAGATCCCAGGGTGTTGAATGTTTCTGTCGTGTTATTAAAAAAACTATTAACTGCCCCACTAGTACTACTAGTGTAACTTATGTTGTTGTTAGTTGTAAACGTAGAGATTGGTGTGGAATAAGTTCCATAATCTCTAAAATTAATATTAGCTGGAATTGTTAGTGTGCTAGGATACTGTGTAAATGTTGACGTTCCTGTGGTGCTCCAACCAAAATTTGGTGCAAACTCCGCGTGGAATTCAACTCTTATTGCTCCATTTTTTGCTATTGCTGACTTAGATTCGGCAGTGTTCTCCACATCATAAGTGGAGAAGATAAGCTTCTTTTTCTCGTCTATGAATCTATCTAAGAAATACCTTTGACCTGGTTTAATAACTAAACCGGAGGTACTCATAGATTTGTCATTGACATAAATCTTGGCAACATAAGAAGTTTGTGTGGGATTGTAGAGTTCAATTTGAAACTCTTGGCCGTCATCCAGATAAACTTTATCCGATCCTGCAGTAACGTCATAAATTTTCTGACGATTGTTGGATACCGCTATCCAAGCTTGTGGTTGTTGTACTTGCATTCCGCTAAGTACAGATTTGTTCTGTTTTTTCATTTTACCTTTTTTATTATTTTTAAAATCCCTTCGATGCTCTTTCGAACATCTCCAAGGCCACATTGACCCGGGACATCAAGTACTAAAGGCACCTCTAATACAATTATATTATATATCCTCGTTAATAATCATCATCAAAATCCGATTCGTATCCGGAAGAGTAGCTATCGGAATTATCGTCCCAATCCTCATCCTCACCGATAAATCCACGATCGTGATCTTTTATTACTGATGACCATTCTCCACCTTCTTTAAACCAAACATATGTTTCGTCAGGTATCTCATTAACCCATTCTATTTTGGAATCGCTTCCCCAACCTCCGATTATTAATGTGTCGACAATTTCAACCAATCGCTCAACCTCGGGTAGGATATCAGAATCGAATGGTTGATCTTCTATGTAGAGTTCAAGATATCCAGAAAAGTTTATATCCAAGTTTTTGGAAAATAATACACACAGTTCAAGGAAATCTTCGTTAAGTTCAAGAGAAGCCTTCACTTCTGCAAGCTGCTCTCTCCTGAATTTTTTAGCGGATGTTAGATCAACGCTAAATAAATAATTTGATTTCATTTACTAATTTTTTTATGTATATACCAATAAAATTACCAGCTTTATTGGTATAGACGAA
>Ga0214919_10009376_pt1 | contig 12628 bp, 12 predicted proteins | sample LL1503_MetaG_FD_177994 | JGI IMG/M metagenome (GOLD analysis project Ga0214919, IMG submission 177994) | Freshwater microbial communities from Lake Lanier, Atlanta, Georgia, United States - LL-1503 | ecosystem: Environmental > Aquatic > Freshwater > Lake | place: USA: Georgia | collected...
CGCAGATACTTAAAGTTATCTTTACGTGCCTGTACAAAACTTTCTAATTTATCCAATTGAGCCAAACCACATGCCGCTTGCATGTCTGTAATTTTTAAATTGTAGCCAAGATGAGAGTAGGTGTATTTGTGATCATAACCTTCTGGTAAATCACCTAATTGCCAACAAAAACGTTTGCCGCAAGTGTTATCTTTTCCTCCCGGGCAATAACAATCACGCCCCCAATCGCGGATTGATTCGATGATCATTTTAAGCTTCGAATTATTGGTAAATACAGCCCCCCCTTCCCCCATGGTTATATGATGTGCTGGGTAAAAGCTCAATGTACCAATATCGCCAAAGGTACCTGTTAACTGACCGTTATAACGTGAACCAAGCGCATCGCAATTATCTTCAATAAGCCAAAAGTTGTGCTTCTTGCAAATATCCATTACCGCCTTGATATTAAATGGATTCCCTAAGGAGTGCGCAAGCATGATCGCCTTTGTTTTTGGGCTGATAGCCGCATCAATCTTGGTCACATCAATGTTATGGGTCGCTACATCAATATCAACGAATACTGGGATAGCACCATACTGTAAGATTGGGTTAACTGTTGTCGGAAAACCCGCCGCCACACTGATAACTTCATCACCGGGCTTAATTGAACGATCCCCCAGCTTGTCAGAAGTTAACGCTGAAAAAGCAAGCAAGTTTGCAGATGAACCTGAGTTTGTTGTCAGTAAGTAACGAACTCCTAAATAATTAGCAAGTTTCTTTTCGAAAGCTTCGTTAAAACGACCTGTTGTAAGCCAGCCATCAAGGGATGCATCCACCATTGCCTTGAGTTCATTGCCATCAAGCACCTTGCCTGATGGCGGAATCACGGTTGAGCCTGGCTCAAACGCCTTCAGTGTGTACTTAATCTCCGCGTATTCCTCAACTAACGCTGCGATTTGATTACGAATTTGTTCTGACTTATCCAAAGTAAATTTCCTCTTAATCTTAAACTTTTAACGCATTTGCCTGGTACTGCGCAATTTCAGCTATTGTATACGCCTTCATATCCTGACCATTCAAGTGAGCCTTATGCCATGCACATATTCTTTTGATGGCTTCAGTCGCATCCCACTTGGCCTTCCAACCTAAATTCATTCTTGCCTTGCTACAGTCAAGCTTTAAAAAGTGGGCCTCGTGTTGGTTAGCTGCGCCGGTATCAACTTTAAATTTTACGCTATCACCCCAATAGGTCACGAGCTCCTTAATAATCCAATCAACTGATCTCTCATCATCATAGCTCGGACCAAAGTTCCAAGCCTCAGTAAACGCATTGCCTTGTGTGTAAAGCTTTTCTGCGAGGATTAAGTAACCACTGAGCGGCTCTAACACATGTTGCCATGGACGAATCGCATTAGGACTCCTAATCATAACCGTCTCACCCGCCACAATCGCACGAATAAAATCTGGAATGAGTCGATCATCCGCCCAATCACCCCCGCCAATAACGTTACCCGCCCGAGCTGATGCAATTGCAACGCCATGTTCTTGATAACGAACTGGATTAAAGTAAGAGGAGCGATAAGCTGCTGTTACGAGCTCTGCGCAAGCCTTGCTATTACTGTAAGGGTCATATCCGCCCATAGCTTCATTCTCACGATAACTCCAAATCCATTCGCGATTTTCATAACATTTATCACTAGTCACATTAATTACAGCTTTAACACCATTAGTATTACGAACTGCTTCCAGAATATTCACGGACCCCATCACGTTGGTAGTATATGTCTCGATTGGATTTGCATATGAATAGCGCACTAAAGGCTGGGCCGCCATATGAATAACGATTTCAGGTTTAGCGTCATGTATTACTCTTTGTAATAAATTTAGATCACGAATATCCCCAATTACAGATTTCATTCCTGATGTAACATTAGCAAGATCGAATAAGTTTGGCTTAGTTGGTGGATTAAGGGCATAGCCGGTAACTTCTGCACCGAGGGACTGAAGCCATAGTGAAAGCCAGCTTCCCTTAAAACCGGTATGTCCGGTAATGAGTACTCGCCTATCCTGCCAAAATGCTAAATTCATTCCCAAACCTTCCAGGGCGCATCCCCAGATGCCCATAGCTCTTCTAAATGTGTTTTATCTCGAATCGTATCCATCGGCTGCCAGAACCCCTGATGCCTGAACACTGATAAATCACCATCTTTAGCCAAAGTTTCCATGGGGCGTTGCTCCCATGTTGTTTTGTCCCCTTCAATAAGGTCTAAAACTTTAGGTGAAAGAACAAAAAATCCCCCATTAATCATTGCGCCATCACCTTTAGGTTTCTCCTTAAACCCATTAACCTTATCTCCATTTATTTCAAGCGCTCCAAAACGTCCTGGCGGAAGGGTCGCGGTTACTGTTGCAGATCCGCCATGACTCTTATGGAAAGCGACAAGTTCTTTAATATTTAAATCGCTCACCCCATCACCGTATGTCATACAGAAAGCATTTTCATCTTTAATATATGGCAAAACACGTTTTAAGCGCCCTCCCGTCATGGTCTCTTCACCCGTATCAACTAAAGTGACTCGCCATGGCTCGGCCTTCCCCGAATGAACCTGCATTGAATTATTGGTCATATCAAACGTGACGTCTGACATGTGAAGAAAGTAATTAGCGAAGTATTCTTTAATGAGATAGCCCTTGTAACCGCAGCAGACGATGAAATCATTGACACCATAATGGGAATACATCTTCATGATGTGCCATAAAATGGGACGCCCCCCGATTTCAATCATCGGCTTTGGTTTTAAATGGGTTTCTTCTGAAATTCGCGTCCCCAAACCCCCTGCAAGAATAACTACTTTCATTTTTACTCCTGACTTAAACTAAATGAATAACCATTAGATTTTAGTAATGCGCAAGATTTGGCTTCTTCTAAATCATTTTTGACCATCTCACAACACATTTCTTGTGCTGTGATTTTAGACTCCCATCCCAATTTGCTTTTTGCTTTAGAAGAGTCGCCAAGTAAGGTTTCCACCTCTGCCGGTCGAAAATAGCGTGGGTCAATTTGCATGATAATATCCCCAGCTCTTAACGCTGGGGCTTTGTCGCCAAAAATTGACTCAACTATGGCTTTTTCATTTATGCCTTTTCCTTCAAAATGCAATTGGATTCCAAGTTCCTCTGCAGCCCACTGAATAAATTGTCGAACACTAAACTGATGTCCAGTTGCAATTACATAATCTTCTGGCTTATTTTGCTGAAGCATCATCCATTGCATACGAACATAATCTTTTGCATGCCCCCAATCACGCAGCGCATCCAAGTTACCCATATAGAGGCAAGACTCTAAACCCTGAGCAATGTTTGCTAAACCTCTCGTGATCTTCCGTGTTACAAAAGTTTCCCCGCGACGCGGACTTTCGTGATTAAAAAGTATTCCATTGCAAGCAAAAATTCCGTATGCCTCTCTGTAATTAATAGTAATCCAATATGCATAAAGCTTAGCAACCGCATAAGGACTTCTTGGATAAAATGGGGTTGTTTCTGTTTGCGGCATTTCTTGGACCAAGCCATAAAGCTCAGAAGAAGATGCTTGATAAAAGCGTGTCTTTTTTTCTAAACCTAAAATTCGAATGGCTTCGAGTAAACGCAATGTGCCCATAGCATCTACATCCGCTGTGTATTCTGGACTTTCAAAAGATACTGCTACGTGGCTTTGTGCGCCTAAATTATAAATTTCATCAGGTTGCGTTTCTTGAACAATACGAATTAAATTACTAGTATCAGTAAGGTCGCCATAATGCAATTTAAAGTTTGCATTTTTTACATGCGGATCTTCGTATATATGATCGATACGTTCAGTGTTAATTGAGCTGGACCGTCTTTTAATTCCATGAACCTTATAGCCTTTTTCAAGTAAGAATTCAGCCAAATAAGATCCATCTTGTCCTGTAACTCCGGTAATTAATGCAACTTTCTGCGTCATCATTTTATCCCTTGTCAATTAAATGCTTGTTGCTTAATTTTAAAATCATTATAAGTCAGCATTAAACCTGTCTCTAGATCCAGCTTTGCATTCCAGCCCAAATTATTAATGCATCTACTATCCATCAATTTTCTAGAAGTGCCGTCCGGCTTAGAGCTATTGAAAGAAATCATACCTTTATAACCAACAATTTTTTTAATTAGTTCAGCAAGCTCATTAATACTGATATCACTTCCAAAACCAACATTGATATGATTTTGCATTAATTTTGTATGTGATTTATATAAAGTCTCATCAATATTCATAACAAACATAGAGGCCTCTGCCATATCATCTACATGTAAAAATTCACGTCTTGGAGCGCCTGTGCCCCAAACACTCACGACTGGACTATTTAATTCTTTTGCTTCATGGAATCGCCGAATTAAAGCTGGGATCACATGAGAATTTTCAGGATGGTAATTGTCACCTGGACCATATAAATTAGTTGGCATAATACTGCGATAATCAACGCTATATTGGCGATTGTAGCTCTCACATAATTTGATGCCTGCGATTTTTGCAATCGCATAAGGCTCATTTGTGGACTCCAATTTTCCTGTTAATAAAGCATTCTCTTGAATAGGTTGAGATGCTTCTTTAGGGTAAATACAACTAGAGCCTAAAAAGAGTAACTTCTGAACCTTATTCATCCACGCAGCATGAATTACATTGGCTTCTACCATAAGATTGTCATAAATAAATTCAGCAGGATATGTGTTATTTGCATGTATTCCCCCAACCTTAGCTGCAGCCAAATAAACTTGATCGGGCTTTTCTTCTTTAAAAAATTTATTTACTTCATTCTGATTTGTTAAATCAAGCTCTTTATGTGTGCGACCAATAACATTTGTATGACCTTGTTTTTTTAGTGCGCGAACAATTGCGGAGCCGACCATGCCTTGATGTCCTGCGACATAAATTTTTTGATTAAAATTTGTCATTTAATTTTTTATGCGTCCGTAAGAGTCGTCAAATCGTTCAATATCATCTTCGCCCAAATAACTTCCAGATTGCACTTCGATAATTTCTAAAATATCTTTACCCGGATTTGACAGTCGGTGTGTATGTCCCAGTGGGATATAGGTTGACTCGTTTTCTTTTAAGGTAATTTTTTTGTCGTTACATATTACCTCTGCAACACCCTTAACCACCACCCAGTGTTCAGCCCTTTTTGTGTGTCTTTGTAAGCTCAAGGATGCGCCCGGGTTGACCTGGATACGTTTAACCTTAAAGTTTTCGCCCTCTTCAAGGCTGTCGTACCAACCCCATGGTCTCGATACCTTACGATGTAATATTTGCTCTTCTCTTTTTTTTAATTGAAGCTTATCTACAATGATCTTCACATTCTGGCTTTGCTTTCGATCCGCAATCATAATAGCGTCCGAAGTCTCAATCACTATAAGATTATCAATACCTACCGTAGTTACTAATTTATGATCAGCATAAATAAGTGAATTTTTTGTGTTCTCCAATAGGGTATCGCCATAGGTCACATTTTCATCTTTATCTTTGTGGCCTTCACGCCATACCGCGTCCCATGAACCTAAATCACTCCAACCGGCATTGAGCTCAACCATCTTGATCTCAAAATCTGATTGTGGGCATTTTTCTATGACGGCATAGTCAATGGAGTTAGGAGTAATTAATTTAAATAAATTTTCATCTGGGCGAATAAATAGGTAGTCGTTTGTCTTTTGATTAAAAGCTTTTAAAGTCGCCTCATAGATATCGGAACTAAAATGCTGAATGGCTTTTAACCAAACGCTCGCTCGCAACACAAACATGCCGCCGTTCCAAAAATAATCACCTGACATTAGATAATTTTCTGCAGTTGGTTTATCAGGTTTTTCGGTAAAATTTAAAACTATGGACGCGTGATATTCATTTTCTGAATTATCTTTTTTGATGTACCCAAATCCCGTATCAGGCTTGGTGGGTTTAATACCCAAGACCACAATTGAACCTTCTGATGCTACCTCAATAGCGTCATACAAACTTCTCGTAAAAGCTAATTGATTTTGCACAATTTGATCGGCCGGTGTCACAACCAAAACAGGATCTTCACCTTGATCAAGAGCCTGAAGCACTGCTAAGGTTAAGGCTGGTGCTGTGTTACGACCGACAGGTTCTAATAGTAACTGCGCCTTCACATCCTTCATGTCACGTAATTGATCGAGCACCAAGAAGCGATGCTCTTCGTTCGTCACGATAAGTGTGTCGTTTAATGTAATAGATGGATTTTTTAAATTTTGAAGCCTTTCAACAGACTGCTGGAATAATGTGGTCTTACCTGATAATACGAGAAACTGTTTTGGAAAGGTGGTACGTGAGAGTGGCCATAGGCGTGTCCCTGAACCTCCACATAAAATGACGGGCGTGATGTGATGCACGCTATTCTTCCTTCCTATGCTTAACACCCTTCACTTTAGACTGAATCGCATCAATCTCTTTTTTTAAAGCATGGTATTCCACCATTTTGCGCATTAAAAAACCTGCAGTGAGTTTTGCTTTTTCGGCTATGCCTTTAGGGGTAAGTAAATATAAATAGACTGATTTATTAGGATTTTTACTAAAATTGCCTACCTTAATATGGCCTATATCAATAAGAGCTTTTAGGCAGTAATTCACACCACCTAAACTAATGCTCAATTTTTGGGCAAGCTCACGCTGTGTTAATTCTGGCTCTTCTTCAAGCAGATGGAGCAATCTAAAATGCACATCAGGGTCTAGAGATCTTATAGCTTTTGTCATACTAAAAAGTCTTCGTTTTGTTCAATATTGAACAATGCTAACCCTTAATTAAAAAAGGTCAAGTAGAAATTGCAATTTGAAAATGAAAAAAAGGTTAAATTAATTGTCAGCTATAGACTGCTAACTGTTTGTTGTTATTTGTTGTTGTTTGTTTTTTTGTTTTTTTTTTGAACGTTAGGCAATAATGCATAAAGCAAGCCATAGCATGCAACGAATAGAATAATGGCAAACAAAATAAAAAGGGTTTTTTGATAAAACCAAATGATCGTAATTAAGGGAAATAGCCAGAGTAAACTTAAAGAGGGGGTTACAAGGGCATTGGCTATTTTTTTATAGCTAACTTGTGGTCTAAAAAAATGGAAAATTTTAAGGTGCAAATGCTCTATATCAGCATGATAAATAGAGACGCCTTTTATAATGCGTCGCAATATACTAAAAACAACTTCGGTTGCAGGATAGATCAATATAAGAGCAGCGCCCCAAGGCGAAATTTCAGGGTGACGTCCAAAAAATATGATGGTAATCATACTCACTATTAATCCTAAACTATACGCTCCCAAGTCCCCTAAAAAAATTTTTCCATAAGGGTAATTGAAAACCATAAAGGGAGTTAAGATTATTATGATGCTGAAAATTGTTGATAGCATAGCGACATCACTAGTTTTGTAACTTAAAAACAAAAGTGCGCTTAGTATAGATAAAGTAACCGCACCGCATAGGCCGTTAACTCCATCAATAAGATTCATACCATTGGCAATGGCTGTCATGCTTAAGATATAAAAGAGAGTAATGCCGCCTTGTAACAGTAACAATTTACTTATCAGAGGCACATCAGCTAAGTTAGGAAGTGGCCCTGTAAATTTAACTCTAAATAACCAGCCTACAAAAAGAAGTGCCATTAATCGGACTGCGGGCTCTACGTTATGGAAAAGATCCTCTTTAAGGCCAATGATAATGATCGGAGTAAGGGGTATCAGAATGAGCTTTAAAAAAAGAATGCTTTCATTGGCGTTGGAATATAAAACAAAAGAAGCAAGAGAGATGATAAAAATCAATCCACCTAGTCTTGGTGTTTCATTCAAATGAATCCGCTGAATAGCTTGATAGGTTTTAAGGCCTAATTTTTGATAAAACTTTTTATGCCAAATATATGCAATCAAGCCATTTAAGAATAAAGACATTCCCATAAAGATGAGAGTGCGAAGATCAAACCATTGCATACTATTAAAATTCATAAGAATAATTTTATCTTAAATATGTCTATTGTTTACAAGGGAATAATGAAATGAATTCAAAGCTTTGCCCTAAAAGATCTTTAGATGATAACTCAATCTTTAAATCTTTAGGCCATGCTATATTTAAAGTGGCATCGCTCCATAAAATACAACGTTCACTTTGGGGATCATAGAAATCTGTTGTTTTATAAAGATATTCTGAAGTTTCAGATAATGTTAAAAAGCCATGCGCGAAACCTTCTGGAATATAAAGTTGTTTCTTATTATCGCTTGATAAAATTTCTGCAACATATTGGCCACATGTCGGTGATGATTCTCTAATATCGACGGCAACATCCAGCACCTCGCCTTGAATCACCCGCGTTAATTTACCTTGCGCATGAGGGGGTAGTTGATAATGAAGGCCCCTCAAAACTCCTTGAGATGACATAGAGTGATTGTCTTGCACGAATAAAACGTCTAATGAAGTTTTATGCTTAAAAATATCTTCCCTAAAGCTTTCAAAAAGAAAGCCACGTGAATCTTCAAATACATGAGGTTCTATTAAAAGCACATCTGGAATACTTAAAGGAGTCACTTTCATATTTAAATAAATTTTCTTTTAAGATGCTTTTTAAGTTTTGATCAAAGCGATTTTAATTACATCCGCTGCTTCCTCTTTCCAGCTTGACAATTCTATCATGAAAGTCCTTTTAATTTTTGTCGTATCAAGCCTCGAATTCATAGGGCGTTCGGCTGGCGTTGGATATGCATCAGCTGAGATCGATTTAATATCTTGAGATGTCATGGTCGTTTTTAGTCCTAAACGTATAGCTTCATCAGTTATAAAACATGCATATTGATACCAGTTAGTTTCACCCTCGAGAGCAACATGGTATGTCCCAAAATCTTTAAAATTAGGATTATTTAAAAAAGTTTTTACAATTTTATAAGTCACATCAGTTATAGCATCAGTTGAAGTTGGTGTACCTTTTTGATCATTTACAATATTTAAAAATGATTTTTCTTGAATAAGTTTTAAAATCGTTTTTAAAAAATTCTGTCCGCGGCTACTAAATACCCAGCTTGTTCTTAAGATAATATGTTTTTGGTGATTTCGAACAGTCTCTTCGCCCTTCCATTTTGTCTTACCATAAATGGATTGAGGATTTGCTTGATCAGTTTCCACATAAGGTTCATTTTTTAAACCGTCAAATACATAATCTGTTGAAAAATGAATCATAGGGATATTAAGTTGAGATGCTTTTTCTGCTAAAACCCTAGGAGCTTCAGCATTTAATTGATGAGCCAATTCAATTTCTGATTCTGCTTTATCCACATCTGTATAAGCTGCAGCATTAATAATCATATCGGGCTTAATTTTTTCAATAAATGTTCTTATTGCATCAGAATCTTCTAGATTAAGCTCATTACGATCGGTCGCAATAACCTCTCCTATCGATGCTAATTTTTTATGGAGTGCGAAACCTACCTGACCGTCTTTACCTGTGAGTAATATTTTCATGAGTGTTGCTTTTGAATCCAGTCTTCATATTCACCAGACACAACATGATTCATCCATGTTTCATGTTTTAAATACCAAAGCACTGTTTTACGAAGTCCTGTCTCAAAAGTTTCTTGAGGCTTCCAGTTGATTTCGCTTTTTAATTTTGAAGCGTCAATCGCATATCGTTTATCGTGGCCAGGCCTATCTTTCACGAAAGTGATTTGCTCAGAATAACTTTTGCCATCCGATTTTAGTTTTAATTTATCTAAGATCGCGCATAGAGTTTCAACGACTTCTAAATTTGTTTTTTCATTCTGTCCACCGACGTTATAAGTGTCGCCAATTTGTCCTAGGTTTAAAATTTCGCGAATGGCAGCGCAATGATCTTTCACATAAAGCCAATCACGAATCTGCTGACCATCGCCATAAATAGGTAAAGGTTTACCATTTAATGCATTCAAGATACATAAAGGAATTAATTTTTCTGGGAATTGGTAGGGTCCATAATTATTCGCAGAATTAACTGTTAAAACTGGCAACTTATAAGTCTGAAACCACGCGCGGACCAAATGATCACTTGCAGCCTTACTAGCACTATATGGGCTATTAGGTTTATAAGAATCTTTTTCATTTGAAGGGGGGTCAATTAAATCAAGTGATCCATAAACCTCATCTGAGGATATATGTAAGAAACGAAAATCTTGTTTTAAATTTTGATCTAAATCATTCCAATAACTTCTTGCCGATTCAAGCAAGTTGTAAGTACCTACAATATTGGTCTCGATAAAATCTATTGATTTATGAATTGATCGATCTACATGACTTTCAGCTGCGAAATTTACAATTGCTCTTATTTGGTATTTTTTTAAGAGGCTCGAGACTAAATCACGATCTCCGATATTGCCTTTTACAAAATGATGGTGAGGGTTCTGATTTAATGAGGATAAATTTTCTAAATTCCCTGCATAGGTTAATAAATCCAAAGAAACCACATCTTCAGTCAATTGACCCAACCAATCCAAAACAAAATTTGAGCCAATAAAACCTGCAGCACCTGTCACGAGAATAGTCATAAAGTAATTTTATCATTTCGACCGAGGTTTAAGCTTTTAAGAGCTTTTAATGAAAGATTTTTTAAGGGGATCTTTTAACTCAAATTCTATTAATTCTTAAATTTTTCGAAAAAAAATTAAAAATAAATTTCATGTGCTACTCCTAAGAAATATAAAGCATTCCGCCTTTTAAAATTGGGAATTGTAAAGTAATACTTTACAATAAGTCATTGATTTACTTGAAATTTTTAACATCATCCCCATATTAAAATGACTAGCAAATTGGTGCTAGGAATATAAATCTAAGGAGAAATTAATATGGCAACAGAAGCACAAATTAGAGCGAATCAAGAAAACGCTCAAAAATCTACGGGTCCTTCCTCAATTGAGGGCAAAAAGAAATCCAGTATGAACGCTGTCACCCACGGTATTTTTTCTAACATAGCAGTCCTACCTGGCGAAAACGAAGCCTTTATACAAAGACTCCGTGAGGATATCTTGGCGACCTACCAGCCCCAAGACACGATGGAGCGGTGTTTAGTAGATCGTATCTATATCGCCATGGTGAGACAAGTTCGTCTTTGTGAGGCAGAAGCCGCGAAGCTTAGAATGTCTATGCGGCCCGAGATCTTGGCTGAGAGTCTCTCTTTGATCTTACGCCACTCCACCATCAGACGCTTTAAAGGGAATGACCTCTCAGATGAAATGGAGTCGAATTACCAGTTCTATCTCAAGGTCATTGAAGAACTTAGTCCTTACCCACTCATCGACAATCTACCTTCGCTTGGCCTTATTGAAAGGAGCATGCCCAAAACCTTTGTACTCTTAAAAAATAAGGCGAGAGATTATGAGACCTCATGGGAGAAGTTTAGAGAAGATCTCAATCAGATCATGAAGGCACTTCGTGAGATCAAAAAGGAAGCAAATAACTACGTCGCCTCAACCCAAGACATTCATGTGGCACATGGCTTACTCGAGGACATGAAGATCATCCATCGCATACCTCACGGCGTTGATATAACACTCATGACAAAGTACCAAGTGCAACTCGATAACGATCTCTACCGTGCGATGAAAGTATTAGAAGCGTACCGGGGAAATAAAGCTAAGCTCATTGAGGGTGAGTTAGTAGATGATGAGGGTGAAATTGAAGAGGCGGCTTGATATCTTTGCCAAGAGTTAAATGAAAAAAAGTTATAATTTAATAACTAATTTATCATTTGGATACACATTGAAGACAACTGCAGAACGCGTCGAATATATGATGCAAACGCTCCGTATTGTAGGCCAAACCGAATTTGGTCTTCTTTGTGGGGCCTCTAGAAGTACGGTCAATCAATGGCTATCAGGCCGTATAAAAAATATCGATCCGAGATATGCTTTTAAATTGGAAGAAAACTCACCCTTTAACGCAAAATGGATTATTCTCGGCGAGGGTAAAATCAGAAAATAACTAATTTTTTATTTCTCATATAAGCCACTGTTTCAGTGGCTTTTTTTTGCTTAATTTTTCATAAAATGAATTTATTTAATATTTATTTGTTTATGTATATTGACAATATATGTTTATGCACATAAACTTAAACTATTAAAAAAACTTATAAATAATATGAAACAAGAATCATGGATAACTATTAAGTATCAGAACGATAGCTTTGACGTGAAATGGTCACCAATAGATCAAAAAATTAAAGAGATTAGATCCGTTGATAGCCAAGTTAATATCGTCTCTATTTTGAGCTTGGAAGTTAAAAGAGAATTTCACGAAATTATTATTAATAAAGGAACCCACATGCACTATAAAGAGTTAAGACAAATAAATGTCAGCCAACATATTGAGAAAAAGAACGGCCTCTCCTATCTTTCTTGGTCGTGGGCACTCGATCAATTATTACAACTCGATAATAATGCAACATGGGAGTACTTAGAACCCAAACAATTTGGTGAAAGCTTGATGGTATTTTGTAAGGTGACTGCCTTTGGCAAATCGAGAACTGCGCAACTTCCTGTGATGGATTTTAGAAATCGCGCGATATTAAATCCAAATGCCTATGAGGTTAATACTGCCATGCAAAGATGTTTAGCTAAGGCCATCTCACTT
>Ga0214919_10009377_pt1 | contig 12626 bp, 10 predicted proteins | sample LL1503_MetaG_FD_177994 | JGI IMG/M metagenome (GOLD analysis project Ga0214919, IMG submission 177994) | Freshwater microbial communities from Lake Lanier, Atlanta, Georgia, United States - LL-1503 | ecosystem: Environmental > Aquatic > Freshwater > Lake | place: USA: Georgia | collected...
CCATGCTTTCTGCCGCCGCTCTCGTTATTCCCAACCTAACCATCACCATCTCCACAAGCTCATTCTTTGAAAAGATGGTGGCAGATGCCCTCTTACCACATTTCTTGTCTGGATGTTCCATGTTTTTTCTTTCTTTTATTTATCTCTCTCGCAAATAAATAAAAAATTTTATTTTTTTAAATCATAATCATGATGTTGATAATACAATCTTGACGGGGGGTTTGGGATGGGGGATGGCGGTACCCTGGCCGATATTCCAGCAGTACTGGGTCATGTCGGAGGGAGAAAAGACATAGACGGGTGAAAAGTTTTGAAGAGAACGAGGCATTGTGCAGGAATGACGGAACTGAAGATCTCGATTCGGTGTCGAGCAGTTGGGAATGGAGGATTGGATGCGAGTGGTCGGGGGAGGGATTCGTTTCAGCATGTCTTGATATTGGTATTTTATTTATGGAGTATATATATTTATTTTTTTTATTAGATGCGGACTTGTTTTTCAAAGACGACACCGATGGAGCGGAAGCGGGGCATGATGATATTATCTACATCCTTGTATTCAATGTTATAAAAGTTCTTGCGGTAATCTTCGATCGAAAGATGACCTCCGTAGGAACGGAGGAGTCGCCAGGAGGGTGCGGGGACAATCGGTTGTGCTTGGTTGCCAAAAATGGAGGTATAGAGATGAACGAGGATGTTTTCGCTGCTGGAATAAAGAGGATTTTGATGGTTTTGATAGATAAAGGACAAGCAGCAATTAAAGGAGCAAAAGATGCCATCCGTGATGTAAAAATCGCGGTCCTGGATATCCATCTTATATTTTTGATAGACTTCTTCATTTTCTTTGAATTGCTGGAGAGAGATGTTTTCACGAAGGGTGTAATTATCCTTGGTGATTTCCGAATAGTAATTCTTGACAATACGATTGGGAATATACTGGAGGGGGCAACCAATGGGATGATTCTCGAATGCATGGCGGCACCAAAAACATGCAGTGGCGACACGTTCTGGAATTTTCTTGTGGTCCAAGTGATGTATCATGGTAACAATGCATGTATGGTCCTTCTTGGATTCATCCAGATAAGAAAACGTGTGTTGTTCCTTCATATTCTTGGACGAAAGATCTGTGATACGAGTTCTCTGATGCTCCACACGTCCCGTGATATTTGCACTGGGAATCGTTTTCCCATGAACACCACTTTCTTCTATCGAAGGAAGAGGAGAAATAAGATTGATGGAATTGATGGAATTAATAGAATTGATGGAACTGGTGGAAGTGATGTCACGAGGAGGATTCGTGGTGATCATGGAATCAGGGATAAAAAAACAATACTTGGCATCAATTTCAATAGGATCAATATTTCGAAGTACAAAATAATACTTTTTCGCAGTCGTCTTGGTCACCATGACGATGTCTTTTTTTTTAATTCTTTTTCCTCCATGTAATAAAATCATTTTCATGACCTGTCTTGATTCTTCTGCAAATATTCAACGAATTCAAGAGTATATTCGGAAAAAAAACAAGGGTTATTTTCCAGGGATTGCACCCGCAACACTGCTGGTTCCCATCTCGACCGACATGGATAATTTCCCCTATAATCGATTCTATCGTGGCATGGCGACATGTTCTTCACCACGTGTCTTTGATCGCGAGGCCGGATATCGACCATGGCGACAAGATCTTTATCAACAACTACCTTCTACACTCCCGCCACCAGGACCGCGTCCGAACGGATGCTTCCAAATCCCATGTTCCACCATTCTTCCATGCATGTCGGACAAGACATTCAAGCCCAATATTCAAAGTTGTGTTTATACATCTCCCTAGTTATCCAATGAAATACCAGGTGGCGTAGGCATTATCCATAATGGATTGGGTGCGATGCAGATTATTGTGACTCGCGGCAAGAAGAGACTTGGCGCGTGCGAGTCTGGCTGGGTATCCGAGTGTCATGATGAGAAGGAAGAAGAAGAAAAGGATGGGAATGGCCGGAACGATGCACTTATGAAACCAGAAATAATAGAAAAGAACAGTAACTATGGTATAAATAATCGTGTGATAGAGGATAGACACAATCACATCGACACAAACGAGGTCGGAAAAGGACGTACTGGGATTGGTACCCAGGAGGTAGGCACGAGAACAATAATCCATCGTCATCTTTTTTTTTTATTCAAGATGACTATTTTTTTTTTGTATAAAGAAAAAAAAACAAGTATGTATATATATAGAAAGAGACATGTGGAAGAAAAAATGTCTCTTATTAGGAATGATGATGATGCTGGTCGGGGGATTTTCGCCGTCGATAAAGACCAAGGTGATTATTATTCCTGGAATGGGTGGATCATCTCTCTACCAATTTCGAGAGACAGACAATTCAAAAGAGCGTGTTTGGCCAAGTCCCTTTGGTTCGCGCGAGTTGGGTGTGGAATACAATGAACAGGGAAAATGTATATTGAGTGATCCACGTACGGGTGCAGACCGTGTGGGTTCCATCGAGGGTATTTTATCTGGAGATTGGATGAGTCGAATGATGCTTGGAAGTACATTTTACAAGCCACTGATTGATGTGCTCCGAGGAGAAGGTAATACCGAAATTCATGCCATCCCCTATGATTTTAGGCGATTATTGGACATGGATTATATTGAACAATTATATCGAGAAATGGAAGACTTTATAAAGAAGGACGAGGAAAGTGAATATGTGGTATTTTGTCATAGTCTGGGAGGATTATTGTTCCACGACTTTCTTCATTCAACGACAAGAGACGTTCATGAAAGAGTCAAGGAGATCATTTATATTAATACCCCTTTTGATGGAAGTCCGATTGCCGTACCATTTTTATTGGGTATGCCGGTCACCAAGAAGATTACGCTCTCCAAGGAGATTTCAGAAAAGCTGCGCAAGTTTGGTGGATTTTATTGGTGTCTTCCATGGAAAGACTTGGAGATGGAAATCATTCTCCACAAGGACAAGACATTCCGTGTATCCGAATTTGATGAATTATTTCAAGAACTGGGAATGAGCCACGAGTACAACATTTACCGCAAAAAGATTTTTCCAAGAAAAAAGTCACGCCTCGTCGCACCACCGTCCGGCATTCGAAATCACATCTTCTATAGCACTGCTGTTCATCCGACACCCATCTTATACACCATTCAACATAAAAATATACAAGAACATCAAAAAGATGGAGATGGGGTTGTGACACATCAAAGCATCCTGCTACCCCAATCAGAATGGAAAAATAGACATGGAAGCATCAAGACGTTCCCCGGAACCGATCATTCCTCGATTCTTGCCAGTGGTGAATTTCTCCAGGAATGCAAGAAGATCTTGAAACATTGTAGAAAAAACTGATTCCAATTCCTTTACTCATTCATATCATTCATTCATCATCTCTCTAACATTACCTTATATCTATCAATCTTTCTTTAAAAAAACAGGTGCTTTTTTTTAAACAAGGAAAAGGATGAATCCGATCGTGATGGGTGGCTTGCAGACCATGGGCATCCTGGCGATGTTTCTTCTGATGCACTGGGTGGCAACCTATCTATACACAACATTTTGTGTCCAAATCTCGCTCATGGGAATTGTGTATTCGCTCTTTACAGCCTCCAGTCCAATGTGCAGGACCATCCTGGAGATCCAGTACAAGACCATCGGGATGTACGACGCCGCCTTTCTTTTCATGGCCACCACCATTGTCCAATCTCTCTCTAACCTCCTCCATCTCCACCATCAAAAGATAAAGACAAAGACAATGGAATAGTACCCACTTTTTTTATTTCTTTAAATTCTTTAGATCTTTTTTTTTTAGGACAATTTAAATAGGAACGTATTCTTAAAAGAAAGAAAAGAAATGGAACGCGCGGTGGTTTGTTGTATTGCAAAGGATGAGGAGATGTATATTGACGAATGGATCCAGCATAACTTGAAGCTTAAGTTTGATCATATCTATATTTATGATAATAGTGATACGCACACATTGAGAGAATGGCCGTTGAAATATCTGGGACAGGTGACATTGATCCATTTACCGGGTGCTGTCAAGCAGATGACGGCCTACAATCATTTCAAGGAGGTGTTTGGCAAGGATTGTACATGGTGTGCTTATATCGATGTGGATGAGTTTATCATGATGAGAAAACATGATGATATTCATGATTTATTGAGAGAGCATTGTGCGAGGGGAGGATTAAGTTTGAATTGGTACTTGTTTGGGAGTAGTGGAGAAACAGAGTATCGTGATGAGCCAATCACGAAACGATTTCAAAGAAGAGCGGCGACCTTGAATGAGCATACGAAGATGATTGTACGAATGGAAGACCTGGTCACGGTTGATTGTTGTCATTATGGAAAGCTGGTCAATCAAGATCTTCAGCACGATACATGCGGCCGAGTCATTCACGGTCCATTTAATCATGAAGGAACGGACGATGTGGCATGTATTTATCATTATTTTCTAAAGTCGAAAGAAGAATTCCGGAAAAAAGCATTGAGAGGACGAGCCGATACGGGACAGCAGCGTGATTTCGATGCTGATTTTGGACGACATGATTGCAACGAGGTGCATGATAGCAGGGCATATGATTTCAATTATCCCTCTACTTGAAAAAAGAACGGACCCAAGCAAGAACGGCAAGAAAGAAAAAAAGAAGACATAGTATGAATAGCCATTTATTGTATCCCTGATCCAGAAATCGCTGATTATTATTGTTATTTCTACCGGCACCAAGACGACCATGATAAAGACATGCACCATATCCTTTCTTCATGCATTCGTAGGGAAGACCAAAGCGTGCATAACCCTCTGGAAGTATCTGTTTTAAACCACAATAGAATCGGGGTCGAGCTGGAGCTGGTGGTGTAGCAGGTGGCATTTATTCTTGGAAAAAAATATTATGGCATTTTTTTCCTAATCGTAGTAATATTTATAATTTTATTTCATGGTCTGTTATATATATATGTTATTTCGACTGAAAGAAAAATTACTATTAGTACTATTATCATATAGGTCGTTTAATTCATGAATTATTTTATGTACATGTTGATTATCACCCATTGTTTCATATAAATCGATCAAAATATTAAAAAGATTCAAGGCCATTGGAGTGAGTTTGGAAAAGTTTGTGGCAATCTTGAGAATTTTATGAATCAGGCCGGTAAGTTTCCTCTTGAATGAAGGACTGCTACTGTCAATAAAGGAACGGTTTTGTTCCACAAAAGCAATCATTTGTTCAAGAACATTTTCCGATAATATGGTCATCATTGCTTTTTGTTCCGGTGTCATTGTTGTTTATTATATAGAATAGAATGATCTATGTTTATACTAAAAAAAAGAAAAAAAGTTTTTGAAAAATCATCATGATCTAAACAATTAATGGTTGAAAAATGTTTTCGAAAAAGACGGCATCTTCATCGACGACATCGTGAAAGGACATGATTTTATTCAGAGTGACATCGCTATTAATGGCAATGAGAGCTTCATAGGATTGTCCGACACGTCCTGCACGGCCGATGAGCTGAAAGAGGACATTCCTGGAGACATGGTCGCCATAGCATCCATCGATGAGAAGATTGGTTAGTCCTTCGATATTGGTTCCGAAAACAATCTCGTGGCCGGCAAAGAGGATGGAGAGCTGACGAATGGAGCGCATGACGAGACGACGCTGGTACTCGGTGCATTGAGAAAAATCATATACACCGATGCCAGATAGGAGGAGGGGATGGAGAAAATCGGAAAATGCTGTCTCGCATTCTTCGGGAATGATGGGGCGGATTGCGGGACGACGAATCGTGTGACGGAATCGAGCGGCATGTTCGAGGCTATTGACGACATAAGAAAGAGGCCATGGACTCACGGCGAGAGAGGCCAGTTCATTCTCGAGAAAAGAAATATCGCTGCCATGTTCAATGGCATCCACCTTGCGATCACCACCACTACTCTTTTGTTCTCCACTACCACTACCACTACCACTACTACTACCACTACTACTCTTTTTATTCCGCATCTGTTCGAGCTTCTTGGTGATTTCCATCTTGCGTTTTTCCATCATGGTCATCATCGCACGGATATCGGGAGCCTTGTCAAGAAGATCTTTTCGGATCGTATCCAGGAGAGGGTACAAGCGTTCCGAGGAGGTGATGGCGAGCGTTCGTCCCTGATAGAAATGAGAGTGTGTGGTGGCAATTTTTTCTGGATCGACGGGTTCCATGAGCTGGGGCTGCATGCTGCGCATCTTTTCAAAGATGACGGGACGAGTCGAAATGTATTCGAGAAGATCGAGAATGTAATCACGGATCTTGGTGTGATCCACGAGACTGACCGATGGAAAACGTGATTGAAAGAGGAATTCGGGGGGAAGCATGTCCTCTATATGCGAAATCAGCTGATAGACCTGCTGTGGTGCATACATTCTTCCAATGAGCGGATCTTCACGGATGCGCTGGATGAGGATGGGAATCTGATCGGCCGTTTCAATGAAATGATGAGGAAGCGCGACCTTGCCATCGGGACGAACGACGGTACAACTAATTGTGAGCTGATTGGATTCGATACGAACGACATTGTTTTCTGTTCCATCGTGTGCTTGAAGAAAATGGCGAATCAGAGAGGGCATCTCATGGAATCGAGGAAGAATGGCCGAAAGAAGGACGGATTGTCGAGGAAGATGCTGGGCAATCTCGGACATGATGAGATTGGCATCGGGATCACTGACAAATTCGTCGATATAGGCGACAAATTGCTTCTGGAGACGACTGTCCTTGAGGATGGCGGCACATGTTTCTAGATCACAGATGAGGATATCGGGAAATCGTCCCGTGGCTTCCTTGTCTTTATAAAACATGATTTGTTGATAGACAGATCCGGTCTTATTTTCGTCTTGGGTCTTGTAGACTTTCTTCCAGTTGACAGGGAAGCATGTCTTGTAGGGTCGGACAAGATATTCGAGTTCGGATCCGGATTTGTCGCATCGGCCCATCCACAGATGAAGATGCTTGCCGAGAAGACTGATGGTGGCGATGTCTGTACGAACAAGTTGGTTGCTGCAGGCGAAAAGAAGGGTCTTGCCAGTATGGAGTGCGGCCATTTTTTGGGCCAGAGGAACGGCGAGAAAGGACTTGCCAGTGCCTGGGGGCATGCGATCGCCGAGAAGGAGAGGGCTATTTTGCATGAGTGCGGTGACGACGTGTTCCATGACCATGATTTGTTCGCGATAGAGGGAGATGCGACCAGTGCGTTTTTGTGAAAAGGGATTGACCATGAGCTCGGGATGGTTATAAAAAAGTTCTTGATACACATCTTCACGAGGAAGGAGGGTGGGTGAGATGGTGGTATTCATGTGATGAAAAAAATTGCGAATCTCGACAGCAATCTTATCACCATGATGCTGGATTTCTTCGCGATAGATGCGATCCATGGAGATTATGGCGTCGAGAAGGACCCCCTTGGAAATACTGCTGGCTTGACGGAGAAGAGCCACTTTTTTCCAGAGGACAATATTCCATTCAGCAATCATGAACGCAAATGTGGGCTGATTGCGAAAAGAAGTGGTGGTGGGACGAAAGGTCTTGGGATCGATACGGATCAGATCGAGATCCTTTTCAATCATCTTTCTTTCTGTTTCACGATGTACCTTGTCCCGGACAGAAACCACAGGCGTCTTCTTACCTTTTTTACCACCACCACCACCACCTTTTTTCTTCTTCTCCTCGACTTCGACTGTAATGGTGGAAGTAAAGGTGAGACAGGGTGTGATATCATTGCCATACTTGGCAAGCATGCGTTCATGAAAAATGGTCATGAAATTCTCATTCCAAGAATTGTTAATCACAATCTCCTGATGATAGACGTCATTGATAGAATTACTGAGATCAATCAATTCCTTCAGTATCTCTGCATTGTCCGGCTTGTTTTCCAACGCTCGCCAATCGAAATGATGTGTTGTTGTTGCCATTGTTTTTGTATTGTATCTTTATCTGTATTTGTATTGGATGGAAGAATTCAATTATTAAAAAGAAATCAGTCGCTTAAATTGAGATGATGATGAAATTTATACTACTCTAATCGTCCATCTACCTCTTTCTTTATTTCATTTTTCACATGAAAGGAAGAACGATTTAAGAAAAAGGGAATGGATATTGTAAAAATGTCGTCGTCATATGGATTAAAAGATGAGAGGAGTGAGGATGTTCGAACAAAAGAGTTGTTTGATTCGATAAGAAAGAATGTGATTCAGGGAATGAGCGAGGAGCAGGTGGAGCAGTTGAAGAAGTTGGGGGAAAAATTCCACGAGTCGTTTGATGTGACGAGCGGGAGTGTCAGAGACTTGAATGTGATTGAGATGGAAGAGGCATTGGCGTATGTGGTGGAGAGTTTAAAGTCGGGGATTCATCCGTCGTATCTAACAGAAGACGAGGTGGCGATGGTAAAGGCTGGATATGGTGAGGAATGGTATAAGAATTGGGGGTATAGCAAGGAGGATATTGAGACGGAGAAGAAAACATAGAAATTTATTTATTTTTTTTTTTCAACAGATAAAACTACTCAATATGATTGAAGAAGAAGAATATATAGAATTGGGATTGCTGATTATTCTTTTTATCACAATCCCTTTTTTATTGCTGGGGGGGTATCAGGAAACAACACTGATTGTGTCGGTTAGTTTTATAATCTTGGTTTCGACAACAATTTATATTTCGCTGACACAATATTCCATGCTTCCGGGGCGGGAGGATTTCAAGAATCGATGGGATTATTTTCCATGGAATGAGGCAAATATTGTATTCAAGAATCAGGAATCGACTGTGGTGGATTGTGCATTCAAGACGGATGCAAGTAGTAAGAATGAAATTATCTATACTACACCGGTAATCTTTCCGTACTCGAATTTATCGTGAGAATCGTTGTGTAAGTAAAAACTAATGGGAAATATATATTAAAAAGTTTTTTTGTTTTCATGAATAAACAAAAATATGAATATATCGACGATTCTATGTCAGATTAATCTGCTAGATGCCGAAGTAAACTCTATTCTTCAGCGGATTACCCCGATTCAGTTCATCCCTCCGGGAACTACCGGAGAGACCGGAACATTGGTGGTTGAATCTAATCAAATCATAGGAGGCACTCTCGAGTTTCCGACGCCCAGCATTCCTAATTTATTATTGGGTGCAGCGTTCGAAACTTATGCGCCGACAAGATTAAATTATAACACGATACAAACGGGAGATATTTATGCCGACAATCTTTATGTACAGCAGGATGGATTTATTTCACATCTTACTGTGGATACTATTTCCATTGGTGGATTTACATCCTCTAATCTTTATACAGGACCAACGGGTGATCGTGGTATTCCCGGGTATGCATCCAACACGGGAGCGACTGGAGCCGGAGGAAGTATTGGATACACCGGTCCTACAGGACTTCCTGGTTATGCGACCAACACTGGAACGACGGGACCTCTTGGAAACACGGGTCCGACGGGAGCTCCAGGATTTGCGACAAATACAGGAACCACTGGACCTGTAGGAGTTACTGGATCTCTTGGTGTAACCGGACCCACGGGTGTTGCGGGTAGAGATGGAACATCTGTGGGAACGGGATCAACAGGAGTTACCGGATCTGCATCAACTATCACAGGTCCGGCTGGATCGACTGGTTCTACAGGATCCATGGGTGTGACGGGTGCAACCGGTGGAATTGGATTGACGGGTGCTACAGGAACTACCGGTGTATCTGGACCAACAGGAATGACAGGTATTACAGGAATGACAGGTACAACCGGTGCAACTGGTGCTGCAGGTCTGACAGGAGATACTGGACCAACAGGTGTTGTGGGGGCGACCGGAGTAACCGGAATGACTGGTACAACAGGTGGGACAGGTGTGACAGGCGCGACAGGAATCACAGGTGCGATGGGAGTTACAGGTGTGACCGGAGTGACTGGTCTAACCGGTGATACGGGCATGTCAGGAGCAACGGGGCAATCCGGACCAACTGGATCTACGGGTATGACAGGAGTCACGGGACAGACAGGATCAACGGGAGCTACAGGAGAAATTGGAGGCACTGGAGTTACTGGTGAGACAGGAATGACAGGTGTGACGGGAATGACGGGACCAACAGGAACTATGGGATCGACAGGGGTGACGGGGGCTACAGGAGAAACTGGTGCCACGGGAGTCACTGGAGTCACTGGAGTAACCGGTCAGACGGGTGTGACAGGTGTGACAGGAATGACAGGTGAGACGGGTGCGACAGGAATGACAGGTGTGACGGGTGTGACAGGAATGACGGGTGTGACAGGAATGACAGGTGAGACGGGTGCGACGGGAATGACAGGTGTGACGGGAATGACGGGTGTGACAGGAATTACGGGAATGACCGGAGAGACCGGGATGACTGGTGTGACGGGAATGACGGGTATAACGGGCATGACTGGAATGACTGGAATGACCGGAGAGACCGGACCGGCAGGAGTAACGGGTATGACAGGAATGACAGGTGAGACGGGTGCAACGGGAATGACTGGTGTGACGGGAGAAACCGGTCCTACAGGAATTACGGGAATGACCGGAGAGACCGGAATGACTGGTGTGACAGGAGTAACAGGTGTGACAGGAATGACAGGTGAGACGGGTGCGACGGGAATGACTGGTGTGACGGGAATGACGGGTGTAACGGGTATGACTGGAATGACAGGAATGACAGGAGAGACCGGACCGACAGGAGTAACGGGTATAACGGGCATGACTGGAATGACAGGAATGACTGGAATGACTGGAGTGACGGGAGAAACCGGTCCGACAGGAATTACGGGAATGACAGGAATGACTGGTATAACGGGAATGACAGGAGTAACGGGTGTGACGGGTATCACTGGAATTACGGGAATGACTGGAATGACTGGAGTGACGGGAGTAACGGGTGTGACGGGTATGACGGGAATGACAGGAATGACGGGAATGACAGGACCGACAGGTGTGACGGGAATGACGGGTATCACTGGAATTACGGGAATGACTGGAATGACTGGAGTGACGGGAGTAACGGGAATGACGGGTGTGACAGGAATTACTGGAATGACGGGAGAGACCGGACCAACAGGTGTAACAGGTATTACGGGTGTGACAGGTATAACGGGAATGACTGGTATAACAGGTCCCATTGGACCAACAGGAGCTCCAGGAGTTATTGTGACAGTGATTATTAATAGTACTGCAACTGCTATTAAGGGTGGTTTGCCAGTATCCATGATACTTTCTAGTACTTCAGCAACGAATAATACGTATGTTAATATCGGATCCATCTTATTTGTATCGAATGGAGCAGCATCAGGTTACGTATTGGTAACAGGAAAAAGTGGTCCCGCCGCCACTCCAACACTAACAGTAATCAATCCTTCCTATTATCCATCGAATCCAACATTAATCTCATGGACGACCGGTACAACTGCGTCATTGGTTGGACCACAGGGGAGCACGGGAACCACTGGTATAACAGGACCTCTTGGAACTGGAGCGACCGGTGCAACGGGTGAGCAGGGAAGCACAGGTGCGTTGGGTCCATTAGTTACATTTTATGCAGAGGATATTTTAGATTATGCGAATGCACCCCAAGGAGATACTACATTAGATTTATATGTAAATATTACTTCGTACCCGAATGCGACTTATGTGGGTCAGGGTACTCTTCTTTATAGCGCAGTTGATGATCCATTAACTCCGGCATATGGAGGGTATGTCGTCGTCAAAAGTGTTTCACTTCCAATTCCGGATCCGAGTGGGATTGGTTTTCAGGTGACCATGACAGTATCGAATCCATATTATCTTTCTAATCATAATCCAAATCAGAATACAGTTTCTTTTGCGAATGGAAATCCAATCACTCTCGTGGGACCACAAGGACCTACCGGATGCACAGGTATTACCGGTCAGACGGGAATGACGGGAGAGACTGGACCTACTGGTCAGACTGGACCTACCGGTATTACAGGTCAAACGGGAATAACCGGAGTGACAGGAGTGACCGGAATAACTGGAGAGACGGGACCAACTGGAATTACGGGAATAACCGGAGTGACAGGAGTGACTGGTCAGACTGGACCTACCGGTATTACAGGTCAAACGGGAATAACTGGAGTGACAGGAGTGACCGGAATAACAGGAGAGACGGGACCAACAGGAATTACGGGAATAACCGGAGTGACAGGAGTGACTGGTCATACTGGACCTACCGGTATTACAGGACAAACGGGAATAACCGGAGTGACAGGAGTGACCGGAATAACTGGAGAGACAGGACCAACAGGAATTACGGGAATAACCGGAGTGACAGGAGTGACTGGTCAGACTGGACCTACCGGTATTACAGGTCAAACGGGAATAACTGGAGTGACAGGAGTGACCGGAATAACTGGAGAGACAGGACCAACAGGAATTACGGGAATGACTGGAGAGACAGGACCGACAGGAGAGACAGGACCTACTGGTATTACAGGTCAAACGGGAATAACAGGAGTGACAGGAGTGACCGGAATAACTGGAGAGACAGGACCAACAGGAATTACGGGAATGACTGGAGAGACAGGACCGACAGGAGAGACAGGACCTACTGGT
>Ga0214919_10009378_pt1 | contig 12626 bp, 12 predicted proteins | sample LL1503_MetaG_FD_177994 | JGI IMG/M metagenome (GOLD analysis project Ga0214919, IMG submission 177994) | Freshwater microbial communities from Lake Lanier, Atlanta, Georgia, United States - LL-1503 | ecosystem: Environmental > Aquatic > Freshwater > Lake | place: USA: Georgia | collected...
CGCTAACAAACCAGCATAGATACCTGCGCCAGGTCGTACAGTTATATTTGCACCGTTTATATACCCTAGTGAAAGCCCATTAAAGGTGATATTATAATCTGAAGGGACTGAATAATAGAGACGAGCGCGACTAATATTTGTTTGCGGAATCGGCACCCATTCATTGCTTACAAGATAGCCTTGTACCGACCAGCCTGCCAAATTTGGAAACGCCACATTTTGTAAAATGAGTTTACCGATCTGTCCCACGAACTGTATATCGGGTTGGTCGGTTGTAAAGATGCCGCCACCAGGATAATTCGTCATGAGACCAGGTGGAATATATACGCGACTCACCTGATTTGTTGTGGAAAAGTCAAGATAGAGAGTGAAATTAGTCCGGGGACCAGTTGGTCCTTCTGCTCCGCTTGGACCAGTTGGTCCTTCTGCTCCGCTTGGACCAGTTGGTCCTTCTTCTCCGCTTGGACCTGTTGAACCCGTATTATCACCTTTGAGTCCTTGTGGCCCTGTTTCTCCTGTAGGTCCTTGGGGGCCGATTTCTCCCGTTTCCCCCTTTTCCCCTGTTGGCCCCGTTGAACCTGTATTATCCCCTTTGGGTCCTTGTGGCCCTGTTGCCCCTGCTCCCGTTGGCCCCGTTGCACCTGCTCCCGTTGCCCCTGTTGGCCCTGTCGCCCCTGTTGGGCCCGGTTTAGGACATCCATATATTGCCTCAAATTGCCGAATGGCGAGTAGCTGGCTGGCGTTCATCGGTTCCTATCCCGCTTAAACATTTTAATAGGAACCCCACACATACATGTCGGAGCACCGCGTCATTCTCGTGACGATGGTCAAAAACGAGTCGGTGATTATTCGGCGAATGTTAGGCTCAGTAGTCCATAAGTTAGACGGTCTCATTGTCGTGGACACGGGCTCTACAGATAAGACAGTAGAACTTGCCACGACATTTATCGCAGAATCTGGAAAACCAGGCGCCGTTCTGAAGACGCCGTGGGTGAATTTCGGAGTGTCACGTACACAGAGTCTCGCCGTCGCCCGTAACTGGGTTCGTGACACTGCCAAATGGCCTCTGGAAACGACGTGGGCGCTGCTGATTGACGGCGACATGGTTCTAGAGGGTGAGATAGAGAGAGACCGACTCGCTGCGCTCGCACCCTCGGTGGACGGCATTATGTTTAATCAGAAGCAGAATTCCCTCATTTATCGCAATATTCGCCTCGTACGTTTGACAAAGGAGATTCAGTGTATTGGGGCGACTCATGAATACTGGAATGTGCACAATCGCACTTCATGGGATGATCCCTACATTAATGATATCGGTGACGGAGGTTCCAAGGCGGACAAATTCCCTCGTGATGCACGTCTTCTGGAGGCGGAACTGGTGCTGGCGCCGAATCATGATCGCACTCTTTTTTATCTAGGACAGACATACAAGTGTATGAACCGATGGCAAGATGCGATTACGATCTTGGAGCGGCGTGTAGAGGTTGGTGGGTGGGATGAAGAGATCTATATGGCTCTTATCTATATTGGAGAGTGCCATGAACATCTAAAGAACGACGCGGTGGCGACGCATGCATGGTTGCGTGCGTGGCAACGTTGTCCAGGACGTTCCGAGGCGGCGATGTGTCTTGTGGAGTTTTATCGGAAAAAACCGGATATGCAGTTCGTGGCAATGATGTTTCTGGAAAAACTTCTGGCATGTCAGGGAGTTAAACTCCAGATGGCCGTGCCCCCAAAGAAGGATTATTCATTATTTGTGAATCACCGGAAAGTCTCGCATGATATGTGGAATGAATTAGCCATTCTCGCATTTTACAGTGATCACAAGGCGGATGCGTCGGCAGCAATTGACGCCATGTCCTTGAGAAAAGATCTGGATTGGAATTTCCGCAACAATCTTTTGGGATATCAAAAGTGGTATGATGTGCCGCTGGCGACGATACGGATGAAGCGTCTGCGTCTGCCGGCAGAGCTAGCGCCGTGGCGCGATGAGCCAGATGCATCCATTTGGGAGACTCACAACCCATCTATTCGTCTTTCAGGACGAGGGACATATGAGGCCACACTTCGGTGTGCGAATTACTGGACGACCGATGCAAAGACGTGGCCACAACGGGGACGAGCGCCCAAGATTATTACGAGAACGGTTGTGTGTGAACTCGGGACCGACTTCGCGGTGGCATCCGATCCTGCACCATTTGAGCTGCAGATTCCTGCGTCGGCCATTGTCAACCCCAATACAACGGTACAAGGGATTGAGGATGTGCGGATGATGGCTGGTACGACGAAACGTGTGCTCAGCGGGAATTCACCACAGATTTCCGAGTATGACAAACCTCAAGTCTGTTTTATGGGCTATGATTGCAGTGGGGCCGTTTCTCTAGAGGTTCGTCCTACACCCTTTGGCGCACAAGGGCAATGTCAGAAGAACTGGCTTCCTTTTGAGTACCAGGCGAAGTCTGCCTACGTGCATCTATCGCTAGACGCCTCCGAGGCAAACTTTCCAAAGTCTGCCTACGTGTATTCCATCCACCCCTTTTTGGTCTATACATTTGATAATCAGATTCTTAAGAACTGGCAGCCCGATGCAAACGGCCCTTTGACGCTTGATAGTCTTCGTGGCGGGGCCGCGCCTGTGCCTTGGCAGTCTGCCGCACACCCCGATGAGGCCTATGTGATGGTAACACATTTCTGTCATTACAATGACGGGCGCAGGCGTTATTGGAGTCGTTTCATCACACTGCGGGCTGATCTGACACCGGCTCGTCTTTCTAAGATGGTCCGTTTTACGGGGACTGATATTGAGTATGTGAGCACGATAAGTCCGTCGTTGGACGGTAATTATTTGGTAGGAATGGGGGTGAATGAGTCTGAGTGTTGGGTGGCGGAGGTGGCTCCAAAGGTGATTGAGGATACACTAATCTATAGTATCTAAACGGCGACCTTCAAATCTGATATAGAATGCCTGATAAGATCTTGGATGAGCGCGAACTGTGTGATTTGGAGTGTCTTCTAAATGGTTCTTTTGCACCTTTGACGACATATATGGGTCAGGCGGACTATGCCGATTGTCTTAATAAGTGTTCATACCCTATGTCTATTACTCTTTCGGTTGACGGCTGTAGCGTGGGTGATGTCCTAACTCTAAAGACGTCTACGATGTTACCGGTTGCGCGTCTCATTGTCTGTGAAGTCTGGTCTGCTGATCTGGCGCTGGAGCATTTAGCTGTTCTTGGGACGAATGACAAGAATCATCCCTATATCCAATATCACACACAGAAATACAAGGGTGCCACGACGGTGACGTATGTCGCTGGAGTTCTTGAGCAGATTCAGGCGATCCCTCATTTCAGTGCTACGGAGTATCGTAAGACGCCTGCAGAGATGCGCACCAAGTTTGCAGAAGTCGGCGGTGCTGTGGTCGGGTTTCAGACGCGCAATCCTCTACACAATTCGCACATCCAGTTGACGAAAAACGCTTTATCTGCAGTCGCAGCGTCAGCCGCAGTAGCAGCGTCAGCCTCAGCAGACCGCGACCCCACTCTATTCCTCCATCCAATCGTGGGTGTGACACAGGAGTGCGATGTACCGTTTCACATTCGTCTTCGGTGTTATGAGCATGCTCTCGCGGCCTACAAGAGGGAAAAGGTGGTTCTGGGTGTTCTTCCGTTGAGTATGCGGATGGCAGGGCCGCGTGAGGCGCTTTGGCATGCGATGATTCGCAAGGCGTATGGCTGCACGCATTTTGTGGTCGGCCGAGACCATGCGGGACCGTCGTATAGGACCACCGAAGGCAAACCCTTTTATGGACCATATGAAGCACAGAATCTGGCAAAATCGCTAGAGAATTGGTTAGGAATTACCATTCTTTGTTCAGAGGAGCTGTGTTATGTTCCGGAGCTTAAGACTTATGTGACAGCATCTACCGCTGCTGGAAAAGTCGTACAGAATATTTCGGGAACAGAGCTCCGGAACATGTTGGTGATGCAGCAACCGGTGCCGGCGTGGTACACAATGCCGGCAATCGCCGAGACTCTATCAAACTTCTATAGGACGAGTAAGGGGGTGTGTTATTATTTCGTGGGTCTTTCTGGATCGGGCAAGACGACTCTTGCAGAGGCGCTGCAGGAGCGACTCCGCGAACTCCATCCATATACAGCTATAACGCTTCTGGATGCAGATATTGTCCGTCAGCATTTGTCCAAGGGGCTCGGGTTCAGTGCTGAGGACCGTTCCACGAATGTCCAGCGGATTGGCTATGTTGCATCGGAGATTGTAAAGCACGGGGGGATCTGTATTGTGGCGAACATTGCACCCTATGAGAAAGATCGTCAGGTGAATCGTCGTCTGATTTCGGCGGGTGGCAAGTATGTGGAGATCTTTGTGGATACCACCATAGAGCTATGTGAAGAGCGGGACGTGAAGGGGTTGTACAAGGCGGCGCGTGCGGGAACTCTGAAGAACTTTACGGGCATTTCGGATCCGTTTGAGCGGCCGGCGTCGCCTGAGGTCTGCGTCAAGTCAGGGGAGAGCATTCTCACGACAATTGATAGAATCCTAAATGTCTAAGCCGGAAAAGATCTTGATCACGGGCACAGGCCGCGCCGGCACAACATTTCTTGTGCGTCTCATGACCCTTTTAAAGTTACCAACAGGATTCGGTATAGAAAAAACAAATCGGGTAGGTGGGTGTAATGCAGGTATGGAGTTGAAGCTTCATCAAGATGATGCATTTATTGTGAAAGATCCTAGATTTATAGAGAATTTGGCGACAATTGTAAAAGAGGGGAAATACGATATTTATGTTATAGTACCTCTTAGAAATATTAAAGAAGCAGCTCAGAGTCGTGTGAAAAACGGCCTCGGTGCAGGTGGATTGTGGAATGCGCGGGACCAAGCGACCCAGGAAAACACATTAAATTCCCTTCTTACAAAAGGCTTATTGGATATAGTGCAGAATGATATTCCACACGTATTTATTGATTTTAATCGCATGATCAAGTCTCCTGAATACTTATTCAGCAAACTTGAGTATGTTATGACGAAATATGGGGTTACGTACGAGATCTTTTATACGCAGTATATAGCAGCCTCTAACGAGTCGCGGCCTTTATAAAACGCTTAATATTCTTAAAATTTTTCCCGTAGAACGGGTAAGATATAAGAAAGGCGGCTGTCCAAACAGTAAAAAACGGCGCGGCTTCTGAGAATAGGGGCGTTATAATGAGCTCAACAATAAGATAGGCAAGAATTATATATTTATATAGGGGTGGTACAAAGAGTGTGATGAGGAAAATATAAATTATAGTATTTGTTATTTTTAGGGGGCCTAGTTTGAACATGGAAAGATTCGCCCCATAATCCCAATTGCGTGCATGTGTTAACGGTATTTGTTTAAAGATATAATTCAAACCAGAAGGATATGTTATAGGAACAGAATTATTAGATTCAAACACACCATCCTGCTGGTTAACTGTAAATGTATCTGTTGTGTATAACTTATAATTGTATAAATTTGCCCATATTGTAAGATCAGCATCCAAGTGCCCATTTATTTTATGAGTTCTGAGTTTTTCAATACCTTGTTTAGAAATAATAAGAGCATGTGCACCCAATTGGCCATTCACTTTTAGGAATTCTTTATTAAATTTTGTAGGTCCAAAACCAATTAAACCCTGTAAATTTGAACACACATTATTATATTCTTTTCCAAAACATTCAATTCCAAGAGAAATAATATCATAATCATCAGGTCGTTTTTCCCAAACCTTTTGCAGATGTAGGGATAAATCGGAAGGAATATCGGCATCATCTTCAAAGATAAGAACAGCATCGTATCCTCTTTTATGCGCAATATCCCAGGCATTTCTATGTGAAAGTGCACACCCTTTGACAGAATCTCCGCAGAAATTATTACAAAAATCTGTTAGCCTGTCATCATGTTTTACGTCTTTACCGGGAACACCTTGAATTCTCTCAAAGGTTATATTTTGTCTTGATAGCGCCAGACTTATCTTTTCAAGTCGTTCTTTATCTTTATCCATGTTTATTACAAAGACCTGATTGACTATGGAATTTACAAAGGAGGTCATGCTATTTTAAGTATACAAAATATACTATCCATATTTAGAAATGTCGCACTCAAAGCCAGATTTTGGATTTGGTGAGGCGACATGTATCGGCTCAGATACATGCTCAAAGCTAGACATTGAGAAAAAAGGTCTGAATTGGGACAAGGAGAATACCGATACTTTTAAAGATTGGTTGAAAATCGCCAGTTTCAATGTGCAGTCGCTAGAGTACGCTATCAAAGAATATAAGGCAATTATTCAATACAGTGTGATTGTGGGTCTGGTTCTTTCTACGGCATCTGGTACGACGAGTTCTGCACGTATTGGTCTTAACCTCAACAGTTATCTAGATAGTGCTCTAAATATTGCCTTTGTTGTCATGACATTCTCTATTGCAATTTTCACAGGCGCCATTAAGGTTTATCAGATTCAAGAGCGCCTTGAAGAGTTTATTAAGGCCAAACAAGAATGGCTGAATTTTATCACGGTGATTGGGACGGAATTTCAGTTACCACTGAATCTCCGTCAGAATGCAATAGATTTGATTATTAAACATAAGGACAAGTATTTGGATTTGATGAAGAGGGATCTGGAAATCCCTGATCGGATTAAGAATCGCGTTTTGAAAGAGAATCAGTGGCGAGATATTGATGGCAAGAATATTTCTCGGACGATTCTGGAGATTGCTGGTGAAGAGACTATTAAAATGGAGAGGAGGAATTCAGAGTGTATAATCATTCCCCCGCCTATGGAGAAGAAGGCCTCATGGTTTCCGAAGTTGTTTCATCCGCCTTCGGTGCCGGCGCCACCTGTACGAAACCCGTTTCCTCCTGGATCTAGCATCTCTCTTGGCGTAAGATTAGCCCCAGCCCCACTGCAAGTCCCAGCCCCATTCCAAGTAGAACTACCAGATTCCCCTCCAGATACTCCTCGCCCCTACGTGGATTCACCCTAGAGTTCGGAGTTGGAACACGCAAGTGGTCCAAACCTACGAACTCTGGGGTGGTAGCGTGTATCGGCTCCGATACATGATTCACCCTAGATACTTCTTCTCCCACGCGTCTACCCGCCGTCCCAAGAACTTGTACAAGCGTTCATTCAGAGGTTTGAAGAAAGTGCGCAAGTATTGGAAATCTTTTTCGCGCATTCGTGATTTATATTCCCCTTTGAAAACATCCTTTTTAAAACAGAATTCATCGGCTGCGAGTTCGCGTAAGCCGATGAACGAGAACATTTTATTGTATTCAGCCAAAGGATTGGCCAGAACTTCCTCTGAAATCGCCACATGCAGTTGGGTGCGTGGAAACTTCCGAAGAATATATTCAATCTGGCGTATATAAGAGCTTCTGTAGAGATAATACCGTGATCCTTGGCCCCTCTTAATCTTTTCGGGATCCACAAACTTGTCAGCTTCACACATTGGCAAGAAATTGTAGGCGGCCGTTTCGTAATGAAACATATTGTGTTGAGAATAGGCTCTGGAGATGGGCTCTCGGAATAAGAGTATGAGTTTCACGCCCGGATAATGTTCATAGATCCGATCAATAGCGTAGGGGAGATAGGAGTATGCCGGTGTTTTTTCACCACGGACTTTCGGAATCAAACCACCCACGTTCTTTTCGGATGAAAAATTCTCCTCGTAGGATGCAATCCCTTTTTCATAATTGGCGTGCTCGTCAAAGAAGTGCAACTCGGTTGGACATGTAAAATTGTCCGGGTGTTGATTAAAGTGGTGTATAAGTGATGTCGTACCACCCTTTTGCACCCCTATAACAATATAATCGGGACCCATATTATTACAAAAATATATAAAAATCCAAATAAACCCGCCAATATAATAGTATGCGCTCGGAAAAGCTATTGAAATTAATATTAGCAGTATTAGTTTTAATACTGCTATTAATATTAATAAAAGCATCAGGTGCTGCACAAAAGCTGCGAGATCCTGTTTTGACAGAACCTATGAAAAAATCGCGAACAATTCCAAAAATTATTTGGGCTTATTGGAATAATAACACCTTGCCAGAATTTATAAAGATGTGCGTGGGTACATGGCGAAAACATAATCCCGATTTTGAGATAAATGTAATAACTCCTAAGACTCTGAGCAAGTACGTTGATATAAATGTAAAAAGAATACATTGGAATGATTGTCCGGCAAGGGAAGCAGATATAATACGAGCGTTTGTTATTGAAAAATATGGTGGATTTTGGTCGGATGCCTCTATTATAATGACAAAATCGTTGAATCATTTCATAGAGAAAAATAAAGAGTTTATTGGATATTACTTAAATGGTTATACAACTAATATGAATTACCCAGTAATAGAGTGTTGGTTTTTTGGAAGTGTTGCACACGGAGATTTTATAAGAAGATGGAAAGCGGCTTTTTTTAATGCAGATAATTTTCCATCTATAGAATACTTGGTTAAATACTATATAAATGAAGGTGTAGATCTTCAAAAACTGGCAGTTCCAACGTATTTATTAATGAATGTGTCTGCCCAATATGTTATGCAGAAACAAATGAGTTTAGAAGAAATCAGATCAACAATGTATCTTCAAAGTGCCGAATCGGGCCCTTTCAAGTATTTGCACGAAAATGGATGGGATAATAATAAAGCATTAGAGAGCCTTTGTAAAGGGGAAAATGTAACGGGTATAATAAAATTTACCGGCGATCAACGTAAAATAATAATTAATAACAAAAAGTTGACGGAATGTATATTTACAGGGGTAGAAGAGTCCCCTCTTTATTAATAGGCGGCAATGTCGGTTGGGGTAACCAGACTCCAACAATAGATGTCAGAATTGGAAGATAGACCGAACGGGTATCAGAAGTATTATCAGTCGCAATCATTGCAATGCAGAAGACAATCATTACGACAGATAAAGATACCTGTGTGAAATAAATGTGGTTAATCATCTAACTAGTATGTATAAATATGGCCCCCACTGCTGTTGCCGTTTTTAGCACACGTTCTGTACAAGGCGTCGTCACATTTAGCGACCGAAAGACCGGTTTATACATTGAGGCTGTCTTTACACGTCTTCCAAAAGGTCTGCATGGGTTCCACATTCACAAAGCGGGGGATTTACGCGGCGAGGGATGCAAGTTGGCGTGTGATCATTACCACAAAGGTCCGCCGACGGTCCACGGCGGGCCCCCTGGCTTACGCGGGCCAAGGCCCGTCGCTAAAGGCGACTGGATTAGCAAAGGGCCAAGGCACACAGGAGATCTAGGAAATGTAGAAGAGGGCAAGTACACCTATACTCTTCATGACGTCTCAGTTGCCGATATTTTGGGTCGTTCGGTGATAGTGCACGCGGATGAAGATGATTATGGTCTCGGAGGAAAAGAGGATTCATTAACAACAGGTCATTCCGGTGCTCGGATTGCCTGTGCTGTGATTGGACGGGTTCTCTGCTAACGCATTCCCAATTAAGGCCGGCCCGGTAAAATTTGAAGTCCACCACACCCTCCAAAAAAAGTAGAAAAAATGAGCGCAATTCAGATCACTGACATTACATGCCCGCTGTCCCTTCAGGTGATGAAGGATCCTGTTCACGGAACGGACGGCTTTAACTATGAGAGGTCTTTCATCGTGGACTGGCTCTCTCAGCATCCCGTGTCACCCATGACGCGCGCCCCTATGACTGTGTATGATCTGTCACCGAACATTCTTTTGAAGCAGCAGATTGAGCGGTACAATCTCGCCAATCCAGATACAGGTGCGTTTATCCCACCAATGTTCAAAGATGCCGAGTGTATTATTGAAAAGACTTATCAGAATGGCCTTCTCCATATTCGCGCCACCCCTCCTGAGAAGGGCGAGCGGCAGGGCGCGGTCATTGGAATTTGTGTGGATAATTCTGGATCAATGGGGACAAGTGTTTCCACAACAAAAGAGCCTGGCGCGGCAGAGTTTTCGCGCTTGGATCTCACTAAATATACGATTATGACGATTATCGGTATGCTTGGTCCAGAGGACATGCTCTATATTGTGCAATTCAACTACTCGGCAAAACTAGTCATGGCTCCTACACAGATGACGGATGAGGGCAAGGCGAAGGCAAATCTAGCGGTGAAGACGATTATTGCGGAGGGGAGCACGAATATCTGGGAGGGTCTGAAGATGCTGAATTACTATGCGAATATGTTTCCTGGGCGCAATGTGGCGACGGTTCTTCTGACGGATGGTCTTCCCACGGAGCGCCCGATGAGGGGTGAGGTGGAATCCCTAAAGGCGTTGCCGACTCGGAATGAGACTTTGAGTACGTTCGGGTTCGGCTATGATCTGGATTCTAAGCTTCTGGCTGACATTGCGGCGGTAGGTGGCGGGAGTTTCGGGTTTATTCCTGATTATTCCATGGTTGGCACGGTCTTTATCAACTGGTGTGCGACGGCGCTTGCGACTGCCTGTTGCAAGCGTCCCACTTTATTGGAGGGGTCTGTAGAGAGCAGTGGTCCAATTCAGTATGGCCAGTCGCGTGATTTTGTTCTCACAATGTCGCGGCCGGCGGATATTCCAGAAGGTGTTATTGACGAGTTTGTCTTGGCGCGGCATGATCTGATGTCCGCCTTGCGGCAGTGTATTGGGACGAATGGTAGGACGGCATCACTGGCGTTCCCTGCATTTTACAGTAAGTATCTGGCGAGCACAAATGAGAAGGTGCAGGCTCTTTTAAAGGATATCAAGCCGGCGGGTGAAGATGATGAGGGACAGCTGAGTATGGCCCCACGATTCTGGGAGAAGTGGGGGAAGCACTACGTGCGTGCCTATCTGAAGGCGCAGGAGAATCAGCAGTGTATGAACTTTAAGGATGCGGGTCTACAGATTTATGGTGGTGATCTGTTTCGCATCCTCCAGGAGGAGGGTGACAAGATCTTTGGGAGTCTTCCAGTTCTGACACCATCAATCGTTCCTTCTCTTCCTACTTACGGAGTAGCCGCCCCAGTAGCGCCACCGCCTGTCAATATGGCGGCAGTATTCCACAATCCTTATGGCGGTTGTTTCGCACCCAGCTGCGGCGTTCTTATGGCAGATGGGAAACGAAAGGCGATCATTGACATCTCGCCAGGCGATGAAGTCTGGACATCAACAGGAACGGCAATGGTTGATCTGCATGTGACTCTGGGATCGTATAACAAGTTCCAGCCGATGTGTCGCATTGGCAAACTCGTGATTACACCTTGGCACCCTATTCGGATTGATGATCGTTGGGTCTTTCCAGAGGATGTGTGCCCTCTAGAAGATCGCATGATGCCGATCGTCTATAATTTGGTTCTATCATCTGGACATGTGATTGACGTGGAGGGGACGCAGACAGTGACTCTTGGACACGAGTTTACAGGTCACGTTGTAAAGCATGAGTTCTTTGGTTCACGGAGGCGTATCTTGGAGGCTCTGAGCAAGCAGCCAGGATACGCTGAGAAGCGGCCAGTTTACAAGAACTTAGTCGTCATCCGAGATCGTGATACGAAAAATATAGTGGATTGGCGGGACGCGGTCTAAGCATGGGCCCACTAGTATCTATAGTGGAATGAATTTTTTAGTAAAAGTTAATGGAATATATGACATTTTATGTGCACTAAATATATTGGAATACATATATATTCCCTATCTGGGAAATATACATTTAAATATGATAAATAATAATGAATACAATCATATTTTTCAGAGATATTATGCTTACTGTATACTTACATACGGTTATATGAGATTAACAATATCTGATATACATTTTATAAAAATGTCATATTTTATTGAAGCTTTTTGTATAGCAAATGAGTTACATTTCACGAATGATATACATACAGAAACGGCCTTATTTGCAATAGTTGCCTCTGTATTCTTTGGAATTATAGTATGACTCATGTATCGGAGCCGATACACGCTACCACCCCAGAGTTAGTCGGTTTGGACCACTTGCGTGTTCCAACTCCGAACTCTGAGTATGACGAATAATAGAAATATTGACCATATTTCATTAACATATATCTTTGGTGTTGGTCATCTGTTTTTATTATTTCAAGTGACAAATTCATGATATTGAACCATTTATTGTTATGCAATTCGTAGAATCTACTCACTCTACTTTCCATATATCCATATAAAGTGTACATAGGTCTAAGCAGCGCCCCGTAAATTTGAAGGTTATTTTTTAGAGATACAATGTATGGAGGCAATTCTTAAGAGTGGTGCATCAGCACTACTGGCATATACGACGCATTATGGTATAGCAAAGCTCTATAATTATGGCTGTGTTCCGGATGGAGTCTGGGGTTATCTGGGAGGTATGCTGACAACGGGGAGTCCTATCTGTCAGGCGGGAGTACAGATCTTATCACATACCCAGATGTCATATTCATCTATGATCATGATGGGTATTACGCGGGTGATTGTAGATGTGGTCGCACCCGGCGTGCCCGTTGGAAAGTAGTGCGGTCTAGTTTTATCTGCCTAAATTAGATGAATAATAAACATAGGGGTGGTGCTCCTTCTGCAAAAAAGGCCGCTCCCAAACCTGCTCCCAAACCTGCTCCCAAACCTC
>Ga0214919_10009379_pt1 | contig 12625 bp, 10 predicted proteins | sample LL1503_MetaG_FD_177994 | JGI IMG/M metagenome (GOLD analysis project Ga0214919, IMG submission 177994) | Freshwater microbial communities from Lake Lanier, Atlanta, Georgia, United States - LL-1503 | ecosystem: Environmental > Aquatic > Freshwater > Lake | place: USA: Georgia | collected...
TACCTGGTACAAAATTAAATAATCCTATAACAGATAATTATGCTTGGACCAGATTTGATTATGCTGGTTAATAATAAAATTCTAGGCTGCCTAAATTTCTATATTATCAATTTTATTTTCTAATTCTTTTGGTAATAATTCATTAATATCAGAATAAATAATAGTTTCTTTATCAAGAAGCATTTTACCTAATTGAATTATGTATTCTTTATTTGCTAATAATACATGATATGTAAATCTTTCTACATCTTTTATAAATCTTTTTATTTTACTAATCATTTTATCAGATACTTTTTTATTTAATTCTGAATAATTAAGTGCTCCTGATGAACTATCCATGCCCCAATTTAAAAACCAATGTTTTGTTATTACAGTTGCTTTTTCTATATCATCATGAGCACCAGAAGAATAATTACCATATATAATTTTTTCAGCAACACGGCCTCCCATAAGAACACAAAGTTGAGAAATTAAAATATCTTGAGTATATAATTTTTTATCATCTGGTTTAGGTTGACTAAAACCTAATGCATTTTCACCTCTAGGTAATATTGAAACTTTGATTGGTGCATTAGAATGTTTTAATATATAACTCATGAAAGCATGACCAGCTTCATGATAAGCAACACGTTCTCTTTCTCCAATTTCCATTTTTCTTTCTGGTTTTTCACGACCTATCATTACTTCATCAATAGCTTTTTGTATATTAATCATTGAAATTTCATCTATTTCATCTATTTTATCAAGTTTATCTTTATCTTTAAAATCCTTTAATTTAATATGTTGTTGAATAGTATTTATTTTAGATTGATTACAGATATTTGCAATATCTGCACCATTTAAACCACTTGTTAATTCAGATAATTTGTCATAACAAACGTTTTCATTAATTTTAACATCTTTTAGATATAATTCAAATAATTTAGTTCTTTCTTCTTTATTTGGTGCATCAAAATAAACTTTTTTATCAAATCTTCCAGATCTAGTTAACGCTGTATCTAAATTTTTTACAAAATTGGTTGCACCAAATACCATTACATTATCATCTTCACTAAAACCATCTATTTCTACTAATAATTGGTTTAAAGTATTATCCCTTTCTGAATTAGCAACATATTCATTCCTTTTTTTACCAATTGCATCAATTTCGTCAATAAAAATAATACAACCATTTTTATAATTTCTAGCACGAGCAAATAATTTTCTAACTCTTGAAGCACCTACACCAACATACATTTCAACAAATTCTGAACCAGATGTATGAATAACTGGTAAAGAAATTTCTTTAGCTAATGTTTTGACTAATAAAGTTTTCCCTGTTCCAGGAGGACCTATAAGTAATATACCTTTTGGTAGTTTAACATTCCATTTTTTATACTTTTCTTTATTTTTTATAAAATCTAAATAATATCTCAGTTCTTCTTTTACACTTTCTAAACCAATAATTTTATCCAAAGATAAATGTTTATCAAAATCTTTATTATTTTTTATATCTGTATCATTATTTTTAATATTTATTGTTTCTTTAATTTGATAGTCATTCGCTAACATCTTTTTTCTAGCTAATAAAATTGTATAAATTAAATATATAATCATTAAAAAATAGTAAATTAATACTATCATTAAATAAATTTAGAAAAAATTAAAAACTATTTATTTATATATATATATGAATTTATCTGAAAAATTTTCAGAATCAGCTATTCAAGCATCATTATTTTATAGACCAACTATTGAACAATTTATAGACCAAGTTTCTGAAGATATTGAAAAATTAAAAGGTAAAATTTTACCTTGTGCACAATTAGTAGAAACTTATCCACCAATTAAAGATGAAAATCCTTATAAATTATCATCAATTTGTAATTATGAATGTACACCAGAAGTATTATTAGGTAAACGTAAATTTTTAATGGGTATGGTAAGTGGTATTAATAATAAAGTTGTTTCTAATAAAAGCAAATCTAGTGAATCTATAGCTGATATTAATGTTGGAGTTTCTGTTGTTGTACCTAATGAAAATGTAAAAGTATTTAAAAATATAAAATATGAAGAAGGTTCTAAATATTTATCCCCATCTAAAATAGTAGGTAATGAAAGTTTATTAGAGGTTGATGAAATTTATCCAATGATAAAAAAAGGTAAAAAAATAGATATTACTCTTTTTACTGAAGAAATTACAGATGCTGATTTGAGCGAGGATGTGGGGGTAGAAGATGCTAATATAGTGGAAAGATGTGATGTTAAATTTATAAAATATTTAAATGCTGCTAAAAATATAAAGGTTGAAGTAATATTTAATCCATTATGTGATCAAATTAGTTTTTATTTATTTGTAAAAGAAACTATTGAGAAAGAAGAAGGAGGTATTGAAGAAAAATTTTTATGTCACTATCGTTCTTTTTATATAGTTGAAAAAGATGCAGATGGAATAGCTAGAAAAATTATTTTTAGACCTTATAATAATTCCCAGTCTGATAAACCTGTACCTGAATTTTCAAAACATTATAAATCGAGACCTTTAAAAAATTATATTAAAGAAATTAATAATGTTAGTGAAAGACTTTTTAATAATAAAAAATTTACTATTGAATCTACTTATCAAGAAATTTTTACTCCTATTTTAGATAACCGTCTAGCAATTGATGAGATTTTAAATTTAATTGAAATTAATGAAACAGACTCCGCTAAAATTAATGAAATATTTGAGAAAAAAAAAGAATCATTAATAAAAAAATTTAGTTTATATAAATTAAAAGGTAAAAAAAAAGACGGAACACCTATTACAGATGATGAAATAAATACTTTTGAAATTCAATTAAAAGAAATAAGATTAGGTAGTGATTCTTTACACCCAACACAAGTTAAAAATATTAAAAGATTTTGTAAATTAGATTCTTCTTTTAAATTAGAATCACATCGTGAAATTCAACAAAAATTAATACCTAGAGAAAGTTTAGGTACTAATGGTTATAGTGAAGCTTTTAATATTGAAAACTGGATTGCAGAAAAAATGGCAGCATATGAAAAGACACCTCATTCAGAGAAAGATAAATCAAAATATAAATCTAAAATGGTTGAAAATTTTAGAAAATTATATAATAATAATGTACTAGCAAATAAAGAATATATTATTTTTGAACCAGTCAATTTTGCTTATTTTAGACCATTTACATTAACTGATATTATTAATACAAGATATAAGACTAAACCAATGTATCAAAAATTAGGTTTAACAAATGAAGATACTCCTGCTAATAAAGCTATCGTTGAAATTTTATTTAAAAAAATAGAAGAATTGAGAGCTTTCGTATTTACATTTGCTTCGATGTATTATGATTTTGAAAAAAATACTTCATCTATTAAATATGGAAGAATTGGTGGTAAAATAACAGATAAGAGTCCTGTGACAAAAGATATAAAATTGATTTCAATTCCTATTCATAAAATATATCCAAATCAATTATATTCAAATCCAAATATTAATAATACAAAAACTAATTCAATAGAAACAAAATATATTAGATATTTTAGCGTATATGAAGGTAAGAATTCAAATTTATATGATTTATTATCAAATGAAACTAAACCCGTAGCACCAATTAAACCTTTAACATTTTTACAATTAGTAGAAGGTATAATTACTGAAGAAGAAAGAGTTACAAATTATCCTTATATTAATCCAGAAGAAATATTTCAACCTAAATTAGAACAAGCTTTAGTATTAAATGAATCTGACCCATCTAGAAATAAACTAATAAGTGCAGAATATAAAGAGTTAACAACTTATAATGTGATGTATGATGTAGTTAAATCAATAGATATTGAAGATATTATTCAAAGTACAGAAGAACGTGAAACTGTAGCATTATCTTCAGAAGGTTGGAATGAATATGTAAGAACATTAGCTATGCCAACTCTTTGTAAGGCTTGTGGTATGAATAAATTTAGAAATGAAGATGATTTTAAAATATGTACTAACTGTGATGAAAGATATTTTAAAGATAAAGTTAATGGCAAATTAGTATCTGTACAAGGAAATTTTGGTATTTCTGAAGATGAAGATGAAACATCTGTACCAGTAAATTATAGAACAGGTAGAAAAGATGAAAGAGATATTGAAAAAAAGTCTGGATCATCAAATTTAGTAGATTCTATATGGTTAACACATTTATCATATTTAATTGTTCCAGAAGTTCATGTAGGAAAGAATAAAGGAACATTAGCGGGTGAAGTAAGAGTTAGAGAACGTGTTGTAAAAACACAAAAAGTATCAGTTAATGCAGCAGCAATTGATAAACATATTAATAAATTAAAAAAAAGTGGAAAAATGTTTGATTATCATTTAGCTATTTTATTAAGATCAAATGAAACTAAACTAAAAAATAAATTATTAGAAATTTTGCTAACAAAAAATAGAGGTGATGAATTATCATCAGAAAATAGTTCAATACATATAAAATATTTTAATAAAGAACGTAATTCAAAAGATGTAAAAGATAGTATTGTATTATTGTTAAAACAAATGGATGATAAAATAGACCCTATATTAGAAGAAGGTGCTCCAGATGAACAATCAATAAATAGAAATATAGGAACTAATAGCTCTAAATTAGATGGTACATCAGAAGAAATTGCCAATAAAATTTTTCAATCAATAATAACTATTTTAATAAAAAAGAGAGGCGCGACAAAAGAAGAAGATAAAATTTTACCAGAGTATCAAAATATTGCTAGTTGGAGTCTTACATTAACTAGAGGAACAAATGGTTCTTTTATATGGAAAGAAAAAGAAAGAAATTATTATCAAGAAATACCAAAGTATATGCAAACAGTTTTAAAAAATTATAAAGCAAATGAGGTTGAAGATAAAGATAAAGGTATTGCTGAGAACCTTATTTCAGATGTTTTCTCTGATAATTTAGAAGGTTTAACAAGAATACTTCAAATTCTTGATATTCAATTAATTCCTTTCATAGATAAAACAAGAGAATCGGAATATAAAGTATTAGAAAATATAAAAAAATTACGAACTTTAAAAGTTTTAGCAGAAAAATCACCAAGAACTTTAGATGAACAAAATAAATTAGAAAAGGAATTAACTAATTTAGGTGTTAAAAGTTTTACATCAGCAGATATTGATAAAAAGATTATGGAAATGGAAGGGAAAAAAGAGGAAGTTAAAGAAGATATTGTTGCTGCAATGGAAAGAAATGCTAATAATGCTCAAGAACTAGCTGAAACAAAAAAAGCATTGATAGATATAAGACAAGAAACTAAAAATACAACTCGTGTACAAAATTTAATAAAAGGTTTATGGAGGACATTATTATCACTTGCTGATAATGATTTTGAAACTATTAAAAGTGAGATTAGAAAAATACCGTTTAGAAATGGCGAATTAACAAAAATAGAAACAAATTTTTTTCCTGTTCTTAAGAGCGAAAACGCAAAACGTCGAAACGAAGAAGCAGAAGCAGATAAAGAACAAGTAAAACATGAAGCAAAAGCACGATTTAAAAAAGAAACGGTTCTGCGTGTAGTTGAAGAAAAAGATAAAGATAAAGGTAAAGATAAAGGTCAAAAGAAAGGGTCAAGTAAACCTAAAAGACAAGGTGGTGGAGATTATGAAAAATATATGAAATATAAATTTAAATATCTCAAATTAAAAAAACTATTTAATATCTCAAATTAAAAATAACCATTAAATACTAATTATATAACTATTAAATACAGATTACATAACTATTAAATACAGATAATATAACTATTAAATACAGATTATATAACCATTAAATACAGATTATATAACTATTAAATACAGATTATATAACTATTAAATACAGATTATATAACTATTAAATACAGATTATATAACTATTAAATACAGATTATATAACTATTAAATACAGATAATATAACTATTTAGAAAAATAGTTATTTTATTAATAATGGAAAATATAAAAATAGAACCTATTAGACAAGAATGTACTATAGCAGTTTGTGGACCAGTTGATGCTGGTAAAAGTTCATTAATTGGTGTTTTAACATCGGGTGAATTTGATGATGGACGTGGTTTAGCTAGAAACAAAATATTAGTTCATCCTCATGAAAGAGAAACAGGGAGAACTAGTCATATTAGTTACAATCCATTAGTTTATAATAGAAAGGATGATTCAACTATTAATTTATTTAATATAAAGGAAAATAAACAATCAGTAGAAATAAAAACAAGAAGTATTAATAAGTGGTCGACAAAAATAACTTCATTTATTGATTTAGCAGGACATGAAAAATATTTAAAAACAACTATATTTGGTGTAACAGGCATGTTCCCTGATTATGGAATAGTTGTAATTGGTGCTAATACAGGAATAACTAAATTAACTAAAGAACATATTGGTATTTTACTTTATTTAAATATACCTTTTATAATAACTATTACAAAAATAGATATGGCGCCTAAAGAAGTATATCAGAATTTATGTAATCAATTAAAAAAATTATTAGGCAAGGCTACATTTAAGAAGATTCTTTATTTTATAAATAATGATAAAGAAACTGATGATTATGTAGATAAAATGTTAGGTAATCCAGATATAATACCTATTATTTCTATTTCTAATAAAACTGGAATTAATATTATTAATTTACACCAGATATTGTATCATTTACCAAAGAGAGAAAAGTGGGATGAAATTCAAGGAAGTATTTTTTATATTGATGGAACATTTCAAGTTCCTGGTATAGGATTAGTTGTTTCAGGTACTAATAAAGGAAAAGAAATAGGAATTCGTCAAAAAATGTATCTTGGACCTTTTACCGGTATTAATGAAACTGCAACTAAAGTGGAATTTAAAGAAGTAGTAGTAAGAAGTATACATAATAGTTTAAGTGAAAATGTAGATGTTGCTGGTTCTAGTGTTCAATCAACATTAGCAATTAAATTAACAAATTCTAAAGAGATATTAGATAGAAAACAAATTCGGAAAGGTATGGTATTAATTGATAATATAGATAATTTTAAAGATTATGTGACTAAAAAATTTAAGGCTAAAATAAATATATTACACCACACAACTACAATTAAATCTGGTTATGCGCCAGTAATTCATTGTGGCCCCATTAGGCAATCTGCTAGTATTACTTTAAATAATCAAATTTTAAGAAATGGGGATACATGTGATGTAGAATTTGAATTTAAATATTATCCAGAGTTTCTAGAGAAAAATATGATATTTTTCTTTAGAGATGGAACAACAAAAGGAGTCGGGAAAATAAGTTGAATGCTTAGCTTGTTGTAATTGGTAAAATTTCATGAACTAAATCTTTGTAAGTCATCATTCTCATTTTACAACAATATCTTCTAAAATTTAAAGATTTTAGAAGTTTTGATATTTGCTCTTCTTTATCTTTCTTTGTTAATTTTGGATTAGAACATATCTCATTTTTTTTAGTTTCATATTCTTCTGTTTTTTGTCCAATGAAGAATCCGCAAGTTGGGCATGACATATAAAGCATTAATCATAAGTATAATATATTTTTAATTGAATTTGCAATTTTTTTTTAAATATTTAATATTTTCTAAGACTTTTTAATAATTTAATGTCACAATTAAAAAAAGTAGAAAGAGATGTAAAATATAATGCTGATAAATTTAATCAAACATTTATGGAAGCAGATAGTTTAATTGAACAAGAAAGAGATGCTGATAAAAAAAGAATTAAAATAAAGAAAACTACAGATTATGAAGATGACAATAATAATATGATGGACGATCTTGGTATTAATATGAAAAATCTTTTTTTTAAAATTTTAGAAATTTTAGCAGATAGAGAAAGTCCAATTCCCTATATTATGGAAAATTCAAAACGTCAATTCGTTTTTGCTATAATGATTATTAGTATAGGTGGTCTTTTAATGTTTTTTTCTAATTTAATGATTTCAAGTTAAAATATCATATTTTGGTTTACCAACTTCCATTCTACAAATTGGACATTTATAATTATAATTTTTTAAATAAGGTTCAATGCATTCTACATGGAAATTATGCTCACACGGTAATTTACAAAGTTCTTGTTCTAGACTACCGCCCATTTTTGACATACATATGGAACAATTTTCTTCTAAAATTTGTTCAGATTTATATTTTTTGAGATTTTTTAATTCTTCTTCATCTAATGTTGTTGATACATCTTGCATAGGCATAGAATTTACAACTTGCTGATTCAATAAATTATATAAAATATTTTCTGAATTAATTGGTTGTAAATTATTTTGAATTTCATTTATATTTAATGATAATATCATAGAATTTAATAAATTTTCCATTGGTTGATTTAATAAATTATTCATTGGTAAATTTAATAAATTATTCATTGGTAAATTTAATAAATTATTCACTGGTAAATTTAATAAATTATTCACTGGTTGATTTAATAAATTATTCACTGGTTGATTTAATAAATTATTCACTGGTATTTGTACTAATGGAGGTAAATCATCTAATAAATCTTCGTCATTATCTTCTTCATCATTTTCTTCTTCATTATTAACTTGTTCGTCATTTTCTTCTTCATCATTTTCTTCTTCATTATTAACTTGTTCATTATTAAGCTGATCATTATTTACTTGATTATTTACTTGATTATTTACTTGATTAATAAATCCATTAAATATATTTAAAAAATCATTTTGAAAAGGTATTTCAGGTATTGTATTTAATGTTTCATTAATAGTATTTAAACTTATATTAATTCCATATGTAGAATAAAATGTTTTTAAATATTCAGGAATATTATCTTGAGGCATACCTCTTTGTAATAATTCATATTTTAGTTCTCTTATAATATCGCTTTCATTTTCAAAGTCATCTTGTAACATTATTCTAAAAGCAAATAATTCATCAAAACCAAAGGTTGGGTCCATACCTAATTAATTTTACATAAGTTTTATTTATATCAATTTTTTTAACTTTTTAACTATTTTAACTATTTTAAACTTTATTTAAAAGATAGTTATCTTATATATTAAATGGAGCTAACGATAGATTACGAATTATTAAAGAATCAAATTGATATTCTATATATTACTAATTTAATTAAAGTTTGTGAGAAGAATAACATAGATCGAAATGAATTATATAAAAAAATACAAGAATTACAAAAAAAAACAGATGAAACAAAATTTGCAATAAAGAAGAGTAAAAGTAATTTAAATTTAGTAACTAGTGATTCACCTGTATCATCAACACCGGTACCAATACAATATAATGAGGATTATCTATATCAAAAACCATGGACTAAATTAACATCTACTCATAAAATAATTAAAATAAGAGAATTTGTAAATCAGTTATTAATAGATAATGAAAATGATAAACAAAGTTTAAAAGATACATTAACAGAAATGGTAAAAAGCAAAATATTAACAAAAAAGGAAGCTGTAAATTATGATCCAGTAAATAGTAAAGTGATTAGCATAACACAATTAAAATATAAGAGTGGTAAGTATTTAATTTAATAAAAAAATTGTGTTAAACACTAATTATCTATTTATCTTATTAATATAAATATGTCATTTGGAAAGATAAACAAAATAATAAAATTTGTCGAAAAATATATCAAAAGAAATGAATTGAGCGAATTATGTAAGAAAGATTATTATTTAACTATAAATAAAATAATAAATGAAGGAATTGATATGTATCCTGAAATAACATTTAAATTAGTGGAAGATATTTTAGCTAAAAAATATGATATAACATATATAGTTAATGATGAAATAACATTTACAGGAGGTATTAATAGTTTTCCAGAATTTAAAAATATGTATAAAGATATTGAGATACCACCTGAATATCAAGCTTTAGAAGATCATTTTCAAAAATTAAAAGCATTACCTCAACCTGAACAAAGAACAAAAGCTTGGTATGATTACAGACACAACCGTATTACTGCATCTGATACAGCTGCTGCAATAGATTTAAATCCATATGAACCAGTTGAAAATTTTTACTTGAAAAAATCAGACCCAAATTATGCATTTTTAGATAATGATAATGTATATCATGGTAAAAAGTTTGAACAAGTTGCAACTCAAATTTATGAACACATATATAATGCAGAAGTAATTGAGTTTGGTGCATTACCTTCTCAAACGTATGAATTATTAGGAGCATCTCCAGATGGTATTTGTTCAGCAAGAACATTAGATAATAAATTTAGTACTAGATTAGGAACTATGTTAGAAATTAAATGTGTTGTTCAAAGACAGATTGAAATATCTGGTAACATTAAAGGAACAATTTGTCCATTTTATTATTATTGTCAAGTACAACAACAATTAGAATGCTGTGAATTAGAAGTTTGTGATTTTTGGCAATGTAAAATTTTAGAATATAATTGTAGAGAAGATTATTTAATTGATAAAAGAACAAAAACTTATCATACTTATGATAATACTGGTAAAAAAATGGAAATACCAAATTATTTAAAAAAGGGAATAATTTTACAATTTTATCCATTTGATTTTAAACCTCAATTTGAAGGCGATAAACAAGAATGGAAAAGTAAATTTATATATGCACCAAGATTAGATATGGATGAAAAACAATATGATGAATGGTTTGTATATACGATGAATAATTTAAAAAATAATCATCCTGATATAGTGAAAGATTGTTATTTCCATAAAGTAATATATTGGAAATTAGATCAATCACATAATCAACCAATTAAACGCGATAAAGCTTTCATGCAGGCATTATTACCAGTTTTAAATCAAAGTTGGGAAAAGGTCCAATATTATAGAAATAATTTAGATAAATTAGATGAATTGAGAGTAATTGAAAAGAGAAGAAAGAGATATATTAAAATGAATACTGATTTTAGTATTAATAATGATTTAATTAAAAACAAAGTATTATTTTTAGATACTCCTGAACCAATAGCACCAGCTGTTATAAAGAAATCTAAAAATTTTGATTCAAAAGAAGAAGCTGGTCTAGAATTCATTGATGATGATGATGAACCACTTATCAAAACTAATACTAAATCAGTTACCAAAAAATTAATTAGTAATGTTCCTAAAACTGATGTTCCTAAAACAGTAAAATTAAAAAAGAAAGTTAAAGCAGAATCAGATAAAGAAGACGATGGAAAATATGAGAATAAACAAGAAGAATTAAAAAAACCTCTTGTTAATATACCTAAAATGGTTAATAAATTAAAACAAGAATATGAAGAACCTGATTTAGATTTCATAGATTAAATTATAATATGATGATATTTACAATTACTTCTACCACATTCTTGTCCTTTTTTTAGTCCAGATTTTATAATAGAATGACAAATATTATCTTCTATTTTATTAGTTAAAAATTTTTTATGATATCCACAATTAATTCTATTACAATATTGTCCTTTATTAATACCAGACAATATTTTAAATTTACAATTATTTATTTTCATTAAATTATTTAATTTTCCACAATAGGGACAAATAAAATTACCACTTTTTTTATTAATACAATTAAAATGATATTGATGCTTACAACTTAATTCCAATTCTTTTTCTTCAATAGGAATATGACATATTAGACACTTTTCTTTTGTTGATTTATTCATTTTTGATATCATTTCATATATTTTTTCATAATCAAAATCTTCCATTAATTATATTATTATAAAAATTGATATTTAAATCAATTATGTTATTACTATTATATTTAATGGATAATAACTATTTTATTACATGTCAAGATAAACTTAATGAGCAAAAAAAAATTATTGAATCATTTATAATGTACTTATCAACTATTGTAAAAAGTATTAATAATGGTGAATATAATTCTAAAATGATAAATGAAATATGTTCAATAATTCAAAATTATTATTTAAATAATAATGAATCATCTGATGAAGAAGAAGATAATACTATAAAGATGCTAGAATCTATGATAAATATAAAAGAGGCAGAAGAGGCAGAAGAGGCAGAAGAGGCAGAAGAGGCAGAAGAGGCGGATACATCTAATACCAACAATGAAGATAAACAAATTAGTGATACTAGTAGTTCAGAAGAATCTACTAAACCACCTCAATTAATTGAAAAAAAAAATATGAATCTGGATTTATACGAAGGATTTATAAATTCAAATTATGATATACAAAAAATGCTATGCAAGCCGGATTATGACATTAATAAAAATATAAACATTTTCATAACAAATTCTTGTAAGTTTTAACATTTAATATTTTTTTAATAATAATTATAACCACTATTATAATCATTATTATAACCCCTATTATAACCACTATTATAACTACTATTATAACCATTATTATTATGAAATACATTATTTGCAATATCAATGCCGCCATAAATACCAGCAACTTCTCTATGAGATCTTAAAAACAAAAACCATATTAATACTCCTATAAAAATTATAAACGTTATACCTGCAAATATTTTAGACATAAGTGTTGGATTCCAATTAATGCTATATTCATCTGGATTATTATTAGAATAATATAATGTACAGTTACCTTCGGTATGAGCAGGTTGAAATGTTTTAACGTTATTAACCATACGTTCAGATGGTGGTATATTTTTTGTGTATGTCTTA
>Ga0214919_10009380_pt1 | contig 12625 bp, 13 predicted proteins | sample LL1503_MetaG_FD_177994 | JGI IMG/M metagenome (GOLD analysis project Ga0214919, IMG submission 177994) | Freshwater microbial communities from Lake Lanier, Atlanta, Georgia, United States - LL-1503 | ecosystem: Environmental > Aquatic > Freshwater > Lake | place: USA: Georgia | collected...
CACGGACTTTTACGGATACTCAGAACGCGCACGGGTCCCTGTGAACCCACCGACGAAGCTGAACGCCGCCGGCAAGGCCGCGTTCCGCCGCGCAGCCTCAGCCGTTGAGGGGCGCCCCGACGCGGACAACATGCGCGACGCGGTTGACCGCTACGCCTGGGCGGTGCACACCGCCACCAAGATCCGCGGCGAGTGGCTGGCCCTTGGCGAGCCTGTGACGCTGGTTCACCCGAACCTCGTCGTCGGCGGGCACCCGATGCTTAAAGAGATGACGACCGCCGAGCGCCACGCCGCCCAGATGGGTTCGCTCATGGGCCTTGACGTCAAGAGCTCCGCGCCGAAGTCAAAGGGCGGCCGCCCGGTCGGCTCCGTTTCGGCCCCCGACCGGGCGGCAGCGCCTCCCCGCCTGCAGATCGTGAGCTGATGACCACCGTCGCCGACTACGCCAAGACCAGCGCCGCCGCGCATTTCGCCTGGTGGTGCAACCAGTACGTCGAGCAGAGCGTTGACCAGTTCGCCGGCCTGCCCCTCACCCTTGAGCCGTGGCAGGAGGCGTTCCTGACCGAGGCACTCGCCGCCGACGCGGACGGCGTCCCGGTGTGGTCAAGTGTCGCACTCGTACTGCCGCGCAAGAACGGCAAGACCGCGCTCCTCGCCGCGTATGCAGCGTGGCACCTCCTTGAGGATCAGGGCTCGCCCGAGGTGCTTCTGGCCGCGAGCTCCGACCGGCAGGCCGGGCGCCTCTTTGACGCGGTCGTCGCCTACATCCGCCGGAGCCCATTCCTCTCCGAGCAGGTCCACATCCGCGAATACATCGGCGAGATCGCCCGGGTCGATGGACGGGGCAAGATCCTCCGCCTCTCTTCAGACCCGGAGCGCCTGCACGGCTACTCCCCGAGCCTCGTCGTCGTGGACGAGCTGCACGCATGGATGACGCCGCGCCTTCGCCGGGCATGGGCCGCGCTCACCACCGCCGGCGGCGCACGCAAGAGCTCCCAGACCTTCACGATCACCACGGCCGGCGAGAGCCACACCCGCGAGACCGGCATCCTCGGGCGCTTGGTCGACGGCAACGAGCGCGGCGGCGACCTTGAGGACCAGGGCGCGCTGAAGATCAGCCGCAACTTCGCCGCGAAGACGCTCGTCTGGCGCTATGAGGCCCAGACCAACGATCCGACCGACACCGAGAAGGTGAAAGAGGCGAACCCCGCCTCGTGGATCACGACCGAGTACCTCGCCCGCCAGGCTGCGAACCCGGAGATCTCAACCGACGAGTTCCTGCAGCTGCACGCCTGCGTGTGGAGTGACGGCAGCCGGCGCGCGTGGATCAAGCGCGAGGCGTGGAACCAGCTTGAGGTGGGCGCGCTTGAGATCCCTGAGGGCGTGGATCTCTTCGTGGGTGTCGACGCCGCGCTGAACGACGACTGCACCGCGGTCGCGTGGGCATGGCGCATCCCGGACTCGGACCGCATCGGCGTGAAGTGCCACGTCATCGGCGCCCGGCGCGGCGTTGCCTGTCACGAGCTGGTGGCCGACGGCAACATGGACCCGCGTCTGGCGATTGAGGTCATCGACCGCCTCGCCAAGGACCACCCGATCGCCGAGGTCGCCTACGACCCCAACCGCTTTGAGCTCGCCGCGCGCCTACTGGACGAGGCCGGGTATCGCGTGGCCGACGCCTGGGGCAAGCGCGCCAACCAGACCCGCGCGTGGGCCGCATGGTTCGACGGCGTGACCACCGGGCGGATCGCGCACGACGGCGACCTCGTGCTCGCCGAGCACGTCACGCACGCCGAAGCGGAGCTCAGCGAGTTCAGCTGGAAGATCCGCAAGCTGCGCGGCCAGCGCGCGGTCAAGATCGACGCCCTGGTGGCTGCGGCCATCGCCACATGGCGTTGCCAGATGGAGGGCGACCAAGCGCCCTACCTTCTCTCGTGGGATGACGCAGAGGCCGAGGTCGAGGTATGACCACCGCCGCTCCCACCCGAGTCACTGTGCGCGATGCGGCCGACGCTTCGGCCAACATCATCTGGAACCTCGAAGACCGTCTCCGCCTCGCGCACGGTGAAAACCTCGCCCTCCGCTCCCAGCTCGCCGAGCACGGCATTGACGCGCCGGCGCCCGACGGCGTGATCTCGCTGCTGCGGATGCGCCGCCTTGAGGACATCATGGACCTCGCGCGCCACTACTTGCGCCACGGCACCCCGCAGCTGCGCGCCGAGCTCTCGCAGGCGATCTCCGACGCCGGGCGGCTCCCGTGAACACTCGGGTCATCGGCCTGCTCTCGTGGTACCAGGAGGCCCCGTCGTGGCTCGCAGCCACCGTGTCAAGCTTCGGGCAGGTCATTGACCACCTCGTCGCCGTCGACGGGCCCTACGCCGCGTTTCCGCACGCCGGCCGCGTGCGCTCGGACCCTGAGCAGGTGGAGACCATCCAGCGCACCTGCGACGCGATGGGCATCGGCCTCACCCTGTACCAGCCGACTGAGGCGTTCTTCGGGAACGAAGTGGAGAAGCGCAGCCTCGCGTTCACCCTGGCGCTCACCACCGCGGGCCCCGAGGACTGGATCTGGGTGATTGACGCCGACGAGGTGCTCACCAAGTACCCGCCGGACCTTCGCACCCGCCTTGACTGCATTGAGCGCGACGCCGTCGAGGTCACCTTGGCCTCACATCAGAGCTACGAAGCCGCCGGCGACATTGAGCAGATCATCCCGCTCCCGACCGATTCGCATCAGGACATGCGGATGATCTTCCGCGCGCTGCCCGGCCTGCGTGTGCTCGGTCGCCACGACTGCTACGTCGCCGGCCCGAACGACGACCCGACCTACCTGTGGGGCCCGACCACCTACCCGGTGGAGCCAGCCTTCCGCATTGGCGAGGTTGAGGTTGAGCACCGCACGCACCGCCGCGCCGCGCACCGAAAGCAGGCATCACATGACTACTACCGCACCCGCGATTCCCTCGGTCTTGAGACCACGGGCGTTCGCATGATGGAGACGCCCGATGGGCGCATGGAGGTGGTCCGCTGATGGCGTGGCCCTGGCAGAAGGTCCCGGCGCAGCCGGTGGCAGAGACTGAGGAGCGCGCTTCCGCGGATTGGGGCAGCTCGGCGATCCCGCTCCCCGGCATGGGCGGTGGCGGTGGGTTCTACTCGTTCACCGGGCGCTACATCTCCGTTGAGCAGGCCGCGGGCCTGTCGTCGGTTGGTGCGGCTGTGCGCCTGATCGCTGAGACGATCGGCTCCCTGCCCGTGATCGTCTACAAGGGCGAAGGCGCAGACCGCTCCCGCGCGACCGCTTCGTGGCAGTACCAGCTCATCCACGACCGCCCGAACATGGAGCAGTCGGCGATGGAGTTCTGGACCGACATCTCGGCCTGCCTTGAGTTCGCCGGCAACGCCTTTATCCAGAAGGTGAAGGCCGGGAACCGCGTCCTTGAGCTTCAGGTCATCGACCCGATGGGCGTCAAGGTCTACCGCGACAAGGCCACCGGCGAAAAGCGGTTTGACATTACCGTTGAGGGCCAGCACTTCAACGGCATCACCTCCGCTGAGATCTTGCACATCCGCGGCTTCACGACGCGCGGCGGGCTCGTGGGTGTCTCACCCATCTCTGAGCACCGTCAAGCACTCGGTGTCGCACTCGCCGCTGAGGAGTACGCGGGGCGCATGTACGCCAACGACGCCACCCCGGGCCTCGCGGTGACGGTGCCCGGCAACCTCGGGCGCCAGCAGGCGTCGGAGATGCTTGCCGTCTGGAACGCGACTCACGCCGGGATGGCAAACGCCGGCAAGCCCGCAATCCTCACCAACGGCGCCACCCTCTCAAAGCTCGGCATGACAATGGCCGACGCTGAGCTCATTGCCAGCAGACGCTACGGAGTCGAAGAGGTGGCGAGGATCTTCCGCATCCCCGCCGCCATGCTCGGCGTCGAGAGTCGCGCATCAAACGTGAGCGCAGAGGAAGAGTCGCTGCGCTTCGTGCGCTACGGCCTGATGCCGCGCCTTCGCCGCATTGAGATGGCGCTTCGGTGCGACGACGACCTCTTCCCCGCCGGATCGCAGCTTGAGCCCGAGTGGCTCGTGGACGGGCTGCTTCGCGCAGATACACAGGTGCGCTACGCCGCATACGTCCAGGCACGGCAGGCGGGCTGGCTGTCGGCGAATGAGATCCGCGCCCTTGAAAACTACCCGCCCGTTGAAGGCGGAGACCAAGTGCAGCAGACGCCGGTCGGTGGCGCACCTAACGCCGCCGCACCGGCCCCCACCACTCAGGGCGGTGCCGCATGAGCGCCGACAAGGAGGCACAGACTATGGGCCGCGAGAAGGCCGACGCGGCCGCAGCTGATCGCCGCGAGATCATCACGATGGGCGACAGGGTGCTCGCTGATGCACTGATTGACGGCGTTGAGGAGTCCGGCCGCTACGACGCCGCCTCCGCGCAGTATGCGGACGGCGCCGCTGAGGGCCATCAGTGCTCCGGCTGCGTGTTCTACCGCGGCGACGAGTACGACCCCACCGAGCGGTGCGTCCTTGTGGCCGCGACTGTTGACCCCGCCGGCGGTTGCCGCGTCGGGATTCAGGGCGAGCTCCCCGGACCCCTTGAGGACGAGGTCACTGACCCGATGGCGGACCCAATGGCACCGAACGCCGAGGGCGAGACCGAGCAGGAAGGCACCCTCCAAGATGCCCTTGAGGACGTTGACGAGGCGCTGCAGCTCGGCGAGTCTGACGAGGACGACGAGGGCGACGACGAGGAGCCCGGTAGCGGGATCACCGTCAACGTGAACGTTGACTTTGACGCCTATTCGCACAACGCTGCGGACGGCTCCATGACTGACGCGGAATCTGAGTCACCATTTCGCAGCCGCGAGACCCACACCACCCGCCTCGCTAAGGCCGAGTGGCGCGAGAGCGGCGCCGGGGCCCAGTTCCGCACCCTCGCCGGATACGCCTCGGTCTTCAACACCCCCTCTGAGGATCTCGGCGGCTTCCGCGAGATCATCGCGCCTGGTGCGTTCACTCGGGCGCTCGCTTCTCCTGACCTGTCGGTGGCGCTTCTTTGGAACCACGACCCCGACACCGTCATGGCCTCCACCCGCAACGGCACCTTGGAGCTCAAGCAGGATCAGAAGGGTCTCCGAATGTGGGCTCGCGTGGACATGGAGGACTTCGACGCTCAGCGCGTCGTTGGAAAGATCCGCTCCGGCCTTGTCGATCAGATGAGCTTCGCGTTCACGATCGCCGAGGGCGGAGATGAATGGGAGGTGCGCGATGGCAACAACTGGCGCACCGTCAATGACGTCAACGGTTTGTACGACGTTTCGGCAGTTACATACCCGGCCTACCCGACCGGGACCAAGGTGGAGCTGCTCGACCGAGCGATCCGCCAAGGCCGCGTGCCACAAGCACGGACCACCCCCGTCGCGCTGGACAATCCAGCGGGCTTGACCCCGTCGCTCATCCATGAGGGCGAGGCACTTCAGCGGCTCAAGGCGAAGGCCCGCAGCCGCTTGACCATTGTCAAGTTCGACCTACGAGGTTAGATACTCATGGATTCCAAGATCACCGAGGCCCGCAAGGCCCTCGAAGATGCCGAGCTGCGTATGCAGTCGGCAGCAGACGCGATTGAGCTCGCAGACGAGGGTGCCGACGTGGCCGCCCTTGAGAGTGAGTTCGACGCATCTGTGCAGCATGTGGAGGCCCGCAAGGCTTCCGTTGAGCGTTACGAGAAGGTTGCCGAGGCTCGCAAGGTTTCCCCAGCACTCGTCTCGCACGCTTCTGTGGGCAAGGAAGAGGCGACATACCGCCCCGACTCGCCTGACCAGCGTTCATTCTTCCGCGACCTTGTGTGGCGCAAGGATGACACCGAGGCAAACCTGCGTATGCAGCGCCACGAGGCCGAGCACCGCGTCTACACGGACACGACTACCGGCACCTCTGGCGGTGGGTTTATTCCGCCGGCATACCTCGCCGACCTGTACGTCCAGGTTGCCCGCGCCGGCCGTCCGTTCGCGGACATCCTGCCGAGCTACCCGCTGCCGGACACCGGCATGGTCGTCACGATCCCGAAGGAGGACACCGGAGTCACGGTGGCCGCCCAGACTGAGGGCTCAGCGGTCTCCACGACCGTCGTGACCTCCTCGCAGCTCTCGGTGTACGTTCGCACCATCGCTGGCGGGCAGGACGTGACCCTGCAGCTTCTTGAGCGCAGTAACCCCGCCTTTGACCAGCTGATCTTCTCGGACCTCGCTCTGGCGCACGCCACTGAGCTTGACCGCCAGCTGATCCGCGGCGCCGCTGCCTCCAAGGAGCACGTCGGTCTGCACAACGTGGCATCGGTCAACACGTCCACCTACACGGACGCAAGCCCGACCGCCGCTGAGCTGCTGCCGAAGATCTACGACTGCGTGCAGCTCATTATGAGCAACCGCTACCTGCCGCCGACGCACATCGTGATGCACCCGCGTCGCGCTGCCTTCTTGGCGGCTGGCCTGTCGAGCACCTTCCCGCTGTTTCAGCAGGGCGGGCTCTTCCAGGCAGCCGGTACGCAGGACGGTGGCATGGCCGGCGTCATCTGCGGCCTCCCCGTGGTGCTTGACGCAAACATCGGCACCACCTACGGAGCCTCCACGACGCAGGACGAGATCTTCGTCGTGCGTGCGCCGGACATGCCCCTCATGGAGGGTCCGATCAGGACTCGCGTGATGGAGCAGGTGCTTTCCGGTGACCTCGCGGTTCGCCTGCAGCTCTTCAACTACTCGGCGTTCGCGTCCGAGCGGTACGCGAAGGCGATCGCAATCATCAGCGGCACGGGCCTCGTGACCCCGACCTTCTAGGTCTCACGAATCAGTGACGAAGGCGGGGCCCGAGCAGTCAGCGGGCCCCGCGTCGTTTCCGACATGGAGAACCCACACATGACAGACGAAGAGAAGGCCCGGCACATCGCCAGCCTCGTCAATGAGCGTCGCGGCTACGAGATGCGCGGACTCCCTGACCGCGTTCGCGCGGTTGATGACCAGCTGCGCGCACTCGGCGAGAAGGCATCCACACCCGCCGCCCGCGCCACCAAGCGCCCAGCAGCCACACGCACCGCCAAGGAGACCCGCTAACCAATGGCCGCGGCATCTGACCTCTGCACACTCGCCGACGTTCGTCAGGCGCTTGAGATGCCGGCGAGCGACACCACGCGCGACGCTCTCGTGGCGTCGCTGATCACCATCTATTCCCAGGCGATTCAGAACGAGGTCAACCGCGAGTTCGCTCCGGTCACCGGATCGGTGGGCAGCCCCACGACCCGGCGTTTCAAGCTTGAGCAGGGCGCGTTCCGCCTTGACCTTGACCCCTACGACTGCCAGAGCATCTCAACGGTCGTGGTCGCCCCCGAGGGCACCGCGCCCCAGACGCTCACCGCGTCCAGCGACTACCAGGGGAACCCAGTCACGCAGCCGGACGGCACGTTCACCAGCATCGAGTTCAGCCACCTCCTGACGAGCATCTTCACCTCAACCACCGCGGTGCGCTTCGGCTACTGCCTCGTTGACGTCTCTGGCGTGTGGGGCTTCGCCAGCGTGCCCGTGTCGGTCAAGCAGGCGTGCGTCCTGTCAGTCACCGCGGCGATGCGGCGCGACATCAGCGCCTTCGCCATTGACTCCCAAGACGCCATCCAGCTCTCGCCGGACCGCAGCAGCTCCTACGGGCTGCCGGCCGCAGCGCGCCGGATGCTCAACAGCTACCGCCGCAACCTCATCTACTGATGGCAACCTCAACCGCCCCCGCCTTCGTTGATGCCCTGGTCGTCGCGCTCGCTGCGCGCACCGGGCTCGCTGGCGTGCGGGTCAAGTACGGCCCGCCCTTTCCCGACCCGGGCCGCGAGTCCATCGCGGTCACCGGATGGAACGGGGATCAGGAATGGGCGAGCCTCGGCCGACTGGCGAAGGAGGAGGTCTACACCGTTGAGGTGATGATCTTCGTCGTCCGCGAGGGCCAGCAGACACAACCCGCCGCCGAGCGCGCCTACGCGCTCCTCGCAGAGCTTGAGGATCAGCTGCGCGAGACGGCCAACAGTCCGACGATGGGAGCGACCGTCCGCGTGGCGTCCGTTGCCAGCGTTCAAGCCGAGCTGGGAGTGAGCGACACAACCCGCTCTGCCCTGCTCACCATCGGCGTCCGCGTTTCGGCGCGGATCTAAGGAGAAGCCGTGAAGCTGATCTACAACGGGCCGCACGACGCAGTGGAGGTCGAGCTGCCAGATGGCTCGTATGTCCAGACAGCGGCCGGCGAGCCCGCCGAGTTCCCGGAGGCAGTGGCACAAAGCCTCCTTCAGCAGTCCACCTGGTCGGCGGCGAAGGCCGAACCGACCCCAAGAAAGGCCCAGAAGGCCGAGGAGGATGACGCATGAGCATCCGTTCAGGGCTCGCGGCCCAGCTGGGCGCGGCGAGCGAGACGACGTGGGGCACCGGGGTCACGCCGGACCACTTCTACGAGTTCCTCTCCGAGGACATCAACCTCAAGGTTGAGCGCCTTGAGAGTAAGGGGCTGCGGTCAAACAACCGCGTGCTCCGAACCGACCGCTGGGCAGCGACCCAGCAGCGGATTGAGGGCAAGATTGACCTTGAGGTCCCGACCAAGGGCATGAGCCTGTGGATCAAGCAGGCCCTCGGGTCGACGACCGTCAGCACGCCTTCCGGCGCAACGCTCGCCCGCCTGCACCGCAGCGTGCTCGGGGACCCCTATGGCCTCGGCCTCACCGTGCAGGTCGGTCGCCCAGACTCGGCCGGCACCGTGCAGCCCTTCACCTACGCCGGTTGCAAGGTTGACCAGCTCAGCTTCTCCAATGGCGTGGGCGACTTCTTGAAGGCCGAGATTGACTTGGTCGGCAAGAGCGAGACCACGGGCACCGGCCTGGCGACGGCGACCTACCCGATCACCGGCGGATCAGCGTCGTTCGCGTACCTCAATTGGACGCAGGGCGCGATCACCATCGCGGGCTCGCCAGTGGGTGTCGTGACCGACATCAAGGTGGAGATCAACAACAACCTCAAGAGCGACCGCTACTTCCTCGGTGCCGCAACGATGAACGAGCCGATCATCGCCGCCATGACCGAGATCAGCGGATCGGTGACCGTCGAGTTTGACGGCCTGACCAACTACAACCGCTTCGTCAACGGCACCGTCGCAGCACTCACGGCGACGTGGACCGGCGCCACCGCGATTGAGTCAACGACCTACCCGGCGGTGTTGATCAGCCTCGCCAACGTGCGCTTTGACGGCGACACCCCGAACGTCAAGGGGCCAGACGTCATCACGCACGACCTGAAGTTCAAGGTGCTCTACGACGGCACGAACGGTCCGATCACCATCGACCAGACCACCACGGACACCGCGGTCTAGTCAAGTGGCAAGCCTCCGCGGATCGGCGAGCGGTCAGACCCTGCGCGTTCAGGGTCTGACCGAGCTACTTCGGGATCTCGGGAAGGCGAACAAAGACGCCAAGAAGGAAGTCGTCAACGGGCTGAAGGACGTCGCAAAGATCGTGGCCGACGAAGCCGCGCGGACGATTCAGGCGAAGGGACTCGTCGATACCGGCCAGCTCCTTCGCAAGATGAAGTCTCGCGGCGCGCTCTCAGTGAATCAGCAGGGCGTGTTTATCAAGTCCACGGCGAAGCGGGGCGGATACCTCTACGGAGGGATCTACGAGTTCGGCGGTCGCGCCGTGTCAATGAAGCGCAAGGGCCCGGGCATGACGGCGGTGACGCGCCGCACGAAGCAGGGCGCGAAGCTCGCCGCGTTTGGCGGTGCGCTCGGGATGTTCGGCGAGTACGGCCCCCGGGCGTTCCTGTGGCCGGCGGCCGAGGCCATGAAGAAAGAAACGGAACGTGCGATGGAGCACTGGCTTGACACGTTCCTCAATAAGCACAACCTCTAAGCGAAGGGATCGCCGTGTCTGCGGAGATCGTTATTGGATGGCCGGAAGGCGAGCGGCGCTATCAGCTCCCCTCCTCATACACATACCGCGAGATGGGTCGCATCAAGACCATCACGGGGCTGCGCGCTGGCGAGATCGAGCAGGCGCTGGTGGCTGGTGACTCTGAGGTCATCATCGCCATCGCCGTCATCGCCGCTGAGCGTTCTGGCGACACGATCGACATGAACAAGATCGAGGACCTTGAGTTCGGCGCGATCAGCGTGGCCGACGAGCCGGACCCTACGCAGGCCGCGGACGGCGTCGCGGCAATCGAGGAGCCCAGCAGCTCAACCCCGGAGATCCCCGTAGCTGGTGGAACCCCGGCCTAGCCCGCGTCTACGGCATCCGCCCCTGGGAGATGGACCTATTCACCCAGGGCGAGGTTGAGGCGATCGGTGAGGACATCAAGAACATGAACAAGGACGGCTAGGCATGGCATCGGTTCGAGAAGTCAAGGTCTCCATTGTTGGTGACTCGGACTCGGTCGTACGCGCCTTTCACCGGGCCGACAAGGCAGCGACAGGCTTTGGGCGCGGCGGCTCAATGCTTATGGCCGCTGGTATGGGTGCGGTCGCCGGAGGCGCAGCAGTGGCCGCTCAGGCCATCGGGACGGGGCTCGTCAATGCGCTGAAGACCGGCTTTGACGAGATGCAGCAGCAGCAGGCCGTCTCCGCGCAGACCGCCGCCGCCCTGAAGTCAACGGGCAACGCTGCCGGCGTCACGAGGGGCCACATTGAGAACATGGCCTCCGCGCTGCAGGCGCAGACGGGCACGCAGGACGACGCCATCCAGTCGGCCCAGAACCTGCTGCTCACTTTCACAAACATCAGTAACAAGGGCCCCGACAAGATGTTCGACAGGTCTACCAAGGCCGCCCTTGACCTCTCGGTCGCCTTTCACAAGAACCTCAACAGCTCCGCCGTCATGGTCGGCAAGGCGCTGAACGATCCGATCAAGGGCGTGAGCGCCCTCGGCAAAGCTGGCGTGCAGTTCACCGCCGCCCAGAAGACCATGATCAAGTCGCTGGTCGACACCGGGCAAAGCGCGAAGGCCCAGAAGCTGATCCTCCACGAGCTTGAGGTGCAGGTCGGAGGCTCGGCCAAGGCGTTCGGCGAGACCACGCCCGGTCAGATCGCCAAGGCCAAGCGCGCCTTTGAGGACTTGAGCCAGGGCGCGGTGCAAGCGGTCGCCCCGATCGGTGCCGCCATCCTCCCCGCCCTCGTCACCGCAATGCGCGCCACCGTGACGTGGTTCCAGACCAACTGGCCGAAGATCAAGGCCGTCGCCATGCAGGTCTGGGACTGGTTCAAGGTCAACCTCCTGCCCACGTTCAAGGAGATCGGCAGCGGCATCGCCTCGATCGTCGTCTCAATCGTCGGCATCTTCCGCCAATACTGGCCGCAGATCATGGCCGTAGTCCGCCCGATCATCGACAACTTCAAGAACACCATCGTCACGGCGTTCGGCATCATCAAGGGCGTCATCAACGTCGTCGCCGCGCTCCTGAAGGGCGACTTCTCAGGCGCGTGGAGTGCGCTCAAGGGGCTCGTCGCCACGATCCTGAAGGGCGTCGTCACCGGCCTCAAGAACCTCGCGTCCGAGTTCGCGGCGATGGTCGTGCTCGTCGGCAAGGCCGCCTTTGACCTCGGAGTGAAGATCGCCGGCGCGATCGTGCGCGGCATCGCATCAGCGCCCGCCAAGATCGTCCAGATCGTCGCGGGTTGGTTCGGGGCTGATTCTGTCGGGACCGGCGCGCAGCCGTTCGCAGTCAAGAACGGGAAGGTCGTCGGAATGGCGATCAAGGACGGAATCGGGCAGGGCGTGATGACCGGCACGTCCAAGATCACCGACGCCGTCACGAATGCGAGCGGCGCCGGTGCATCAGCCGCCAAGCGGCCGGCAGGGGAGAAGGCGAAGCCCGTCGGGCAGGCGCTCTCCGACGGCATCGCCCAGGGAGTCCGCGATAACGGCCCGAACGTCAGCGGCGCCATCGGCGACGTGATCCGCCAGGGCATCCAGAACGCGAAGAACGCGAACGGGATCAAGTCCCCCTCTACGAAGACGGCGATCGAGGTCGGAAAGCCGCTCACCGACGGAATCGCTGCGGGTGTCGAATCGCAGCGGGCGAAGCTGGCGAATAAGCTCAAGTCAGTCGTCCAGACAGCGGTCGCTGCCGCCAAAACCAACCTCATGTCGCTCACGACAAGCTTCGGCGCGATGATCGGCCAGTCCCGCACCGCGGGCGACTCGTCGCGCCTCAAGGGCTTGCAGTCGGGGCTCAGTGGGCGACAGACCGACCGCCAGAAGCAGGCGCTTGACGACGCCAAGACCGCCGCAGACGCCGACGTGCTCATCAAGCAGTCCGCGATTGAGACCGCTGATGACAAGGTGCAGGCTCAGAAGGATTACACCGACGCCCTGAAGACGCAGGCAGACGCGGCCGTCGCCATTCAGGACTTCGCCGACCAGCAGGAGATCGACAACCTCTCCACGTCGATTGAGGCGCGGAAGGCGAAGTACCAGGAGGACGCCGACAACCTCGCCGCCCAGTTCGCCGCTGGCACGATCAGCGCCGCAGAGTTCAACGCCGGCCTTGATGCCCTGATTGGTGGTGACGCCGGAGACGGTCTGGGCGCCGCGTTCGCTCTGACGTGGAGC
>Ga0214919_10009381_pt1 | contig 12624 bp, 10 predicted proteins | sample LL1503_MetaG_FD_177994 | JGI IMG/M metagenome (GOLD analysis project Ga0214919, IMG submission 177994) | Freshwater microbial communities from Lake Lanier, Atlanta, Georgia, United States - LL-1503 | ecosystem: Environmental > Aquatic > Freshwater > Lake | place: USA: Georgia | collected...
GGGCGACGGTGTGCCCACGGCAAAGCAACTTCGAGTTGCGCAGCGAGGCGCAACAAGATGTCTTCACGGCCATAGGCGGCAACTAACTGAATTCCAATTGGAACTCCGTCGGATGTCCAATGCAATGGCAAACTAATTGCTGGTTGACCACTCGTGTTGAATGCAGCAGTGAACCCAATGAAGTCGCCAGCAACTTTCATTGGCTTCATCGGATCTTTTGGATCATTGGCAAACTGTCCAACCTTGAGTGGCACACGACTTGCTGTTGGCGTAACGAGAATGTCCCAACCATCAGCCCACCACTGCGCGACCGCACGTCGGTAATGAGATGTAGCGAGAATTGCGCTTGCGTACTTCGTTGCCGAAGTGTTCTTCGCAAACTCCGCCATTGTCCAATTGACGAGCTCGAAATCATCACTCGTAACTTCTCGACCAAGTAGGGCAGCAGTTGTTTCGCAAGCGACCGACATGTTTGTTCCCCAGATTGCTGTGAAGCGCGGCGGGAACGACGCATCTTCTAGCGCCATTGGCCACGAGGCTTCAACAATGTGGCCGAGTTGCTCAAGCTGTTTGGCGACTATATGAACACCTTCGACACACTCGTGATCGATGTTGCCGGCAAGTGGGCGATGATCGAGAAAACCGATGCGAAGTTTTTCGACAGGCGCACCAACTTCGCTGAGAAATGATCGCGATGGTGCAGGTGCAATGACTCGGTCGCCGACACCTGGCCCGTGCGTTGCATCGAGCAGTGCGGCGCAATCGCGCACAGTGCGCGTGACTACGTGTTCGACACCAAGATTTGTCTCGTCCCTCATTGGGGAAGCAGTGATGCGACCCTGGCTAACTTTGAGCCCAACAAGACCACAACATGCGGCGGGGATTCGAATAGAGCCGCCACCATCTGTGGCGTGCGCTGCCGGAACGATGCCTGCAGCAACTGCTGCGCTGCTGCCGCCACTTGAACCACCAGAGATTCTGCTGGTATCCCACGGCGTGCGAGTTGGACCCCATGCTTCTGGTTCGGTGGTGGGCACACTTCCAAATTCTGGCGAGTTTCCGCGACCAAAGATAACAAGGCCTGCTCGTATAAACCGCTTGACATGCTCGGTGGTGTAAGTAGAAATGTGATGTGCATTTTTGAGCGCGATATTGCCGTTGGAGATGGGCTGACCTTGAAGAGTCGCGTTGAGATCTTTCAAAATAAATGGCACGCCACGGAATGGCATTGCATTGTCATCGGGGAGTGAGGCTGCAACTTTGCGTGCATCGTCGTCCCATCGGTAGGTGAGCGCGTTGATGACGGGGTTAAGTTTGTCGGCACGTTCAAGTGCCGCGTTGAGGAGTTCAAGCGGCGTCACTGCACCATCTCGTACGAGTTGGGCTTGGGATGTTGCATCAAGCCACTGCGTTTCATCGGCGATTGAAGTCATAATTTCCCCTAGTGTTGTCTGCTTATGAGCGACTCTCCTGAACCAAGCCAACTTACCGCACGCGATGTGCTGCGATTTACGAACGCGCGTCGCATGTTGGGCAGTAGTTTCGCATTTCACATTGGCGTATCGCTACAAGCGGCCACTCTAGGAAAGCATATTTTTGACGTCACCGGCCGCGCTATTGACATTGGTTGGCTGGGGTTGGCCGAATTTGGCCCTATCGCTCTGCTTGTGTTGGTGAGTGGAAGCGTCGCCGACAGGTTCAATCGCAAGCACGTCGCCGCACTGGCTCTTGTTGGGGAGATGATGTGTGCAATCGCCCTCGTCGCCTACTCGTTGTCTGAGCCGACGGCTGTATGGCCGTTCTTCCTCATTGCGGTCGTATTTGGAATATCACGCGCGTTTTTGTCTCCAGCAACGCGCGCGATGTATCCGATGGTCGCACCCGATGGAGGATTGCCACCAATCATTGCGATGTCGTCCGGTGTGTGGACTTCGGCGATGATCATCGGTCCAGCAGCATCTGGATTTTTATATTCAGCTGCTCCGTGGGTTGCATATGCGACAACCACTGCATTGATATTTATCGGCATCATCGGAATCATGCGAGTGCAGCTTGAGCGCGACCCGACCCCACGCGACCCGGATGAGAAAGCGACGCTGCGCTCGGCAATGGAAGGTCTCTATTTCATTCGACGCACACCAATATTGCTTGCCGCAATTTCTCTTGATCTTTTTGCGGTGCTATTTGGTGGAGCGATTGCACTGCTTCCTGCAATCGCAGAAGAACAATTGCATGTGGGAGACGTTGCCTATGGATGGCTGCGAGCATCTGCGGGCATTGGTGCTGCAGCAATGGCTTTGTTTTTATCAATCAAACCATTGCGTCGAAATGTGGGTAAAGCATTACTGATTGCTGTCGGAATTTTTGGTGCAGGCACAATCGTGTTGGGTGCAACACACACATACTGGATTGCGTTTGCTGCCGTGTTGACGCTTAGCGCTGCGGACATGGTAAGCGTATTTATACGTGGATCAATTGTTCCGTTAGTAACCCCAGACTCAAAGCGGGGACGTGTGTCGGCTGTTGAGAATGTGTTTATCGGTGCAACAAACGAACTTGGCGCATTTGAATCTGGTGCAGCATCACAAGCATTTGGTACTCCCGCTGCAGTGATTGGCGGAGGTATCGCTACTCTTGGCGTTGTGGCTGTTTGGTGGTTTGGCTTTAAGCCATTGCGCGATATCGACATGTTCAGTGATTTGGACGCGCCAGAAAATCCTGTATGAAAGTAATCACCGCTTGTCCGCTTGATTGCCCCGACTCGTGTTCACTTGAAGTAACAGTTGAGTTAGGCAAAATTGTTGATATTGATGCTGCGCCAATTGGCGAGCAGGCGAACCCGTTGACCGACGGATGGATCTGTAAAAAAGTGAAACATCACGCGGAGCGCGTGTATTCAAAAGAGCGAATCATGACGCCTTTGATCCGAACTGGACCAAAAGGTGCCGGACAATTTCGTAGTGCAACTTGGGATGAAGCAATAAATCTTGTCGCAGGCAAAATCTCGAGTGCTGTAAGCGAATTTGGTCCCGACAGTGTGCTTCCGTATCTCTATAACTCCTCTTCGGCACGTATCGACAAAAAGCGTTTAATGCCGCACCTATTTGAGCGATTGGGCTGCCCAGAGATTGAACACACCATCTGTGCGGGAACGAGTTCGGCAGCGTGGGAGCGAGTGTTCGGTGACATGTTGTCAAGTGACCCACTGGATTTGGTGCACTCCAAGTTGATCGTGGTATGGGGTGCTAATCCTGGTGCAAGCAACACGCATTTACAGCCGGTGATTGCGCAAGCAAAGAAGAACGGTGCAGTTGTGGTGGTGATTGATCCGCGACGCACAAGCGCCGCAGCCAGAGCCGACCTGCATATTGCGCTACGACCTGGAACTGACGTGGTGTTTGGGTATGCGGTTGCAAGATGGATCAAGGAGCAAAATCGGGTTGACAACAATTTTGTTTCACAGCACGTGACTGGGGTAGACGAATTTTTGTTGGCAGCCAACGAGTGGACTGTTGAGCGTGCAAGTGAAGTTTGCGGTGTGACCGTTGCGGACATAGAACACTTCGCTGACTTGGTGACAACAATAAAACCTGCGACGTTGCGAGTTGGTCTTGGAATGGAACGCAATCGGAATGGTGGGAGCGCTTATTTGGCTGCATTTGGAATGTGGGCTTTGACTGGCAACTTTGGAACGATTGGTAGCGGAATTTATGGCTCGACTTCCGGAGGTTTTCCGAACAGCGTGTTGGCGCAGTGGCCTCAAGGAGTCGTTCGACCCGTGCAAAAGAAAATGAATATGAACAGAGTTGGTCGCGTGTTACGCGGTGATTCAGGCGCGTGGCATGTACCAGCCAAGGTGTTGGTAATTCAAGGAGCCAATCCGGCAGTAACTGCAGTGGATCAGCAGGGGATGCTCGATGGATTAGCAAATGAAGAAGTATTTGTGGTGCTGCACGAACAGGTGATGACGGATACTGCAGTATTCGCTGACGTTGTGCTTCCCGCAACTACTCACTTTGAGATTCATGACGTTGTGGGCTCGTACGGCGCGTATGTCGTTCAAGAAAATCGTCGTGTTATTGAGCCAGTGGGCGAATCGCGAAGTAACGGCGAATTGGCAGAGGCGCTTGCTGTGGCGCTCGGCTTCTCCGCAGACGAGTTTGATGCTTCGCGGCAAGCCGTTGAGACTCTTGTTGCAGAATCGATGTGCGGCACAACACCTGTGCGACCCGAGGGTGGCACGATTCAGTTTCGTGACGTGTTTCCAAACTTGGACGGTCAACGAATGCGGATTTGGGAACTGGATAACGAAATGCCTGGACCCAAGTATGAACAGTTAATTGATGAAACACATCCTCTGACTTTGCTTACTCCCTCAACCTCGTTCACAATCAACTCGATGTTTGGAGACACCTTGCCGCCGCCAGCAGTGCTGAAATTGCACCCATCCGATGCAAGCAGGCATGGCGTCGTAACTGGCGAGACCGTGACGATGTTTAACGACAGGGCAGAGATCGCAGTAGAGGTAGAAGTTGATTCTTCGATGCGCGAAGGCGTATGTGCAATGCCGAAGGGTTTATGGCGTCGCAGTATTGCAAGTGGCCTCACGGCAAATGCATTTGCACCTGACACGTTTTCTGATTTGGCAGACGGAGCGTGTTTTAATGACGCTCGAGTGCAAATCAAAAAACTTGCCACCAAGTAATCTTTTTCTATGACTCAAGAGTTGAAGCCTTCAAAGGAATTAAAAAAGTTTGGCATTGTCCACGAATTTAAGTTGTTTATCAACCGGGGCAGTGTGGTGGATGTTGCAGTTGCATTTGTGATGGGTGCTGCATTCAAGACAATTGTCGATGCTGTTGCTGGTGATGGCAAAAATAATCAAGGTGTGCTTGGCGGACTTGTTGGTGCAGTGTTTGGCGGAACGCAACCAAACTTCAACGACAAAGGTTTCACGCTTAATGGAAGTTTTATTCCGGTTGGGTCGTTGATTACTGCATCGCTCAATTTCGTAATGGTTGGCGTTGTGATGTTTTTTGTGATTAAGGCTTACGGCAGATTCCGCAAGGGAGAGACAGCCGAGACGACCAATGAGTTATTGGCCTCAATCCGAGATGAGCTGCGCGCAAATCGCGTAGAATAAAACAAATGTTTCGCCCAACCCCCACGTGGCGACGAGTGCTGAAGATCGCCGCCCTCGTCTGTGCTTCAAGCCTGACTATGACCAGTTGTGGCGTTGTCAACTTTTTGACTAATAGGAGCAATGTTGTGGATGGAGTCGGACGTATTCCTGGTGGAGACTTTGCAAGTCTTGTGACTTTGCCAGAGGGCGTGTCAATAGAATTTCCAGAACTTCTCGGGCCAATGATGGGCCCGCAGGTTGGTGGACCACGTGTGCTCATGATCGGCGACTCGATCATGGCCAGCACTTCAAGTCGTTATGGCAACGAGATGTGTGACACATTGACCCAACTTGGTTGGAAAGTGGAAGTCGAGGCGCAATCGGGAAGTTTTGTTGACTTTGGTTTGAAGGTGCTGGGTCAACGACTTGAAGAAGGTTGGGACACTGCCGTTGTATTTTTGGGCACGAACTACGACGGTAATCAGGCAAATTATGAAAACAAGATGCGTCAAATTTTTGAGGGGTTGTCACCGACGCCATTTGTGGTGTTGACGACAGCATTGTTTAATCCTCGACAACAAGAAGTGAACGACGTAATCATGAAACTTGCGTCTGAGTTTCCCAATGTCACGGTGCTGGACTGGGGAACAATTGCTGCAAACCATGGATTAATTGGAAAAGATGGAATTCACCTCACGGCAGACGGAAGGTCGGTGTTTGCCGCAGCGATTGCACGAGCACTTGAGTTTGCACCAACACGAGAAGGTGAGTGCTTGCCAATTTATTTCAAATCAGATGCACCGGTTCCAGGAGTAATGCCTGACGAGACAGTGCCAGCGGGAACGGATACATCGACATCGGTTGCTGGTGTGTTGCCTGACACCTCCACAACTCTGCCGTAAGAAATTACTGCCTGTAGTTTTGTGGCATGACAAAACGTATGAATATTGGAATATTTGGATCACAAAATGACAGCACTGTCGATGGTGTAGTCGCAGAAGCCGCTCAGGCAGAGCGAGACGGTTTCGCTTCGTACTGGCAGTCACAGATTTTTGGTCTAGATGCACTTTCGGTGTTGAGCGTTGTTGGTCGCGAAGTGCCGCGCATCGAGCTCGGAACCAGTGTGATTCCCGTGTATCCGCGTCATCCGATGATGCTGGCCCAGCAGGCGCTGACCGCAAACCAAGCAGCAGGCGGTCGTCTGACACTTGGTATCGGTCTTGGACACAAAGTTGTTGTCGAGGGCATGACCAATATGTCGTTTGACAAACCTGTGCGTCACATGAAGGAATACCTCTCCATTTTGATGCCGTTAATTCACGATCAGAAGGTGTCATTTGCTGGCGAAGCATTGACGACGCATGCCGAACTGACGATTGGCAAGCCACAAAGTTGCGGCGTTGTTGTTGCAGCGCTCGGTGCCCAGATGCTCAAACTTGCTGCTGCGTTTACCGAAGGAACTCTGACATGGTGCACCGGTCCAGAAACATTGCGCACACTCACCGTGCCAACGATCGTGCAAGCAGCCGAAGAACTGGGCCGTCCAGCACCGCGCATCATTGCGGCGTTACCGATGTGTGTAACAAACAATGTTGCTGAGGCAAAAGCCAGGGCCGCAAAGACGTTTGTTGTCTATGGACAATTGCCAAGCTATCGAGCGATGCTCGACCACGAAGGCGTGGCTGGCCCCGAAGACATAGCAATCATCGGTTCGGCAAGCGAAGTCTTTGACAGAGTGGCAGCGCTACAAGAGTTTGGCGTTACTGACTTTGGTGGTGTGGAGTTTGGCGGAACACCGGACGAAGCTAACGACACTCGCGAAGTGCTGAAGAGTCTGCTGAAGCGCTAATTAGCGAACGTTGATCTGCACGCCACTTGTGGCGTTGACAGCATCAAAAAAATCATTGCCCTTGTCGTCAACGACGATGAAGGCGGGGAAGTCGTGTACTTCTATTTTCCAGACAGCCTCCATACCCAATTCGGCGTATTCGAGTACTTCGACTTTGGTGATGCAGTCTTGTGCGAGCCTCGCTGCAGGACCACCGATTGAGCCGAGATAAAAACCGCCGTAGGTATTGCACGCATCGGTAACTTGACGCGAGCGGTTGCCCTTCGCGAGCATCACAAAACTTCCACCTGCTGCTTGAAACTCTGCGACGTAGCTGTCCATGCGACCTGCAGTGGTCGGACCAAACGAACCAGATGCCATACCCTCTGGTGTTTTTGCCGGACCGGCGTAATACACGCAATGGTCTTTCATGTATTGCGGCAAGCCTTTCCCGGCATCTAAGCGCTCTTTGATCTTGGCGTGCGCAATGTCGCGTGCCACCACCATTGGTCCGCTCAGCATCACGCGAGTCTTGACTGGGTACTTCGACAACATGTCGCGAATTTCGGACATTGGCTGATTCAGATCGATCGCAACGACTTCAGAAGCCAATTGGTCGGTCGTGACTTCTGGAAGAAAACGTGCGGGGTCAGTTTCGAGTACTTCTAGAAAAACTCCGTCTGCTGTGATCTTGCCGAGCGCTTGACGATCAGCGCTACACGACACGGCCATCGCAACCGGGCAACTCGCACCGTGGCGCGGAAGCCGAATGACTCGAACGTCATGGCAAAAGTATTTTCCACCGAACTGCGCACCGATGCCAGTTTGTTGTGCAAGCTTGAGCACTTTGGCTTCCAGTTCGATATCGCGAAATGCATGACCTGCTTTGCTGCCCGAAGTAGGCAACGAATCGAGATAGTGGGTGCTCGCAAGTTTTGCTGTCTCCACAGCAAACTCGGCTGAAGTGCCGCCAACAACAATTGCCAAGTGATACGGAGGGCATGCGGCAGTGCCGAGTGTTTTCATTTTGTCAAACAGCCATGGCAACAATGTCTTTTCGTTCAGCAATGCCTTTGTCTCTTGAAACAAATAACTCTTGTTGGCCGAACCACCACCCTTGGCGATAAATAAAAATTTGTATTCGTCACCGTCGACCGCAGCAATTTTGATTTCAGCTGGAAGATTGGTGTCGGTATTGACTTCCTCAAACATTGACAGCGGTGCAAGTTGGCTATAGCGAAGGTTGCTCGTTTGGTATGTGTTGTAGATGCCATGGCTAATGGCTGCATCGTCGCCACCACCCGTGAAAACTCGTTGCCCTTTTTTAGCTTTGACAATTGCGGTGCCAGTGTCCTGACACATTGGCAACACGCCGCCAGCGGCAATGCCAGCATTCTTAAGTAAGTCGAGCGCAACAAATCGATCGTTATCGCTGGCCTCGGGGTCTTTCAGAATGCTTGCTAATTGCTGCAGGTGCGACGTGCGCAACAAGTGAGCAATATCGCGCATTGCGTGCTCAGTGAGAAGCGTTATAGCTTCTGGTGAAACTTTAAGAAATGTTCCTTCGCTCGTTGAGAAAGTTGAAACACCCTCGGTCGTGAGCAGTCGGTATTCGGTTGTATCCGGACCGAGAGGAAGTAACTCTGAATGTGCGAACGGCTCTTGCTGAGGCTTGGCCATACCTACACGCTACGCATGACTTACGCCAGCGCTGGTGTGCCCTTGAATGAGCCCGGATCGCCCGCCACTGGAAACTGGGGTTGCTGCCACTGCACGGTTTGCGCAATCTGGTTGGCAACTGTGCGCCATGACGCTGGACTCCAACCTTCGGCTGCTGCTGGCACGGTGCCGTCGCTCTGAATGAAGACGAATGCTGGCAGTTGGCTGAGGCCGAGCTGTTTGATCATGATGCGATCTGGATCTGAGAAGGTGAGGAATTGATCGGCGAGTGGTCCCAGAAATAGTTTTGCCTCAGATGGGGAACCAGCAACGATGAAGTTCACTCGAACTGCCGCATCTGCGAATTGATGTAACACACGCGCTGCTGTTTCGAGAATCCATGCACTTTCGTTGGTGAACGGATCGATAACTACGGATGCGAGATGGAAAGTTGTGAGCCATTCGCGCAACGGGCGGGCGTCGCCCTTGAGCGGTTGGAGCATGGTGTCGAGGGAAGGTGAAGTTGTCACACATTTGACGGTAGCAAGTCGGCACTATCGTTTGGGAAATGCACCCGATTGAGCATCTGCGGTATGTGGCACGTGCCACTGGGGCTGACCCTGTTTCGCTTGTCAATGAAACGGCTCTGGCCCTGCGTGGTCTGCGGTCTGAGCCCGCAGGGTTGGTGCTTGCGGCCCGCAGAATTGTTGAGCGACACCCAACTTGTGCGCCGTTGTGGTGGCTCTGCGCAAGTGTGCTTGCGGCGGCTGAACCTTTTGAAAAGGCTCGAGAGTTAAGCAATCTCATGGACGCAGACGCAACCACAAATCATTTGGTTGACGCATTGCCTGCAGATGCGACCGTGTGCATTGTCGGGTGGAACCCGACAGCGCTTGAAGCAATTGCCCGGCGCGGCGATTGTCGCGCAATTATCGTCGACTCTTTTGGCACCGGTGATGCCGCGGTTAATGCGCTTGAACGACTTGATATTGATGTGCAAGGCGTGACCTTGGAGCATGCAGCAATTGGTGTGCAGATGAGCGATGTCGTGATAATTGATGCACTCGGTTGCGGTGGTACTGAAGTGTTGAGTATCGGAGGCTCGCATGCGGTCGCGGCACTCGCATATTGCAACAACCTGCCGGCGTGGTCTGTGACGCGGCTTGGCACACGACTACCGATCGAATTATGGAATGCGATGAAGCTGGCTAATCGTGATTCCAATACACCGTGGCGCAGTGATGTGGACGTGATTCCCCGTCAACTGTTGGGGCGCATTATTGGACCCACGGGTATTTCGGAAGTGGATGTGAATAACGCGCAAAATACAGCGCAGAATTTTGTTGGCGAATGCCCAGCGTCCACCGAGATGCTGGTGCGAAGCGCGATGTAGCCTGAGAGCCATGTCTTTACGCTCACGCAACCTCCCACGCCGTTCCTGTCTCGCAATTCCTGGTTCATCTGAAAAGATGATGAACAAAGGACCTGGCACCAATGCCGACATGGTGTTTTTGGATCTCGAAGATGCAGTTGCACCAAAAGAAAAAGAAGCATCCCGCGCCCGCATTGTCAGCGCAATTCGTGGCAACGACTGGGGTAACAAAGTTTTGTGCGTGCGCATCAACGACTGGAGCACCAAGTGGACTGCCTACGACATTCTGGAAGTAGTTGGTAATGCAGGAGATCGTTTGGACGAAATCATGTTGCCGAAAGTTGAAAATGCTGCACAGGTTGTGGCTGCAGACTTGTTGCTACGCCAAGTAGAAATCGCAAGTGGACTGCCAGTTGGTCACATCGGTATTGAAGCGCAGATTGAGACGGCACGCGGACTCATCAACGTTGAAGAGATTTGTGAAGCAAGCCCACGTCTCGAGACAATCATTTTTGGTCCAGCAGATTTTTCGGCGAGCATGGAAATGCCAGTGCTCACCGGTGGCGTACAGATCGAGGATTACCCAGGTGATCACTTCCATTACGTGTTCAGCAAGATTTTGATGGCCGGTCGTGCGAACGGCCTGCAGGTGATTGACGGACCATTCCTGCATGTGCGAGACAACGATGCGTTGCGCGAATATTCAAAACGCACTCGCACACTTGGCTACGACGGCAAGTGGGCGTTGCACCCAGACCAAGTAGACGTTCTCAACGACGTATTTTCACCAACACAAGAACAGTTTGATAAGGCATGGCAGATTTTGGATGCGTATAACCAGGCAACCGAAACCGATGGCAAGGGTGCCGTAATGTTCGGTCTTGAGATGATCGATGAAGCAAGTCGCAAGATGGCCCTCAAGTTCATCACTCGCGGTGAGCTTGCAGGTCGTACACGCACGCCACAAGCGTGACAAAACGTTTTGACGCCATCCTGTTTGATGCAGGAGGCATCTTTTTAATTCCAGATCCGGTAACTCTGGGCGCCGTTGTTCGCCCGCTTGGTGGTGACGGCAGTATTGAAAGCTGCACTCGCGCGCACTACGCAGGCATGGCGGCGATTGATGCGATAGTCCAACGGGAAAATGGTGAATCAGTAGATGCATTTAGTTGGGATGGATACCGACGCGGGTACGCGATGAGCACCGGTATTGCAGAAAAAGATATTGAAACTGCGATCGCTAAGTTGCGAGATGTCTTTTCACCATTTTTGTGGCGCTTTCCGTTACTCGAGTCGACAGCCGCTTTATGGAAGATGCATCTTGCAGGATTGCCGATTGGGATTGTGTCAAATGCAAGCGGTCAGGTTGAGGCGACGCTTGCCAATCAGTGCATCTGTCAAGTGGGGATTGGTGCTGGGGTGCCGGTTGAGATCGTGACTGACTCGCATGTGATCGGTGTTGCCAAACCGCATCCCGGAATCTTTGCTGATGCATTGCGCCTCATGAACGGCAAGGGATTCACCAACGATCGCATCGCGTACATAGGCGACTCGTATGTGAACGACATTGGCGGTGCTCGTAATGCAGGGCTCGTGCCAATCTTGCTTGACCCGTACGACGACCATGCGCATGAAACGTGCGAACGAATTCGTTCGCTGCACGAACTGCTTGCGTTTATCTAGCTTCTATTTTGTGCCGGACTCTTCAACGAGTCGACGAGCGATCACCTTGAGGCACAGTGTCTCGTCGGCGCCTTCAAAAATAGACAGCACGCGGGCGTCAACGAATAATCTGCTCACGGAATATTCTTCGGCGTAACCAAAGCCACCGTGAATTTGCATGGCTTCTCGGGTGACCCACTCTGCGGCTTTACACACGTAGGCCTTGACCATGCTTGCTTCCATTTGGCCTTCACCCTTGCCCATCAGTTTGGCAACGACGTAACTGAATTGTCGTGAAGCCTGAATGATGGCTGCCATGCGCCCAAGTTTGATCTGGGTGAGTTGGTATTCGGCGATGTTGCTTCCAAAAACTTTGCGATTGTTGGCATAGGCGAGTGCTGCTTCGTAAGCAGCCTGCATCACACCAACCGCACGTGCTGCAGTTTGTAGCCGGCCGTTTTCGAAGCCGCTCATTTGATAATAGAAACCTTTACCGAGACCCGCTTCTTCACCGATTAAGTGATCGGCTGGAACCCACCAATTTTCGAGAGCGATTTCATACGAGTGCATGCCGCGATAACCGATGGTGTCGATTGGACGACCTTCCATTTTTCCGCCACCTGCCTGGTCGAACATAAAGCCATGTGCATCACCAAGCGGCTTTGGCACGATCAAAACGCTGAGTCCACGGTGGGTCTTTGAGCGATCCGGGTCAGTTCGGGCGAGGAGCATCAGAACGTTTGCGCGCGCGGCAAATGTGCACCAAGTTTTTACTCCGTTGATGACGTAGCCGTCTTCACCTTTTTCGTTCGCTGCTTTAACAGCAGTGACTTTGATATTTGCAACGTCGCTGCCATAGTCAGGTTCGGTAACGGCAACTGCTGCCATCACTTCTGCGGTTGCAAGTTTTGGAAGCCAGTATTGCTTTTGCGCTTCAGTGCCGCCGTTGACAAGTGCGCGAGTGAGGATCTCTGGACGTGT